>Ga0256843_1000579_pt1 | contig 31056 bp, 28 predicted proteins | sample AlvinellametaG_FD_191572 | JGI IMG/M metagenome (GOLD analysis project Ga0256843, IMG submission 191572) | Pompeii worm associated microbial communities from hydrothermal vent at the East Pacific Rise, Pacific Ocean - Alvinella | ecosystem: Host-associated > Annelida > Integument > Unclassified ...
TTTGGATTAAAAAATAGTGAAAAACATATCTCTTTTTTGCATAGTTCAAGTTGATTTTGTAAATATGGAACTATGCTTCCAAAACAGACAGATTTTACACAGGTGAAAAGAAAGCAAATCCGTTGCATTCAAGATTGTATATTTGTTGTATAAGTGTTGTATATTTTTGATTTTAAATTTTTGAAAGTGCTTATTTTAAAGATTAAAAGGTGGATGGGGTAGAGGGATTCGAACCCCCGAATATCGGTACCAAAAACCGAGGCCTTACCGCTTGGCGATACCCCAATGTAGTAAAAAGATAAGCGAAATATCAATTTGGTTGCGGAAGCTGGATTTGAACCAGCGACCTTCGGGTTATGAGCCCGACGAGCTACCGAACTGCTCTATTCCGCGGTGTTTAAACACTCTGTCGTGTTTGATGGCGAAATTATAGACAAAAAAGTTTTTTATGTCAAGAGTTTTTTGAAAAAAAATGAATTTTTTTATTTTTTTTATTTTTCACCATTTTTTGTAACAACTTTTGCTATACTATTTTTTATGATAAATGAGAATATTATGATATTTCTGTTGTTATATGCAGTTTTAGAAGTCTATGAAGTTTTGTGGCAAAAAGGTGATCGTGTTGTCGATATGTTAGGGCGTATTTATCGTTACTATCATAAGAGTGTTTTTTTGGTTTTACTGATGCACCCGACATTTTACTTTGCGATCTTTTTTACACTCTACACTCAGTATAATGGCTATGCAATGGCATTGTTCGTTGTAAAAGGGGTAGATGTTGCTACAAAGCTCATACTTGTAAAACAGGTATTTGTAGATAGGGATATACCTGATGATGTAGCGATGATGTTACAGATAGAATTGGGTAATATTTTCCCATTTATAGGGCTTGTGGTCTATTTGCCACTCATATATATGGCATTAGGATCATAGATATTTTATAATTTTACGATAGAGAATAAATGAAAAGCAAAGTTGAAAAGATGACACCAATACAAAGAGTGATACAAGCTATAGAAGAGATTAAGCAAGGCAAAATGGTAATAATGTGTGACGATGAAGATCGTGAAAATGAGGGTGATTTGGTTTATGCTGCTGCATTTTCTACACCTGAACATGTGAACTTTATGGCTAAAGAGGCTAGGGGATTGATTTGTGTTGCATTGAGTGGCACTATCGCAAACAGATTGGATCTGAATCCTATGGTTGGTTCAAATACATCTTCATACGAGACAGCATTTACAGTTTCAGTAGATGCAAAAACAGCTTTAACAGGGATCTCTGCAAAAGAGCGAGATGATACAATCAAGATCCTTGCAAACCCTATTTCACACGCAGATGAGTTGGTGCGTCCAGGTCATATTTTTCCATTGATTGCAAAAGATGGTGGTGTATTGGTTCGCACAGGGCATACAGAAGGCAGTGTTGATCTTTGTCGTTTGGCAGGGTTAAGTGAAGCAGGTGTTATTTGTGAGATCATTAAAGACAATGGTGAGATGGCACGACGAGATGATCTGGATATCTTCGCAAAAAAACACAATCTTCATACGGTATTTATCTCAGACCTTGTTGAGTATCGACTTGCAAATGAATGTCTTATTGAGATGGTACAAAAACAAGAAGTAGAATTTTTTAATACGCAAGTAATACGTTATACTTTTAAAGATCATGATGGTATTGAACATACAGCTTTAGCATTTGGTACTATTGAAAAAACAGCTAATGTTCGTGTGCACAATATTATTCCAGATTGTGAACTTTTACTCAATCAAGAGAAATATAATAATCTCATCAACTCAATACAATACTTAAAAACTCATGGTGGTGTTTTAGTATTTATGAACAAAACAACACACCAAGATAATGCAACGGTAAAAGAGTTTGGTATTGGAGCGCAGATTATTAAATATTTTGGTGTGGAAAAGATGAATTTGCTAAGTAATATGAAACAAACTGATTTTATAGGTCTTAGTGGCTTTGGTCTTGAAGTTCAAAAGATGATAAACATTTAATACAAAGGAGAACACAGTGAAAAAAATACTAGTAGCTTTATGTGCAACGGCAACATTACTTATGGCAGGGATGGAAGAAGATAAGATAGATTATAGTGCTTTAGATAAGATTGCGACAAAAGATCTTTCACATTTAATGGCTGAAGAGATGACAAATAATCTTCATCTTCCTGTACAAATAGATTATTTAACGACACTTGTGAGTATAGTAAGTTATGGAAATAAAATCTTACTAACAAAAGAGGTAGATACGAAGCATAAAGATCTACAAAAATTATTAGCAACAAAAAAAGATCGCCAAAGATTTAAAAAGATTATGTTTGGAATCGATGCTCGTACTCTATGTCATAATGAAACATGGAACTATCTTATAGTAAAACGAAATATTATACCAGCTCTACACTATCTTGATAAATCTTCACGTGAACTTTTTTCTTATACTGTTGATGCAAAAGATTGTGCAACGATTGATAAGAATTAATCAATGAGAGAGATTTTTACTCGTATTGAAGATGGTAAATCGGTTGTAATAGAAAGTGATCTTAATGCCTATGCATATTCACAACAATATTTATGGCTTTTGAGTGTTTTCATAAAGTTTGATGCTTCTAGTCATACAAATGTGGAGTATGAAGAGTTTTTAGAAACAAAAGAGGCGCTAATTATTGCATTAGAACATGATAATAATGCTAAGTATGTTGGTAGTCGTATTGTAGATGGATGGTTTGAACTCTATTTTTATGCAAACAGATCAAAAGGTTTTGATCCTGTTATTAAAAAAATACTTCAGCCAAGCCATTATGTCTATGAAAGTAGTATTGTTAAGGATGCAAAATGGGATTTTCACTATAAAAACCTTGCTCCATCTGAAGTAGAGTTATGTCATATACAAAGTGATAAAATTATTTATATGCTTCATGATGAAGGGGACTCTTTAGAAGTACCACGTGAAGTTGAACACTACCTCTCTTTTGATACACCGACACAAAAAGAGCGTTTTTTACAAAATTTTGCTCTTGAGGGATTCCAATTTAAAGATGAGATTAGTAGTGAAGAGTTTGAAAATGGGATTGCACTTGTAAAAAAACACGCAGTAACTAAAGATGCAATTGATAAAGAGGTTACACAACTTTTTGATGCTGTAAAAAAAGAGCATGGTTACTATGAGGGGTGGAGTACAACATTGATAGATGATGAGAATCAAAACGATGGAACATAACAATAAGCTTTTTGCTATCACAGGAAGTATAAACTATCTTGTTGTAGTGTTTTTAAATGCTTTTACTGATCTTGGACATAAGATTATCATCCAAAATACCATATTTAAAGTATATGATGGAAGCCAACAAATTGTTTTAACAGCAATTGTAAATGCTTTAATCTTATTACCTTTTATACTTTTGTTTTCTCCCTCAGGCTTTTTAGCTGATCGCTATCCTAAAAATAAAATAATGCAACATTCAGCACTATTTGCAGTTATTATTACTCTTGGGATCACATTTGCTTATTATAATGGTTATTTCCTTTTCGCTTTTTTCTTAACATTTCTTTTAGCTTTACAAAGTGCACTCTATGGACCTGCAAAGTATGGGTATATAAAAGAACTTTTTGGTGATAACTATATCAGTAGTGCTAATGGTGCAGCACAAGCAGTTACTACTGTTGCTATTTTAGGTGGTATTATCTTTTATACTTTTTTGTTTGAAGGGATGTATACAGAAGATCTCCAAACACCATCTGAGATTTTAGAGGCGATAGCTCCTATTGGTTGGTTACTTGTCGGTGGATCTATAGTTGAATGGTATTTAGCTTCGAAATTACCAAATAAAGTCAAAACTGCAAGTACAAAAGTGTTTCAACTGCAACGATATATTCGTGGATTTTATTTGAAAAAAAATCTTACAACAGTAACACGCAAAAAAGAGATATTTGATGCGATTATCGCACTTGGGCTCTTTTGGTCTATTTCACAAGTTGTTTTAGCAATTTTTGGTGAATATGCAAAAGATCAACTAGGTATTACAAATACTATTATTGTACAAGGTGTTATGGCATTAGCTGGTATAGGGATAGTACTAGGTTCTATTTTTGCTGCAAAACTTTCAAAATACTATATCAACATTGGTTTAAGTGGCATTGGAGCAATAGGTATTACACTTCTTGTTGTAAGTATCCCTTTTATCGATTCTATTGTACTTCTCTCTGTAGTTTTTATTTTATTTGGTATTTTAAGTGGATTTATATTGGTACCTTTAAATGCACAGATTCAGCATCTATCATCACAAATACATCTTGGAACAATCCTGGCTGCAAACAATTTTATTCAAAATATTTTTATGTTTTGTTTTTTGGTTTTAACAACTATCTTTGCGTACTATGGTATGGATGCACAAGTGCTTTTCTATCTTATGGGAGGAGTAGGAATATATCTTAGTGTAATCCTTTTTAAACGCTATATGGTTTCCATTTTTTGGGCAACTATGCAACTTGTAACACTACCACGACATCATTATATATATCATGGATTAGAACATATCCCACAAAAAGGGGCTGCATTGATTTTGAGTAATCATGTAAGTTGGCTTGATTGGGTTATGATACAACTTCCTATAAAAAGACAGATCAATTATATGATGGACAAACAGATCTATCATTGGAAATATCTTCATCCTGTTTTTAAAGCCGGAGAGACGATTCCTGTTTCGCCAAAAGGGTTTAAAGATGCTTTTAAAGATGCGCATCAAAGATTACATGATGGCAAAATTGTTGCACTTTTTCCAGAGGGTGCTATCTCAAAAAATGGAAAATTGGGTCTTTTCCATCGTGGGTTTGAACTAATAAAACCAGATTATGATGGTATGATTATCCCATGCTATATTGGAAGTGGGATTTTTGGATCTGTCTTTGCAAAATATAAACCAAAACACGCAACACGTAATCTCTTTAAACGTAGAGTTGTTAATATCTATTTTGCAACACCCGTGCCAAATACAACATCAGCACAAGAGATACAAACTATTATTCAAGCTATGAAGGAGCAGTATGAAACTCAACAAGCCTAAACATTCACTATTTCGTAATGGACGTTATGCCTTAGAAGGGTTAGTAGATATTATCAAAAATGAAACATCATTTAAATGGCAACTTGCTTCACTGTTTGGTTTTGGAACCATTGCATGGTTGCTCCCTATATCCTTTGGTTATCAAAGTATATTATTTATTTCACTGTTTCTTCCTGTATTAGCAGAGATTATTAATAGTGCTGTAGAAAGAGTCGTTGACCTTGTAACTACTGAGTATCATATCTTGGCAAAACAGGCAAAAGATGCAGGAGCTGCTTTTGTTTTAGTTAGTTTGGTTGTTACATTACTGATATGGATTGCGACACTTCTTGTTGCTTTTGCAATAGTATAGGAAGTGTTTGATGCGTTTTTTTATTATTATAGCATTGCTTATTGGAATAGTCTATGCACAGCAACGCCCTAAAATAGCACTAGTTTTAAGTGGTGGTGGTGCTCGAGGTGCTGCACATGTTGGTGTGTTAAAGATTTTAGAAGCAAATCATATCCCTATTGATATGGTAATTGGTACAAGTATGGGATCTTTTATGGGTGGCTTGTATGCTTCTGGGTATACGCCTCAAGAGATTGAAGCTATGCTTCTTTCTACTAATTGGGAGACATACGTAAATACTGATTATAACCGTCAAGAGATCCCTATACGTAAAAAACAGATCGATTATACATATCAAGGGCGTTTAGGTGTAGGTGTTAATGTTGATAACGATATTGTCTTACCTACTGGGGTACTCAAACGTGAACTTTTGCTTTTAAAATTTATGGACTTAACACGCAATGTTCAACATATTAATGATTTTGATAAGCTTCCTATCCCATTTCGTGCAGTTGCTACCAATATCAAAAACGGAGATGCTGTTGTTTTGGATTCTGGTTCATTGGCAAAAGCTATTTATGCTTCAAGTTCAATTCCCGGAGGTTTTCAGCCAATAAGAATAGATGGTATTGACTTGGTAGATGGTGGTGTTAGTGATAATCTTCCTATTGATATTGCAAAGAAAATGGGTGCTGATATTATTATTGCAGTTGATGTAAGTGAGCATTTTGATGAGAATATTGATGTAAACTCTTATATTGTTGTTATGGGACAATTAGTAAATATTTTAATGAGAAAAAATGCTGACAATGCTATTGAAACACTATCAAAAAAAGATATTTTAATTACTCCAGACCTTGATGGATTTTCTGGACTTGATGCAGATAAATATAAACAGATCATACAGCATGGATATGATGCAGCATTGCGTGTTGTTCCTAAACTTAAAAAACTTGCATTGTCTCCTCAGGCATATCAGCAGTATCGAAAAAAATATAGAGTAAAACCGCACTATATAGCACCTATTATTGATCAAATAGAAGTGGATAATAAAACATATCTTTCAGATGCATCTATTCTTCAAAAGATTCATCAAAAACTTCATCATCCTTTAGATACACTACAACTAAATAAAGATCTTTTGCATTTATATCATATGATGATCTTTGACAGTGTTGATTATCATTTAAAACATCAAGATGGAAAAACGATTTTAGTTATTACAACAACACCAAGTTGGAATAATCATGGTGATATTCGTTTTTCTATGGGATTTGAGGATGATTTTAAAGGACATTCAAGCTATTCAATAAAATTTGGGTACACAAAATATGGTTTAAACTCTTTAGGTGGAGAGTGGAAAAATGACTTTGAAATAGGGCGTTATCAACGTGCATATACAGAGTGGTTTCAACCTTTGGATACTATGCAACGTTACTATATACGACCATCTCTTTTTTATGAATCTGTAACTGATGCTTTTCCAATAACACGCTTTTCAAATCAAGAATTGTACTCAAGTCGTTATGGTGGTGGTTTGGCATTTGGTGCACATATAGGCATGTCTTTACAATTAGAACTTGCATTAGGTAAATATAAAGATAGAGTAGAAGTAGATGCTGTTTCGTTTAGAAAACGGTATGATGCTCTTCCTTTGGTTGCTTCTGTAAAAGTTGATAAACTAGATAATGTGAATTTTCCAAAGGCTGGCGTACGTTCTGTTATACAATGGACAAAAGAGCTTCACTCTCTTGGAAGTAGCTACGATTATGAACAGATCTATGCAGATATTGAAAAGCCATTTCAATTTTATGCAAATAATATTACACTTTATGTAAAATATGGGAATACTTATAGAAAGAAGGATGATATTCCACGTGTTTCTGGAAAGTTTATATTAGGTGGTTTGTTTAACCTTTCAGGATATGTTCCATACTCTTTTATAGGTGATAATGTAGTATTTGGAGCATTAAAATATACATATGAGATAAAAAGTGGTGGGTTCTTTGGTAGTTTAAATACACCTTTATATGTTGGCTTTTCCATTGAAGGTGGACAAGTATGGGATAATGGTGAAGCTATGAATATAGATACCTTACATAAATCAGCAACAGCATATGTTGCAGCTGATACTTTTTTAGGTCCTTTGTATTTTGCATTTGGTATGTCTGATAAAGGGCAAGAGAGTGCTTATCTTTATTTGGGAGAAAAATTTTAATGGGTACAACAACATTAATTATTGGTGCAGGTGGTGTAGGTCGTGTAGTTACACATAAATGTGCAATGAATGCAGATGTATTTGGGACTATTGTTTTAGCAAGTCGTACAAAAGCAAAGTGTGATGAGATTGCAAGTGAGATTACTAATGTTACCATTCAAACACGCAGTGTTGATGCTGATAACACGCAAGAACTTATCAATCTTATTAAAGATATAGATGCTTCTATTGTTATTAATGTGGCACTTCCATATCAAGACTTAACTATTATGGATGCGTGTATTGCTACAGGAGTTGATTATCTCGATACAGCAAACTACGAACACCCTGATGAAGCGAAGTTTGAGTATAAGCTTCAGTGGGCAAAAGATGATGAGTTTAAAAAAGCGCATATTATGGGACTTTTAGGGAGTGGTTTTGATCCAGGTGTAACAAATGTTTTTTGTGCTTATGCGCAAAAACACTATTTTGATGAGATCCATACAATCGATATTTTAGATTGTAATGCAGGGGATCACGGCTATCCTTTTGCAACAAACTTTAATCCTGAGATTAATCTTCGTGAAGTAAGTGCAAAAGGGCGTTACTGGGAAGAGGGTAAATGGATAGAGACTGATCCTATGGAGATCAAGATGGTTTGGGATTACCCAGAAGTTGGACCAAAAGATAGCTATTTACTCTATCATGAAGAGATGGAATCACTTGTAAAACACATAAAAGGGCTTAAGCGTATTCGCTTTTTTATGACTTTTGGTGAGAGTTATCTTACACATATGAAGTGTTTAGAAAATGTTGGAATGCTTGGTATAGAGCCTGTAGAGCATCAAGGACAAAAGATAGTTCCTATTGAGTTTTTAAAAACATTGCTTCCAGATCCAGCATCGTTAGGATCAAGAACAAAAGGAAAAACGAATATCGGTATCGTAGCTGAAGGGATCAAAGATGGTAAAAAAAGAAAGATATATATTTATCAAGTAAGTGACCATGAAAAGTGTTATGCTGAAGTAAAATCTCAAGCAGTATCATATACTACAGGTGTTCCAGCTATGATAGGAGCAAAACTTATGCTTGAGAAAGTTTGGTATAAAGAGGGTGTGTTCAATATGGAAGAGTTTGACCCTGATCCATTTATGAATGAACTCAATATGCAGGGATTGCCTTGGAAGATAATAGAATTGGAATAATATGCTTGTTGAATCTATAGTACGTAAAATCGACTCACTGCCACCACTCTCAACAGCAGCACAATTGATACAGTTTATGTATCATGATGATGGGCTTGAGAATCTTAATGTGTTACGTTTTATAAAAATAATAGAGTCAGATGCGCTTTTAACAGCAAATATATTACGCATGGTTAATACACCGTACTATGGTTTTAGTAAAAAAATTGCTTCAATAGCACAAGCAGTTTCCCTTTTTGGGATTCCAAAAATCTATATGCTTGTGGTGCAGTATGCTATGGCTGAGACATTAGAAGCTGATATTTCACTCTATGGATGTTCAAATACACAATTTAATGATATTTGCCATCTTCAAAGTGCTTTAATGATGCAATGGTATTCACATATTGAATTACGAGATGCGCAGTTTATATCGCCATTAGCTTTGATTATGGAATCTGGAAAGCTTGTCGTAGCACAAGAGATAGGAGTCTCACAACAGCGTAGTGAGTTTCAAGAAGGGTTCTTAACATCGGATGATACTAATAAATATGAAAAAGATTTTATTGGTGTAACTTCATATTTTATTACCGGTTTATTGTTTGAGCACTGGAACTTAGAACCTATTTATGTAGAAATACTTAAATATCTTGATTCTCCATCATATTATCATAAAACACTAGATGCAAAAATAGAAGCATATATTCAAGAGATCGATGTAATACGAACGGCTATTAACCCAAAAGAGATTTTAACTGATGAATCAATACAAAAAGCAGCAAAAAAAGTGGAAAAATTACGACATGATCGAGAATATTTTGAAAAAGTAGCATATCGTATACGCGATGCATACAATAAAAAACTAGAAGAAGATAAGGAATGGTTCCAACAGTAGTATGAAAAAACAAGAGTATGCAACACCAATATATATATGTCAAGAGGAGCTTTTAGAGAAAAATCTTAAGCTTCTTGAATATGTGCAACAACAAAGTGGTGCTCAAATTATTTTAGCCCTTAAAGGGTTTGCGATGCACAGTACTTTTGATCTTGTCAGTAAATATCTCAAGGGGTGTACAGCAAGTGGACTTCATGAAGCAAGACTTGCAAGAGAAGAGTTTTGTAAATATAACAAATATGCACAAGTACATACCTATTCACCTGCATTTAAAGATGATGAGATAGAAGAGATTGCTCGTATCAGTGATGATATAGTTTTTAATTCTGTAAATCAGTATAAACGCTTTATAGAAGTTGTAAAAAAAGTAAATCCCAATATAAAAGTCTCTTTGCGTGTTAATCCTGAAGTTTCTTCTTCACCTGTAGATATATATAACCCTTGTGGTGTATATTCAAGACTAGGAACAACATTACAAAATATAGATGATACGATAATGGATAAACTAGATGGACTGAACTTTCATGCTTTGTGTGAACAAAATGTTGATGCGCTTGAAGAGGTTTTAGCAGTTTTTGAGAAAAACTTTTCTAAATATTTTACACACCTTTCTTATGTAAACTTTGGAGGTGGGCATCATATTACCAAAAAAGGGTATGACGTAGAAAAACTTATCTCTATAATTAAAGCATTTCGCCAAAAATATGGAGTAGATGTGTATTTAGAACCAGGTGAGGCTGTTGGTTGGGAAGTTGGTTATCTTGAAACAACTGTTTTAGATATTTTTCATAACGGAATAGATATTGCCATATTGGATACTTCTGCAGAAGCACATATGCCAGATACACTCTCTATGCCATACCGTGCGATGGTACGGGGTAGTGGTGAAGCTGGAGAAAAAAGCTATACCTACCGTTTGGGTGGCAATACCTGCCTTGCAGGAGATATTATGGGAGAGTACTCTTTTGATAAGCCATTGCGTGTTGGTGATAGAGTGATTTTTGAAGATCAGATCCATTATACTTTTGTAAAAAATACTACCTTTAACGGTATTAAGCTTCCCTCTTTAGCTATAGAGCGAAAAGATGGTACTATTGAGATTGTCAAAGAGTTTGGCTATGAAGATTATAGAGATAGATTAAGTTAAGGAAACAAGATGTACAGTGATAAAGAGCGATGGAATAAACGATTTCAAGAAAAACCGTTTCGTGATTATGTAGAACCTATAATAGAAAAATATATCGATGAAGCAACTGTAGGGTATGCTCTTGATATTGCGTGTGGGCAAGGGAGAAATACCCACTATATAGCTGATAAAGGGTTTGAGATAGATGCACTTGATTTGAGTGATTATGCACTCTCACAAGTACGAGATGATGCAAAGATTCATAAAATAGAAGTTGATCTTGATGAGTATAATTTAGAAAAAAACAAATATGATCTGATTGTAAATATGAACTATCTTAATCGCCGTTTTTATCATCAGATAAAAGAAGCACTTCGTCCTGGTGGTGTTGTGATATTTGAGACGTTTATTATTGCACACGGAGATTTTGATAATCCACAAAACCCTGAGTACCTTTTACGAAAAAATGAGTTGTTACACGCTTTTATCAGTCTTGATATTATCTACTATGAAGAACGAGATGATCTAAATCTCAGAGGTGAAAAAACTCGTGTTGCCTCTTTGGTTGCGAGAAAACCTGCGTGTTAAAGATCTGATGCAAACTGATGCTTGTACTATTTACAGATATTTACAACAGCAGAATCTTTTGGCTGATGCACCACAGTACTGGTGGCCAAATGCAGGAAGTTTTGAGGTAATTGTTGGTGCTGTCCTTACACAAAATACTACATGGAAAAATGTTGAAAAATCTTTGAAAAATCTTGAAGGTTTTTTAACATTAGAATCATTTATAACATTAGATGAAGAACTACTAAAAAGCAAAATCAAGCCAAGTGGATTTTACAACCAAAAAGCTCCACGACTTTTAACTTTAGCAAATAATATCAAAAAGAGTTTTTCTACATTTGAGATTTTTCAAAAAAATGTAACACGCAACTGGCTTTTAGAGCAAAAAGGGATAGGGCAGGAGAGTGCCGATGCTATATTATGTTATGGGTGCTTTCGTGCTGAGATGGTGATAGATACATATACTAAGCGATTGTTACAACAACAGTTTGACCTGAAGTTGAAAACTTATGATGAGTATAAAAGTTTTTTTGAAGAAGGATTGCGTGTTTGTTTCGATCAAACACAACTTTTTGAGGCTTTTGCATCTTTGCATGGAATGATTGTTGAATACAATAAAGCAAAAAAACTATAACCCTTCCATAAGAGTATCCCATAGCATATCGATCTCTTTATCTGTTAAAAAAAGTGAGGAATTTTTTGTATAGAGTTCATTGAGTGACGATGGTGTGATACCATTACGACGGGAACAGTGTGGATGTGTTGGTAAATAGGCACGAATAAGAGCAATAGAAGTTGTGATCTTTTGAGAACACAAAAAACAATACGGCTGTGTATGTAAACGCCCCTCATGTTGGAGTAGTTTGATATAACTTTCAACAGCAACTCGTTTAGGATTTTGTTTTTCCCATTTTTGTGCACTTTCATCAAGAAGATCAAAGTAAAAAGTTCCAATATCGTCTGCTTCTTTGAGATGATTATAAAATAAAGCGATATAGTGTTGCCATAAAATCAATCTATGACGATCTTTGAGCCACGGAGTACCTAAATGTACCACATCTTTTAATCGAGCAATAGTTGATTTTGCAGATGATTCTTTTTCATAGTCGATTTTAAATCCAAGATTAATAACTCCATGACGTGCTCCATAAAACCTATAAAGGGTATCTAAGCTGTTGCGTGTTACAATAGTGACAATCAGATCTTCTTCTTTTACACGATTGATGTTTATGATAAAACCTTGCATAAAACTGCTTCCTTAATACCCACTGGAATTTTTTCTCATAAAAAAAGTGTATATATTATACTTTTTTAAACCTTTATAGAGTACAATATACGTTATTAGGTCTCTTAATAAGATAAGTTTCTTTAAAAAGAGATTAAATCTGTATTTTTTTATACAGAATTTATAAATTTGGGAGTAAAAATGGTTGAACATCATGATTTATTGAGATCGTTTAAGGATAACTGTGGTTTTGGTCTTGTTGCCAATATCAAAAATAAACCATCACGTAAAGTTTTGGATGATGCTATCACTGCGTTAGAACGTATGATGCACCGTGGTGCAGTTGCAGCTGATGGAAAAACAGGAGATGGAAGTGGACTTCTCCTCTCTATGCCAACACAATTTATTAAAAAAGAAGCACAAAAACATGGAGTAGAATTACCAAATCAGTTTGCAGTTGCTTCTGTATTTACAAAAGATATAAAACATCTTGATATTTTGGAAGATATGTGTCAAAGAAATGACTTAAAAGTTATTTTTAGAAGAGACGTTCCTGTAGATACGAATGCACTTGGTGAACAGGCGATTGCTTCGTTACCACATATTGTTCAGATGGTTATTACACCAAACTCAATTATGGCAACAAAGCGTTTTGATGCACTTTTATATCTTTCGAGAAAAGAGACTGAACACCAATTAGTAGATGAAAGAGATTTTTATATTGCATCGATGAGTTCGAAAGTACTTTCGTACAAAGGGCTTGTTATGCCTACACATATTAAAGAGTTTTATAAAGATTTACAAGATGAAGATTTTAAGATCTCATTTTCCCTTTTCCATCAAAGATTTTCAACAAATACACTTCCAGAATGGCGTTTAGCTCAACCATTTCGTGCTGTAGCACATAATGGTGAGATTAACTCTGTTGAAGGAAATAGAATCAATGTTGAGATAAAATCAGAATCAATCACATCTGAAGTATTTACACAAGAAGAGATAGCACGATTACTCCCAATATTACAGCCAGGTTCTTCTGACTCTGCTTCAGCTGATAACTTTTTTGAATTTTTGATCGTTAATGGTATGGACTTTTTTAAAGCTGTACGTGCAGTTATCCCTTGTGCATGGCAAAATGCTCCACATATGGATCCTGAACTTCGTGCGTTTTACGAGTACCATTCAACTGTATTTGAAGCGTGGGATGGTCCAGCAGCATTCTCTGTAACAGATGGTCGTTACATAGGTTGTGTACTTGATAGAAATGGTCTTCGCCCATCAAAATATATCGTAACAAAAGATGATAATCTTCTTATCGCTTCAGAATATGGTGTTGTTGATATACCAGAAGATCAGATTAAAGAGCGTGGACGTTTACAATCAGGTGAAATGATAGGACTTGATTTAAAATATGGAAAACTTCTTAAATCTGATGAGATTGATGATTATTTGAAATCTTCAAATCCATATATGAAATGGCTTAATGAACATATGATTTATCTTCAAGAGCATGTTGAAGAGCAGTACAGTGAAGCTGAAGCTATGGATGATGATGTTCTTATCTCAAAACAAAAATATTTTAATATCACTGAAGAGGTGATTGAACAAGTTATTGAACCAATGATAAATGATGGTAAAGAGGCTGTTGGTTCAATGGGTGATGATACACCATTAGCAGCATTTTCAGACAAACAAAGAAACTTTACAGATTTCTTCAAACAAAAATTTGCTCAGGTAACAAATCCACCAATTGATCCGATTCGTGAAAAAGTTGTTATGAGTTTAAATACTGGTTTTGGTGAAGTACATAATATCTTAGATGAGATTCCTTCACATGCACACCGTTTAAAATCGATCTCGCCAATTATCACATATGAAAAACTTGAAGTATTAAAATCTTTTGGTGATGAAAAATCTCCAAGCTATCAGCCGTTTTATAAAAATGGCACATTTTATACAGCTTATGATACAGATCAAAAGCTTCAAGAAGCACTAGATAATTTAGCACAGCAAGTTGTAGATGCTGTTAAAAATGATGGAACGCGTATTGTTATCCTTGATGATGCAGGGTTTGACAAAGAGCATAAAGTTATCCCAATGGCGATGGCTGTAGGGCGTATCAATTTTGCACTTTTACGTGCAAAGGTACGTCATTTAGTGTCTATTATTGCTGTAACTGGTGAAGTGGTAGATTCACATTCAGCAGCAGTACTTATTGGGTATGGTGCTAGTGCTGTATATCCAAATCTTCTTTTTGCAACAGTTATTAAACAGTTACAAAGAACGAAAAACGCAAACTATTCTATTCCTGAAGCACTTAAAGCAGTACACTCTGCTATTAATGGTGGTTTACTCAAAATTATGTCTAAAATGGGTATCTCAACGATCGCTTCATATAGAAACTCTGGACTTTTTGATATTATGGGTCTTTCACGTGAAATTGTTCAGGATTGTTTTGAGTCGTCAAACGTTGCTATTCCGGGACTTTCATACGAAGATATTGATGAGCGTTTGACACGCAACCATACATCAGCATTTAAAGATGATGGATTTAAAAAGATTTTCCCATTACATATTGGTGGTTTTTACAAATTCTATACAGGGCAAGAGCATCATGATTTTGGTCCTGCTGTTATTCATGCTATTCATAAAATGGCAGAGAGTGGAAAACCAGAAGATTTTGCACAGCTCAAAAAACTTGTTGAGGGTCGTGGTCTGAAAATGATCCGTGACTTCTTGGATATTAAATCAGATAGAGAACCAATTGATATTAGTGAAGTTGAGCCAAAAGAGGCTATCTTTAAACGTTTCGCATCAGCTGCTATGAGTCTTGGTTCTATCAGCCCTGAAGCGCATGAGACTATCGCTATTGCTATGAATAGAATTGGTGGTCAGTCAAACTCAGGTGAGGGTGGAGAAGATAAAGAGCGTTTTGGAACTGAAAGAGTTTCTAAAATCAAGCAAGTTGCATCAGGACGTTTTGGTGTAACTCCTGCATATTTACGCTCTGCAGAAGAGATTCAAATCAAAGTAGCACAAGGTGCAAAACCGGGTGAGGGTGGTCAGCTACCAGGACATAAAGTTACACCACTTATTGGTAAACTTCGCCATACAGTTCCTGGTGTTACACTTATTTCACCTCCACCACACCATGATATTTATTCTATTGAAGATTTAGCACAATTAATCTTTGATATGAAACAGGTAAATCCAAAAGCAAGAGTTGCTGTAAAACTTGTTTCTACTGTTGGTGTTGGTACAATTGCCGCAGGTGTTGCAAAAGCGTATGCTGATAAGATTATTATCTCTGGAGGGGACGGTGGTACAGGTGCTGCACCACTTACATCTATCAAATTTGCTGGTAATCCATGGGAATTAGGTCTTTCTGAAGCACATAATGCACTTAAAGCAAACAACCTTCGTGGTCTTGTAGAAGTTCAAGCAGATGGTGGACTTAAAACTGGTTTAGATGTTGTTAAAGCTGCACTTTTAGGTGCTGAATCTTATGCATTTGGTACAGGTGTTTTAACGATTGTTGGTTGTAAAATGCTTCGTATATGTCATGTCAATAAATGTTCTGTTGGTATCGCTACACAAAATGAAAAACTTCGTGAAGAGTTCTTTAAAGGGCATGTTGATCAAGTTATTAATTATTTTACACTTTTAGCTGAAGATGTACGCTCTATCATGGCACAACTTGGATACAGAACAATGGAAGAGATGATAGGTCGTGTTGATCTTTTAAAAGTGAAAGATGATGCGTTCGCTCAAAAATTTGATTTTTCAAGTGTCCTTCATCAAGAAGATGGTGTTAATACATGCCAACAACCATTTAATGAACCATTTGATGATAATAGTTTTGAACAAGATGTACTAAAAGAAGCGTATACGGCTATTAAACATCCAGAACACCCAATTCGTATCACAAGAGAGATCCAAAATATTCATAGAAGTTTTGGAGCACGTGTTTCTGGTGAGATAGCACAATACTATGGTGATGAAGGCTTAAAACCAGATACAATAAAAATTAACCTAAGTGGTGTTGCAGGTCAAGCCCTTGGAGCTTTTTTAATCAATGGTGTCTCTATTTACCTTAATGGTGTAGCAAATGACTATATCGGTAAAGGTATGCATGGTGGTAAAATTATTATCACTTCTGAAAATGAGGGTGAAGAGTATTCAGCTGGTGGTAATACATGTCTTTATGGTGCTACTGGTGGTAAACTTTATATCTCAGGAAGTGTTGGTGAACGTTTTGCAGTAAGAAACTCTGGTGCTTTTGCTATTGTTGAGGGTACTGGTGATAATGCTTGTGAATATATGACTGGTGGTGTTGTTGTGATCCTTGGTCGTACAGGTATTAACTTTGGTGCAGGTATGACAGGTGGTATCAGCTTTGTGTATGATGAAGATCACCGTTTTATAGAAAATGTAAATGGTGAGTTGATTGAAGCTGTACGTATCGATACTGATGATGGTGATGAAGCACGACATTACCTTAAACGTTTACTAAAAGATTATGTGGTTGAGACTGGTAGTAAAAAAGCACAAGATCTACTTGAAAACTTTAGAGTTGAAGTACGTAATTTCTGGTTAGTAAAACCAAAAAATCTAACAAAACTACCACTTAACCTTGAGAATGGAGATTAATCATGAGAGAATATTTAAAAACAGAAAGGGTTGAACCAGCAAAAAGGTTGGTTGTTGAGAGAACAAAAGATTTTAATGAGATCTATGAAGTTTTTGACCGTTATGAAGCTGCTTCTCAAAGTGATAGATGTATTCAATGTGGGGATCCATTTTGTTTAAACAAATGTCCATTGCATAACTATATCCCACAGTGGCTCAAAGCTGTTAGTGAGAAAGATTTAGAGTTTGCATTTAAACTTTCAAATGAACCTTCTCCATTCCCTGAAGTGATGGGACGTGTATGCCCACATGACAGATTGTGTGAGGGTGATTGTACTCTAAATGACGGACATGGTGCAATCACTATCGGTTCTGTTGAAACACACATTACAGAAGCTGGATTTAAAGCTGGATATAAACCAGAGTTTCCTGGTATAACAACAGATAAAAAAGTAGCTGTTATAGGAAGTGGTCCAGCATCACTCTCATGTGCGACGTATCTTTTACGCAGTGGAATTGCTGTAACTATGTATGAAAGAGCTGATCGTGCAGGTGGACTTTTAACGTATGGTATTCCGAACTTTAAACTTGATAAAAAGATAGTTGAGCGTCGTGTAAAACTTTTACAAGATGCTGGTTTAGAACTTGTTTTAGGTTGTGAAGTAGGGCGTGATATCGATTTTGCAGAGATTGCAAATACACATGATGCAATGTTTATTGGTATTGGTGCGACAAAAGCAAAAAATGCAGGTCTTACGGGAGAGAATGCACCAAATGTTTATGCTGCAATGGATTATTTAACAAATATTCAACGTAAAAACTTTGGTCTTGAGTATGATAAACAGTTCGATTTTAAAGATCTTAATGTTGTAGTTATTGGTGGTGGAGATACTGCTATGGACTGTTTACGTACAGCCAAACGTGAAGGTGCAAAAAGTGTAACATGTTTGTACCGTCGTGATGAGAAAAATATGCCAGGTTCTAAAAAAGAGTATAAAAATGCGATGGAAGAGGGTGTTGATTTTACATTTTTAGTTTCTCCTAAACAGATTCTTGTTAATGATGAAGGAAAAGCTATCGGTGTAGAAGTGATTAAAACAACACTTGGTGCTAAAGATGCTAGTGGTCGTCAAAAGATGGAAGAGATTAAAGGAAGTGAATATAGAATCGATGCAGATGTTATCATCATGTCTCTTGGTTTTGATCCTGTTGTTCCATCATTTTTAGCAGAAAATGGCATTGAAACAAACTCTTGGGGTGGTATTGTTATCGATGAAGAGACACATGAGACGACAACTTCTGGTATTTATGCTGGAGGGGATTGTTTTAGAGGTGCTGATTTGGTTGTAACAGCTGCATATGACGGTCGTGAAGCTGCACGTAGTATCATTGCATCACTTTTACAATAGATAAAAAAGGGGCTTTCCCTTTTTTAGAATAAAATATCTTTAACTTCATATAATTATTTGCATTATTTTGCTATAATTGTCTTATTTCTACAAATTTAAAGGATTTTAACTTGGATTTACTTGACCTTTTTTCAAAAACATTTAACAATAAACAACCTGAAAAAGTTGAAGCATCAGCGCACTGGATAAAATGTAAATCGTGCCATTCTCTTATGTATTATAAAGAGATTGAAAATCAAAACTATGTGTGCCCTAAGTGTGGTTATCATATTCGTATTGGTGTAAAAGAGAGAGTTGCTCTTTTAGCAGATGAAGGGACATTTGTAGAACATGATGCTTCATTAGAGCCAGTAGATCCATTAAAATTTGTTGATAAAAAAGCATATAAAAAGCGTATTGAAGAGGGTGAAGCAAAAACAGGAAGAAAATCATCTGTTGTTGCTGGTTCATGTAAGATGAATGGTGTTGCAGTGGAACTTGTGATCTTTGATTTTGCTTTTATGGGTGGTTCTTTAGGATCTGTAGAAGGTGAAAAGATTGTTCGGGCTGCAAACCGTGCAATAGAAAATAAAACAGGTCTCGTTATTCTTTCAGCTTCAGGTGGGGCAAGAATGCAAGAATCAACATTCTCACTTTTACAAATGTCTAAAACATCTGCTGCACTTGCAAAATTAGGACAGCATAATTTACCTTTTATCTCTGTACTTACGGATCCAACAATGGGTGGAGTTTCAGCTTCATTTGCAAATCTTGGTGATATTATCATAGCTGAACCTGGTGCACTTGTAGGTTTTGCAGGAGCAAGAGTTATTCAACAAACTATTGGTGCTGAACTTCCAGATGGTTTTCAAAGAGCAGAGTTTTTACTTGAACACGGTTCTATTGACATGATTGTAAATAGAAATGATTTAAAAAAGACACTTTCAGATCTTCTTACACTTTTAAATAATAAATAGATCAATGAGACTTTATGCTCTTTGTGACCAAGAGATGCTTGATAAAAAAGGTATCTCTTTGGAAGAATTTGTAACTATTGCCATACAAAACGATGCTGAAATTATTCAATATCGAAATAAAACTGCTGACCTCTCTTTTATAAAACAACAACTTATTACACTTCGTAAACTTTATAATGGTTTTTTACTTGTTAATGATCGATATGAACTCGTAGAGTTTTGTGATGGTGTTCATATTGGTCAAGAGGATCTACATGAGATTGATGTAGATGCAAAAAAAGCTATTAAAATTTTACGTCATGTGATAGGAAATGATAAGATCTTAGGGCTTTCAACACACAATAGTGCTGAGATAGAAGAAGCAAACAGTTTAGATCTTAACTATATCGGACTTGGTGCATATAGAGCTACAACAACGAAACATGATGTCTCAACAATTCTTGGTAATAGGCTTGATGAGCTTGCAAAAAATAGTATACATAAGGTTGCTGCTATTGGTGGGGTTAGAAAAGAAGATAAGTTTGAGAATGTAACATATCATGTAATAGGGAGTGGATTATTATGAAAATAGAGATTGTTTCTATTGCCAAAAAAGAGAAATCATTATATGATCCACTTTATCAAGATCTTACAAAAATGATAAGTCGCTTTGCAACTGTAAAAAATACTGAAATTTTCACCAAAGATGTAACTAAAGCACACACTATCTCTCCAAAAGCCTCACAAGAGGCATATACAAAGGCTCTTTCAGGTTATGTAGGTAAGGATTTTTGTATAACTTTGCATCCTGATGGAAAAATTATTGATAGTTTTGAATTTAGTAAGTTATTAAATGGTAAAATGTCGATTAAATTTTTTATAGGTGGTGCTTATGGTTTTGAGGAGAAGTTCTTAAAACAAAGTGATGCTGTTATAAGTTTGGGAAAAATAACAATGAGCCATAAAATAGCTAAAGTTGTTTTATTAGAGCAAATTTATAGGGGTTTTGCTATATTAAGCAATCATCCATATCATAAATAAAAGGGAAAATAGGTGCAAACGAGTGAGTTAAACTACTTTAAAGAGATTTTACAAAGTAGAAAAGAACAAATAGAAAAAAATATTCAGGGAGTGAATACTGAATTAGATCAGATAACAGCTCAAGAGCTTAACGATGAGGGGGACCATGCGTCTGCGAATAATAACTCTATGGTTGAGAGTGCTATTGTGCAACAGCAGATGCATGAATTAAAAGAGATAGAAGTCGCTTTAGAAAAGATAGCAAATGGTGAGTATGGTATATGTGAGATGTGTGAAGATGAGATTGGTTTTCAACGTCTTAAAGTGAAACCTCATGCAGTTTATTGCATAGACTGTAGAGAGATTGCAGAAAAATCTAAATAAGGAAATAATATGTATATTAAAAGATACACAGTGGCTGCTGTCATTTGGATGGCATTAGTTGGTTGGTATGTTTATGCTTATATAACACACGATACAATGGGATTTGACTTTTTTGGTATTCCTTTACCATCGTTGTCTATAGCATTATGGGTAGTTGTTCCAGTGTTTATTCTCTACCTTGGTAGTGTATTTCATATGGGATTTTATTCATTTTTAGGTAGTTTACGTTTACGTAAATATGATCAAGATTATGAGCGTATGATCGATGCTATAGTAGATGCATTCTTAGGAAAAAAAGAGCGTGCATATAATTTTAAAACACCACGATATAAACTTCTTGGTTCATTGTTGAAACAAACAACACTTTCAGCGACAGATGATTTAATTGATTTTACTAATAATGATAAAATTGACAAAATCATTAGAACTATAGAAAAAATTAAAAGAGGTGAAGTTGTTGATCTTAAACAATATGGTCTTTTACCAACAAATCCATTAGTGATTCAAAACGAGAAAAACAAGTATAAAATGGGTGCATTAGATGCAACAACAATCCTTTCTCATGCATCAAAATATGATAAAGAGTTTTGTGAAGATGTATATGCAGAGTTTGTAAAAACTGCATCATTAAATGATATTCAAAGATATAAAGAGTGCTTAACAAAAGAGGCGTTATATAATATCATTGCACGTATTAATACTGATACAAAAGATAAACTTGATATTAGCAATGAAGCACTAATTGATCTTATTGAGAGTCTTGAATTTACAAAAGATGAATATATTGAACTCTCAAAAGTACTTGCAAAAAGTGGTATTTTACCTGAACAACGTATGAAACTTTTTGAGGTTTTAGGTGATAAACATGAAGGTGCAATGGAAGCGTATTTATACACTTTATTTGATCTTGAGATGTTAGCACCTGCTAAAGAGATTTTACAAAACTCTCATGATGATGAATTTGAGAGATTTAAAGCATATTACGCACTCAAAGAGTGTGGTAAAAATTTCTCTATAGAATTATTTGTATAGAGATTATATGTCAAAACTTCCTTTTAGTGCCGATAAGAGTAGTTTTACTACCCCACAGTATCTTTTAGCCCCACTTGCGGGGTTTACAGATCTTCCTTTAAGAAGTGTAGTAAAAAAGTTTGGAGCAGACTTAACTGTTAGTGAGATGTTAAGCTCAAATGCTTTGGCACATGGATCGCAAAAAACACTTCATATGTTAGAAAAATCCCCCCTTGAGGATCCTTACTCAGTTCAAATCGCTGGTGCTGATGTTGATATTGTTCGTCGTGCAGTAGAGATTTTAAATGAGCAAGATGGGATAGATATCATCGATTTAAATTGTGGTTGCCCTGTACCAAAAGTAGTAAGTCATGGAAGTGGAAGCTCTTTGTTGTTAGATCTTCCTTTAATGGGTAGCATCATAAAAACGATAAAAGAGACTTCAAACAAAGAGTTTACTTCTGTAAAGATTCGACTTGGTTTTGAAGAGAAAAATCATGTTGATATTGCTAAAGTTGTTGAAGATAGTGGTGCTGATTTTTTAGCTGTTCATGGAAGGACACGTGCAGGAAAATTTAAAGCACCAGTTGATTATGATGCAATTGCACAGATTAAAGAAGCTGTAAATATTCCTGTTATTGCTAATGGTGATATAGATTCGTATGAGAAAGCTCAATGGGTTTTACAACATACACAAGCTGATGGAGTGATGATAGGTCGTGGTGCAGTTGGTGCACCTTGGATCTTCCATCAACTCAAAACTGGTGAAGCTGATGTTTCATTGGAACTTAAACATAGAGTTATTATGGAACACTTTGATATGATGATAGAGTTTTATGGAGCGTATGGAGCAATACTTTTTAGAAAGCATACCCATACATATTCTAAAGGGTATAAAGGTGCTTCAATATTGAGAAATCAAGTTAATACCATCAGTGATGTAACAGAATTTAGAAAAGTGATAGATCACTTTTTTGCAACAGCAGAATTGGCATAAAATATGTTAGAAATCACCCCCTCTATACAAAATCTTGAAACTGATGATATAGCTGATAATCTTTTACATTATGTATATAATACTAAACATCTTCTCTCACTGATCGATGGTGGTATAGATAAAGATGATCCATCGTATTTAAGTTCTTATCGTTCTTTTGAGGGGGAGGTGTATGAAAACTTTTTATATGAAAAACTTTTGCGCTATGCACAAGAGAATGATGATATAACAAAGTTTATTTTAAAAGGTTTCCATCAAAATAAACATAAAGCATATGCAAATACACTCTCAATAAGTGAAAAAGAGCAAATTGTCTATAGAACAAAAAGTAGAGAGATTAGTGAGTTTGATGCGATGTTTATAACACGCAACAATGAGCTCTATTTTGTTGAGATGACATTAGTAAAATCAGTCCTTAAACTAAGAAAACGGTTACGAAAGAAAAAAGCGTTACTTGAGATTATTTTTCCAAATTATGAGATTAAATCTTTAATTATTTTAAATGAAGGGGCAACAGGTGTTAAACAGTTTCCTTCATACTGCACTGTATGGTTTACAAAAGAGTTTTCTGCAAAAGAGGTTTTAGAATATATCACTAAACTAGATAAAAAACGTTTACAACCAAAAGCACATATACACTCTAAAAAGATGATTGAAGCACATACACTTGAGCTTCATCCGTTTCGGTATTACAATACTATGACATGGATCACAAAAAAGTTGCGTGCTCATCCAAAACATATCATAGATCTTTCTTTTTTATATAGTTATAAAATTCAACGCTATCACAATCTTTATAATAAGTTTTATATCGGATATCTTGAAGTATCTCAGATTGCAAAGTTACTTCAGCTCAATCCTAAAGAGTATGCACAAGATCAGCGTGTCGTTGTTGCATTAGAAAAAAAACATACCGATGAAATTGTTCTAACATACTATATTCAAACAGCACGCAAACGTTTAAAATTGTATAGTTTTGATGATAACGAAAAACTTAGTGTTGAGAAAAAAGATCCTTATGGCATCACTGTAACAGAGGTTTTTCATATCAATAAAGTGATGGATGAAAAATATCAACTGACATTTAAACAGCTAATGGGGATAAAAAAACTTTTAAAACAGCGATATAATCGCTATATACAGAAAAAAAGGTAGTTGCACCTTTTAAACTGTATCATAAACACTAGAGGCAGCTTTTTCTTTATATGATTGTAGTGCTTCAAATGTATCGTCGTGTATAAGTGTTGTAGGGGTTTCATACTCATTTTTCCCTTCTAAAAATGCTTCGAGTTCAGCATGACGATTTTGTAAAAGTGTATCAAACTCCTCTTGCGTGTTTGGTTTGTTTTCTAAAAATTTATCCAGTAAAATATTGCCATTACCCATTAAAACAAGATAACTATGTACTCCATACTCTAAAAGGATAACACTATTGTGTGCATCTAAAGGTTTTTGAAAACGTATAGAAACCTCTGGTGCACTTTGTGTCTGTGGTGTATCAACAGCGTGTTGTGGTTGTACTTGTGGCTCAGGAGAAGCTTGTTGTTGGATATTTTCATTAGGTTGAAAAAGCCAAGAATCTGTCTTTTTTGTTTTTTGTGTTGGGGCAATTCTTTTTTTAAATATTAAAAGTGCAATAACACTTATAAGGAGCAGGGCAACAACAATGATATAGCTTGTTGAGATCTCTAAAGGAGCTTTTGTTGGTAACCCTAAAGGTTCTTGCGTGTTTGCTGTAGCATCATCTTGTTGTGTCATACTATCTTGATTTGGTGTAGTGGATGTTTTAAGTATATTTTGAGGTACAAAACGTAAACGCAGTCCATACCCATCAACTGTTTTTGAAGCGATAAAACGTACACTTTTTGGTACATTGGCTACAACTTGCACTTTGTTTTTTAATGGTGTGATTGTTAAAGTATTTAAAAATGTTGCGTGAACATTTTTGATTTTTGGAGATTCGATAGAAGCATCTTGAAGTTTTATAATCACTTTGCCGTTTCGTTTTGCTTCTGAGATAGAACCTGTATATGGTGTATCAAAAGTAAGCATTAAATCAACTCTATTAGTTCTATCATAAATGTTATAACTTAGTATTTTTGAACCAAATAAAGAGAGTGGAATACAAAGGAGTAAAGAGAGTGGTACGATTTTTTTCATAAACGCTCCTTTGAAAGGTAGTATAGTACAGCAGATGAATCGAGCACTTCGTTGATACGAATAGCAAGATTTTTTTCATAAACCATAACTTCTCCTTTACCCAAGATACGTCCGTTTACATAAGATTCGACACTTTCACCTGCTGGCTTTTTGAGATCAATAATAGAACCTTTCTCAAGTTGTAGTATCTCTTTGACACTAAGCTCTGTTTCACCTAAGTCTGCGATAAATTCTACTTCCATATCTAAGATACCAGAATAGTCCATCCATGAAAGTTCATCATCTTCAAGAGGTTGTTGATTATTCATCAAGTTCCTTTATAGCTATACTGAGCAAAGCATCATCTAATGCAATGGATGATGCTTCATTGTATGGATATGAAAATGTATCGATTTTTTCAAAATGTGGTGTTTGAATGGTAAAAGTATGCTCATTTTCTTGAGCAATAACTTTGGCACTTCCAACAATCAAGTTGACAGTTTCTAACATCATGTCTTGAAGTGTTTCATCATCACTTTCATCCTCTTCTAAAAAAAGTTGTGCAACTTTTTGTAAGAACTCTTTTTCAGAAGCAAGATAGACACGATAGTTTTGATCTTCTTGCGTGTTAATATCTATGTAAGCGATAAAAGTTTGTTTTTGAGAAACACCATCTTTTTTGCAACATTGTGTTCCTAATTGATGAATGCAAAAATTTTCAGCAGCTTTTTCAATAGTATTTAACATTTTGAACCTTTATTTGTATTAGACTGATTATACAGATATAAAACACAAATCAAAATTAAATTATTGTTAATAATGAGGTATAATTCCAAAAAAATAATGGAATGCTATGTTAGAACTCGGTATTGTCGGGATGGTAGTTGGACTACTCTCTGGTTTTTTTGGTGTCGGTGGTGGTACAGTTTCTATCCCATTGTTATTGTTTATGGGATATGAAACAAAAGTTGCTATTGGCATCTCTGTTATACAGATGGTTTTTTCATCATTATATGGTAGTTATTTAAACCATAAAAATGGCACACTAGAGAGTACAATGGTGCTATATATTGGCAGTGGTGGGTTTGCAGGTGCGTTATTAAGTGGTGTGATCTCATCATATTTAAGTGCTCGAACATTAGAAGTTATCTTTTTTTGTTTTGTCCTTTTTGCATTAATTCGTGTTTTTTCAAAAATTCATGATTATACAACGCCACAACGCAGTATACATCCAGCTCTTTTAGTTGCTATAGGTTTTTTCTTAGGAGCTATAAGTATGACTATTGGTGTTGGAGGAAGCATTTTACTAGTTCCAATATTGGTAGGTTTTTTTCATATAGAGTTAAAAAAAGCGATTTCTGCTGGATTGTTTTTTGTAGTGTTTTCTTCTGTAAGTGGATTGATATCACATGCTATCGCTGGAGATTTGGAAATAGTTGATGGAATGATTGTTGGAATTGCTTCATTAGTAGGTGTATATTTTGGCATTATTTTAAAAGATAGAATTGAAGTTGGAATACAACGTAAATTATTATTGTTGTTTTATGGTGTAGTGCTTGTATATTTGGCACAAAGAATATTTTTATAAGGGTGTAATGTGAGTAGAAAAAAGGATGTTATAAAAATAACAGGTGCACGAGAGAATAATTTAAAAAATATAAATCTCACAATTCCAAAAAATGAGCTTATTGTTATGACAGGGCTTAGTGGAAGTGGAAAATCAACTCTGGCATTTGATACTCTTTATGCTGAGGGGCAACGCCGTTATATGGAAAGTCTTTCAAGTTATGCAAGACAGTTCTTAGATCGTGTTGGAAAACCTGATGTTGATAAGATAGAGGGGCTTACTCCTGCTATTGCTATAGATCAAAAAACAACATCGAAAAATCCTCGTTCAACTGTAGGAACTATCACAGAGATTTATGATTATTTTAGACTGTTATATGCCAGAGTAGGGGTGCAACATTGCCATAAATGTGGCAAAGTTATCTCACAAATGTCTGCAAGTGACATTATCAATGAAGTAGCAAAACTTCCAGAAGGTGCCAAGCTGGTGATGCTTGCTCCTTTGGTTCGTGACAACAAAGGAAGCTATGCTGATTTGTTAGAATCACTGGTACACAAAGGGTATGTGCGTGCTATGATAGATGGTGTAATGGTGCGTTTAGATGAAGAGATAGAACTCTCAAAAACAAAAAAACATACTATCAAAGTAGTTGTTGACAGGGTAATAGTCAAAGAGGAGAATAAAGAGCGTATTGCATCTTCTGTAGAAAAAGCACTCAAAGAGAGTTATGGTGAGCTTGAGATTGATGTTTTAAATTATGAAGAGCTTGGATGTGACGCACATATTCATTACTCAGAACACAATGCTTGTTTTGATTGTAAAATCTCTTTTGAACCGTTAGAACCTTTAAGTTTTTCATTTAACTCACCAAAAGGTGCATGTAGTGAGTGTGATGGGCTTGGACTCCGTTATACGCTTGATATTAACAAAATTATCGATCCTGATCTTAGTGTTGAAAAGGGTGCTGTAAAGATTGTATATGGCTTTAACAAAGGGTATTACTTTACTTTCTTAAAAGGGTTTTGTGAAGCAAACGATATAGACATCACCAAACCATATTCCGAGCTAGAACCCCATCAACAAAAAGCTATTTTACATGGCAATGTTGGTGAAGTAGAGTTTTTATGGAAAAAACACAAAGTCAAACGTGTATGGCCTGGGATTGTGCGTATAGCATACGATATGTTCAAAGATGAGAAAGAACTCGCTGATTATATGAGTGAGAAAGTGTGTGACGTGTGTGGTGGCAATCGTTTAAAGCAGGAATCTTTAGCTGTTCGTGTTGCGCAAAAAGGGATAGCAGAACTTTTAGAGATGCCTATTGCCAAAACCTATGAATTTTTTGCCAATGAGGAGCATTTTAGCTACTTTGATAAGCAACAACAGATGATAGCAGCTCCTATTTTAAATGAGATACGAGAGCGACTCTTTTTCCTTTATGATGTAGGTCTTGGGTATATCACTCTTGGACGTGATGCACGAACAATCTCAGGTGGTGAAGCTCAGCGTATTCGCATCGCCTCTCAGATAGGGAGTGGCTTAACAGGTGTGATGTATGTGTTAGATGAACCAAGTATTGGTTTACATGAAAGAGATACTTTAAAACTTATACGCACACTCCGTTCGCTTCAAGAGAAAGGCAATAGTGTTATCGTAGTAGAACACGACAAAGAAACAATAGAAAATGCTGATTTTATTGTAGATATTGGTGAAGGTGCTGGAAAATTTGGTGGAGAGGTTGTTTTTAGTGGAACACTTACGCAACTGAAAAAAGCAAAAACATTAACAGCAGATTATCTTTTTGGTCGTAAAAAGATAGAGTATTTTTACAGACGACCACAGGAAAAATGGATAGAGATAAAAAATGTTACGGTAAATAACATCAAAAATCTTTCAGCAAAAATACCTCTAAATAATTTTGTATGTATTACAGGGGTGAGTGGAAGTGGGAAAAGCTCGTTGATGCTTCAAACCCTTCTTCCAACAGCACGAGAGTTGTTAAACCATGCAAGAAAAGTGAACAAAGTTGCAGGGGTTGAGATAACAGGGCTGGAAAATGTTGATAAGGTGATCTATCTTGACCAAAGCCCAATAGGACGAACTCCACGATCTAACCCAGCAACATATACAGGTGTGATGGATGAGATACGAAACCTTTTTGCACAAACTAAAGAGAGTCAAATTAGAGGCTATACAGCTTCTCGTTTTAGTTTTAATGTCAAAGGTGGGCGTTGTGAGAAGTGTCAAGGGGAAGGTGAGATAAAAATCGAGATGCACTTTTTACCAGATATTATGGTTAAATGTGACAGCTGTAAAGGGCGTAGATACAACGATCAAACTCTAGAAGTGTATTATAAAGGCAAAACCATTTCTGATGTTTTAAATATGAGTGTAGATGAAGCATTTGAATTTTTTAAACCTATTCCAAAGATTCATCAAAAGATGAAAACACTTGTCGATGTTGGTCTTGGGTATATTACTTTAGGACAAAATGCAGTTACACTCTCAGGTGGAGAAGCACAACGTATTAAACTCTCTAAAGAACTTAGCCGTAAAGATACAGGAAAAACGCTCTATATCTTGGATGAACCAACAACAGGACTGCATTTTGCTGATGTAGACAGACTTACCAATGTGTTACACAAGTTTGTAGAACTTGGAAACTCTGTTTTAATTATTGAGCATAATTTAGATATGATAAAAAATGCAGATTATATCATTGATATGGGTCCAGAAGGGGGAAGTGGTGGTGGAGAGATCATCGCTGAGGGTACTCCTGAAGCGTTAGCTCAAACCTATAAAACAACAGGTTCTTATACAGGTGAGTATCTTGAAAAAGAGCTCCATTTACACAAATAAACGTTAAATTTATAAAAAGGAAAACAATGAATATACAACTCATAGCAAAAAATGCACTCCCACAAAAAGGTGGATTACAATTAAAATTTATTACACCAAAAAAATTGCAAAAGATGAAGCATAAAAAAACTTTACAAAAAGGTGGTTTTAGTGCTCAGCAAGATACTCTTGCTCCATTGCATGAAAAGTCGATACTCTTTTGTGGTGTAGAAGATTTTTCTCAGCAAAATATAAAAACAGCAGCAGCAACAGTTGCAAGAAGTATTAAAAATTATAAATATAAATCGTTGATAATAGATGTGGATAGTTCGACAGTTGGTTCAGTGATAGAAGGACTTATCCTTGGTGGCTACAGTTTTGAAAGATATAAAGCGAAAAAAGATACGAAAGGGATTAAAAAAGTTTTTTTAGCATGTGATGATCCACAAGATTTGGCACAAGCGTTTGAAGAAGCTGTGATTATAGCTGAAGCTACATGCTTTACTCGTGATTTAGTCAATACAACTCCAGAAGATCTTTATCCAAAAAAGATGGCTTCTATAGCAAAAAATCTCGCAAAAGAGAATAATCTTGAATGTACAATTCTTGGAGAAAAAGCATTGAAAAAAGAGCAGTGTAATGCACTTTTGGCTGTTGGTCGTGCTTCACGCCATGAGAGTCAACTTATCCACCTTTCATATAAACCAAAAAATGCAAAAAAAACGATTACACTTGTAGGGAAAGGTTTAACTTATGATAGTGGTGGTTTGAGTTTAAAACCTGCTACAAGTATGGTGACAATGAAGATGGATAAAGCTGGAGCATGTGCAGTTTTAGGTATTATTAAAGCTGTTAGTGAACTTAAACTTGATATTGAAGTACACGCTTTTGTTGGTGCAGTAGAGAATATGATAGGTGGTGATGCATACAAACCAGATGACATTGTTCGATCACGTAAAGGTGATACTATTGAAGTTCGCAATACAGATGCAGAGGGGCGTTTGGTTCTAGCAGATGTTTTAGACTATGCACAAGATCAGACACAACCTGATTATCTTTTTGATTTTGCAACATTAACAGGTGCATGTATGGTAGCTCTTGGACAATATACAACTGGTGTAATGGGACACTCAAGTAAGCTTAAACATAATCTTGGAAAAGCATCACGCAAAGCTGGTGAATTAACAGCTACATTACCATTTAACAAACACTTGAAAAAACAGCTTAAAAGTGAAATAGCAGATATTTGTAATATTTCTAATAAACCGTATGGTGGTGCTATTACAGCTGGTTTGTTTTTGGATAATTTTATTAAAGAAGAAAACAAAGATAAATGGTTACATTTTGATATAGCAGGAAGTGCATATACTGAATCACCGTGGGATGTAAATGGATATGGTGCTACTGGTGCTGGTGTACGTTTTATGACACGTTTCTTACAAGAACTAAACAGTAAATAAGAAAAAATCCACAAAAATGTGGATTTTTCTTAGTTGTTCATCATCCCTCGTCCTTGCATCATACCTTTACC
>Ga0256843_1000580_pt1 | contig 31015 bp, 26 predicted proteins | sample AlvinellametaG_FD_191572 | JGI IMG/M metagenome (GOLD analysis project Ga0256843, IMG submission 191572) | Pompeii worm associated microbial communities from hydrothermal vent at the East Pacific Rise, Pacific Ocean - Alvinella | ecosystem: Host-associated > Annelida > Integument > Unclassified ...
GCTCTAAGCTTTACTCTTTATATATAGGCCAATAGCTCAGTTGGTAGAGCACTGGTCTCCAAAACCAGGTGCCGGGGGTTCGAGTCCCTCTTGGCCTGCCATACAAAAGGTAATTAAAATGGGAAAAGTTTCAACATTTATTGCAAATGCGAAAGCAGAGCTTCATAAAGTAATATTTCCAACTAAAATACAAGTAAGACAAGCGTTTGTAGCAGTCATACTAGTAGTATCAGTAATTTCAATATTTTTAGCGTTGGTTGACCTAGTTATGTCATCAATCGTATCATCAGTACTATAGGAAAGAAGATGGCTTATCAATGGTATGCAATACAAACATATGCTGGTAGTGAACAAGCAGTAAAAAGAGCTATCGAACAGATGGCGATAGATTATGGTATAGAGGATAAGATCCAAAGAGTAGTGGTTCCTACAGAAGAGGTTATCGAAGTTAAAAACGGTAAGAAAAAAATCACTGAAAGAACTCTATATTCTGGTTATGCTTTTGCACATATAGACCTAGATACTGACTTATGGCATAAGATTCAATCTTTGCCAAAAGTATCTAGATTTATCGGTGAACAAAAGACACCAACTCCTCTTAGCGAAGCAGATATTAAAAATATCCTTGATAAGATGGAAAATAAATCAGCACCTAGACCAAAAGTTGATTTTGAGACAGGTGAAATGGTTCGTATTATTGATGGACCATTTGCCAACTTTACAGGGATGGTTGAGGAGTATGACCTTGACCATGGTAAGCTTAAGCTTAATGTTTCTATCTTTGGTAGAAATACACCTGTTGAGATTCTCTATACTCAAGTAGAAAAAATCATATAGTCTTTGCCTTAGGACTTTAAACACCAAGGTGCCTCAAATAAATTTACTTAAAAGGAAGAACAGATGGCAAAAAAGATAGCTGAAAAGTTCAAATTGATGATCCCTGCTGGATCTGCAAACCCATCACCACCAGTAGGACCTGCTCTTGGTCAAAGAGGTGTAAACATAATGGAGTTTTGTAAAGCTTTCAATGAAAAAACAAAAGATAAAATGGGATTTAAAGTTCCTGTAATTATCACAGTTTATAGTGATAGAAGTTTTACATTTGAAACAAAACAACCACCAGCAAGTGATCTTATCTTAAAAGCTGCAGGGCTTAAAAAAGGTACAGACAATCCTCTACTAAACAAAGTAGGAAAAATCACTAAAGCTCAACTAGATGAGATAGTAGAGCAAAAGATAGCTGACTTGAACACTACAGACAAAGAAGCTGCTGCTAGAATTATAGCAGGTAGTTGTAGAAGTATGGGTGTTGAGATAGTTGACTAAAAAATCACTACCACATGATTCAAAATATGTGGGAGCAAAAAAGCGGAGTAAATAATGGCAAAAAAACTAAGTAAAAGAAAAGAAGCGATACTTAAAAAAGTAGATACAAGTAAAGTATATAGTGTAGAAGAGGCTATGGCTACACTAAAAGATCTTAAGTCTGCAAAGTTTGATGAGACAGTAGAAGTAGCACTTAACTTAAATGTTGACCCAAGACATGCAGATCAAATGATCAGAGGTTCAGTTGTTCTTCCTAATGGTACAGGTAAAACAGTTAGAGTTGCAGTATTTGCAAAAGATGCAAAAGCTGATGAAGCAAAAGCAGCAGGAGCTGACTTGGTAGGTTCAGATGAACTAATCGAGCAAATTCAAGCTGGAAATATTGATTTTGATATCGTTATTTCTACTCCTGATATGATGGGTGTTCTTGGTCGTGTAGCAAGAATCCTTGGACCAAAAGGTTTGATGCCTAACCCAAAAACTGGTACAGTTACTATGGATGTAGCAAAAGCAGTTGAAAATGCTAAGGGTGGTCAAGTTAACTTTAGAGTTGACAAAAAAGGTAATATCCATGCAGGAATTGGTAAAGTTTCTTTTGAACCAGCTAAGATAGAAGAAAACTTTAGAACATTTATTGAGACTATCAATAAAGCTAAACCAGCTTCAGCTAAAGGTAGATATATCAAAAATGCAGCTATCTCTTTGACAATGAGTCCTTCATTGACACTAGATAGTTCAGAGTTGATGGATATCAAGTAAGACTCTAAGAGACTTTATGTCTCTTAAGTTTTAGAGAGTAAAAATGCGTTTTTCCTCTCTAAGACTTAGGTCTTTTATCTTAGACTGAAGAAAATAGGGGCGAAAGCTTAATAAATCTGCTAGAAATAGTAGAGTTGTATGAGTTGTTTCATACACCCTATCGACGGTCGGAAGGAGTAGAAATGACAAGAACTAGAAAAGAAGAACTAGTTGCTGAAATGACAGCAGAGTTCAAAGAAGCCGCTGCAATCATCGTGTGTGATTATAAAGGTATGACTGTTGAAAATCTTGAAGCTGTTAGAAATATGGCTAGAGAAGATGATGTAAAAGTTAAAGTTGTAAAAAACACACTTGCAGCTATCGCTTTGAACAACGCTGGATGTGATGCAGTTGATTTCAAAGATACAAATATTGTTCTTTGGGGTGATAATCAAATATCTCCTTGTAAAATCGCTGATAAAGCAGCAACTCAGTTTAAAGATACATTCAATATCAAAGCTGGTCTTATCGAAGGTGAAGCAGCAACTCTTGATACTATCAATGCGTTGGCTAAACTTCCTAGTAGAGATGAGCTTCTTGGTATGCTTCTTAATGTTTGGAATGCACCAATTCAGAACTTTACAATTGGTCTTCAAGCACTTGCAGATAAAAAAGAATCTGAAGAGGCTTAATGATTAAGGTGAGCTAATATAGCTTTGATTATAACAATAAAACATTTTAAAAGGATATAAAATGGCAATTACAAAAGAAGATGTACTAGAGTATATATCTAACCTTTCTGTACTAGAGCTTTCAGAGCTAGTAAAAGAGTTTGAAGAAAAATTTGGAGTAACAGCTCAAGCTACTGTAGTAGCTGCTGCTGGTGGTGCTGATGCTGGTGCTGCTGCTGAAGAGCAAACAGAGTTTAATGTTGTTCTTACAGATGCTGGTGCTAAGAAAATCAACACAATTAAAGTTGTTAGAGCTATCACAGGTCTTGGACTTAAAGAAGCTAAAGCAGCAGTTGAAGAAGTTCCTTCAGTTCTTAAAGAAGGTGTTTCTAAAGAAGAAGCTGAAGAGCTTAAAAAACAAATCGAAGAAGCTGGTGCTTCTTGTGAGCTTAAATAATCTTATAGATTTTTTAAGTTACAAATATCTAGGGATTTCCCTAGATAGATTATAAAATACCCCATTTAGATATACCGATAAGCTATTCGGAGACATTTTCATACCCTCCTCTAATAGTTTCTTTGTGTATCTAAAATTGATACTAATAAAAAACCAAAAAACACTTACCCAATTAAGGATAGATATGTTAAATTCTTTGCATTCAGGTAATAGACTTCGTATAGATTTCTCAAAAACTCCTAGAGAGATAGAGATTCCAAACTTATTACAACTTCAACAAAAAAGTTATGAAAACTTTTTAATGTTAGATGAAAAGGATAGAAGTGCATCGATACTTGAAAAAGTATTTCGTTCAGCTTTTCCAATCCATGATCAACAAAACAGACTTACACTTTCATACAAAAATTCAGAAATAATCAAATCAAAATATACTGTTAGAGAGTGTATGGAGAGAGGTTTGACTTACTCTGTATCTCTTAAGATGAATATAGCTTTGACTATATGGAACAGAGATGAGAAAACAGGTGAAAGATTAGATCCAAAAGAGATTAAAGAGCAAGCAGTATTTGTAAGAGACATTCCTCTTATGACAGATAGAACATCATTTATAGTAAATGGTGTTGAGAGAGTTATAGTAAATCAACTTCACAGATCTCCAGGTGTTATCTTCAAAGAAGAAGAGTCAACAGTAGCAGGTGGTAAACAACTCTATTCTGCTCAGATTATTCCTGATCGTGGTTCATGGTTATACTTTGAATATGATGCAAAAGAGATACTTTATGCAAGAATTAACAAAAGAAGAAAAATCCCTGTAACTATACTCTTTAGAGCATTAGACTATACAAAAGAAGACATTGTAAAACTATTTTATTCTACAAAAGAGATATTTATAAAAGATGGTAGATTTTTGGTTAAGTTTAATGCTGATGATTTCGCTGGTCGTGCAGACTATGATGTGAAAGATTTGGATGGTAATGTTATAGTGTCTGCTGGTAAAAGACTTACTAAGAAAAAAGCTCAAAAACTTATAGATGATGGTTTAGAGTGGATAGAGTATCCAGTAGATATTTTGATGGATAGATATCTTTCATCACCTGTGATAGACCAAGAGAGTGGTGAAGTTCTTTATGATAGCGTTACGGCTCTTGATGAGAACAAACTTAAAAGAATGGTAGAACAAGGTGTAGAATCTATAGAAGTTATAGATGATTTGGCTGAAGGAAGTGACAGATCTATTATCAATGCTTTCATAGCTGACAATGAAAGTTTGAGACTTCTAAAGCAAACAGAAGAGATAGAAGATGAAAATCTGCTTTCAGCTATCAGAATCTATAAAGTAATGAGACCAGGAGAGCCTGTAACTCCAGAAGCTGCAAAAGCATTCTTAAAACAGCTTTTCTTTGATCCTGAGAGATATGACTTAACTGAAGTTGGTCGTATGAAGATGAATCATAAGTTGGGTCTTAATACTCCTGATTATGTAACAGTACTTACAGCAGAAGATTTGATCAATACTGTAAAATACCTTATCAAAGTTAAAAATGGTCAAGGTCATATAGATGATAGAGATCACTTGGGTAACAGAAGGATTAGGGCGATAGGTGAATTGCTTGGTAATGAACTTCACAATGGTCTTATCAAAATGCAAAAAGCTATCAAAGATAAGATGACAACAATATCAGGTTCATTAGATGAGCTTATGCCACATGATTTGATCAACTCTAAAATGATTACAAATACTATACTAGAGTTTTTCTCAAGTGGTCAGCTTTCACAGTTTATGGATCAGACAAACCCACTTTCAGAAGTAACACACAAAAGAAGACTCTCAGCCCTTGGTGAGGGAGGACTTGTAAAAGAGAGAGCTGGATTTGAAGTGCGTGATGTTCACCCAACTCACTATGGTCGTATCTGTCCGATAGAGACACCAGAGGGACAAAACATCGGTCTTATCAATACACTAGCAACTTATGCAAAAGTAAATGAGCATGGATTTATCGAAGCACCATATAAAGTGGTAAAAGATGGTAAAGTAACAGATGAGATAGTATATGTAACAGCTACTCAAGAAGAGGACAAATGTATTGCTCCAGCTTCTACAAAGCTTGATGAAAATGGTTATATTGTTGAAGATTTGATTGAGACAAGACTTAACGGAAATATCGAGCTTAATGATAGAGCAAGAGTGGATTTGATAGATATATCTCCATTGATGATTTCAGGTTCAGCTGCAGCACTTATCCCATTCTTGGAACACGATGATGCCAACCGTGCATTGATGGGTTCAAACATGCAACGACAAGCAGTTCCATTGCTAAAAACTGATGCACCAGTTGTTGGTACAGGTATGGAAGCTATCGTAGCTAGAGATGCTTGGGAAGCAGTCAAAGCAAAAAGAGCTGGTCGTGTAGAGAAGGTTGATTCTAAAAATATTTATATTTTGGGTGAAGATGAAGATGGTGTATTTATAGACCATTATCCACTTGAAAAAAATATGAGAACAAACCAAAATACAACTTTCTCTCAAACACCAATTGTAAAAATGGGTGATGAAGTTAGTGCTGGTCAGATTATAGCTGATGGTGCGAACATGGATCAAGGTGAGTTGGCTATCGGTAAAAATATGATGGTTGCCTTTATGCCTTGGTATGGATACAACTATGAGGATGCTATCATCATCTCTGAGAAAATTCTTAGAGAAGATACATTTACTTCTGTGCATACTTATGAGAAAGAGATAGAGGCTAGAGAGCTTAAACACGGAACAGAAGAGATAACAAGAGATATACCAAATATCCGTGAAGATGAGTTGCTTCATCTTGATGAGAGTGGTATTGTTCGTATCGGTACTTATGTAAAACCTGGTATGATTTTGGTTGGTAAAGTTTCACCAAAAGGTGAGATCAAACCAACTCCAGAAGAGAGACTTCTTCGTGCTATTTTTGGTGAAAAAGCTGGTCATGTTGTAAACAAATCTCTATACTGTCCTGCATCTATGGAAGGTGTAGTTGTAGATATCAAAGTGTTTACAAAAAAAGGTTATGAAAAAGATGCTAGAGCTATCCAAGCTTATGAAGAAGAGAAAAATAGACTAGAGAGTGAACATCATGATAAACTTTTGATGATAGATAGAGAAGAGATTCTTAGAATTGCTCACTATCTTTCTACTCAAGAGTTGGCAAAAGATGTAGTTATCGGTGACAATGAATACAAAGCAGGTAGTAAGCTTGATGCTGAAACTATCAAGGGTGTAAATAGATTTGCACTTAGAACTGTAGTTCAGTCATACTCAGATGAAGTACAAAATGAGTATGAGTCTATGAAAAACTACTTCTTAAAACAGAAGAAAAAACTTAAAGCCGAACTAGAAGAGAAGCTATCAATCCTTGAAAAAGATGATATATTGCCTTCAGGAGTTACAAAACTTGTTAAGATTTATGTAGCTACAAAAAGAAAACTAAGAGTTGGTGATAAAATGGCTGGTCGTCACGGAAACAAAGGTATTGTTTCTAACATAGTTCCAGAGATTGATATGCCATATATGGAAGATGGAAGACCTGTTGAGATTATCCTAAACCCTCTAGGGGTACCTTCTCGTATGAACATCGGTCAGATACTTGAAGTTCACTTGGGACTTGCTGGTAAGAGATTAGGTGAGCAAATCCAAGAGATGTTTGAAAATCAAACTGAAAACTTTATCAAAGAGCTTAGAGCTAAAATGATAGAGATAGCTGATGTAGCTAAACTTATGAATGCCAAAGAGACACTTGAGGCTATGAGTGATGAAGAGTTGCTTCAATATGGTAGAGACTGGAGTAAGGGTGTTAGATTTGCTGCTCCTGTATTTGAGGGTGCTAACCAAGAAGAGTTTGATAGATTGTTTGAACTAGCAAAAATTGATAGTGATGGTAAGACTGTACTTTATGATGGTAAAACAGGTGAGAGAATGCTAGAGAGAGTAAATGTTGGTTATATGTATATGCTAAAACTTCACCACTTAGTTGATGAAAAAGTTCACGCAAGAAGTACAGGACCTTACTCGCTAGTAACACAGCAACCAGTTGGTGGTAAAGCACTATTTGGTGGTCAGAGATTTGGAGAGATGGAAGTTTGGGCGTTGGAAGCTTATGGTGCATCACATGTACTAAAAGAGATGCTTACTATCAAATCAGATGATGTTGAAGGTAGAGGTAGAGCCTATAGAGCCTTGACAAGAGGTGAGAGTGTACCAGAGTCAGGTGTACCAGAGACTATGTTCGTACTTACAAAAGAGCTTCAAGCACTTGGTTTGGATGTAGAGTTATATGAGAGCAAAAAAGATGTGGAGGGCGATGATGAGTAATTTTTTAGAAAATTTAGTACCTATAGATTTAAATAGTGAAGAGAGACCAAATGATATTGCAGCACTTCAACTAAGAGTTGCAAGTCCGGAGAAGGTTCTCTCTTGGAGTTATGGTGAAGTAAAAAAGCCCGAAACTATCAACTATAGAACACTAAAGCCAGAGAGAGATGGACTTTTCTGTGCTAAGATTTTTGGACCAATCAGAGATTATGAGTGTCTTTGTGGTAAATACAAAAAGATGAGATACAAAGGTGTAGTGTGTGAAAAGTGTGGTGTTGAAGTAACTACTTCAAAAGTTAGAAGAACAAGAATGGGTCACATAGACCTTATCGCACCAGTAGCACACATCTGGTATGTAAGTTCACTGCCATCTCGTATCGGTACACTTTTGGGTGTGAAGATGAAAGATTTGGAAAGAGTACTTTACTATGAAGCATATATCGTAAAAACTCCGGGTGAGGCTTCATATGATAGTGAAGGACTAAATCCGGTTAAAAAGTATGATGTACTTAACGAAGAGCAGTATCAACAAATCTCTCAAAGATACGCTGACACTGGTCTTGATGCTAGAATGGGTGGAGAGATAGTTCAAGAGTTACTTGCTGAACTTGATTTGGTAGATATGTTTGCAAGTCTCAAAGAAGAGATCCAAGCTACAAAATCTGAAGCCAAAAGAAAAACTATCGTTAAAAGATTGAAAGTTATAGAAGCATTCTTACACTCAGGCAACAGACCAGAGTGGATGATGCTGACAAAACTGCCAGTTATGCCACCTGACCTTAGACCACTTGTAAGCCTAGATGGTGGTAAGTTTGCTGTTAGTGATGTAAATGATCTATACAGAAGAGTTATCAACAGAAACCAAAGACTTAAAAAGCTAGTAGAGCTTGATGCACCGGAGATTATCGTTAGAAACGAAAAAAGAATGCTTCAAGAGGCAGTTGATGCACTATTTGACAATGGTAGAAGAGGAAATGCCGTAAAAGGTGCAAACAAAAGACCTCTTAAGTCCCTTTCAGAAGTTATCAAAGGTAAGCAAGGTCGTTTCAGACAAAACTTACTTGGTAAAAGGGTTGACTTCTCTGGGCGTTCTGTTATCGTTGTAGGACCAGATTTGAGAATGGATCAGTGTGGATTGCCTAAGAAAATGGCTATAGAACTATTTAAGCCACATCTTATGGCTAAGCTTGAAGAGAAAGGTTATGCTACAACTTTGAAACAAGCTAAAAAGATGATAGAGAAGCAAGAAAACGAAGTATGGGAGTGTCTTGAAGAGGTAGTTGATAACTATCCAGTACTTCTAAACCGTGCGCCGACACTTCATAAACTATCGATTCAGGCATTCCACCCAAGATTGATAGAGGGTAAAGCTATCCAACTTCACCCACTAGTTTGTGCTGCGTTCAACGCCGACTTCGATGGTGACCAGATGGCTGTGCATGTACCATTATCTGATGAAGCAGTTGCTGAAGCTAAGATTTTGATGCTAGCATCTATGAACATCTTGCTTCCAGCATCAGGTAAAGCGATAGCTGTACCATCTCAAGATATGATTTTGGGACTTTACTATCTAACTCTTGAAAAAGATGGTGTAAAAGGTGAGAATAAACTGTTTGCAAATATGGATGAAGTAGAGATTGCATTTGAACAGCAAGCACTAGATCTTAATGCTCGTATAAGAACAGTTATAGATGGACAAATCACTAAATCAACAGCAGGTAGATTGATACTAAAGTCAATCATACCTGAGTATGTTCCTCAAAGATACTGGAACAAAGTACTAAAGAAAAAAGATATCGGTGCTTTGGTTGATTATATCTATAAAGAGGGTGGTGTATCTCAAACAGCAGGTTTCTTGGATAAACTTAAAGATATGGGATTTAAGTATGCTACAAAAGTTGGTGTATCTATCTCTATTGATGATATCAAAATACCACAAGAGAAGTATGAGATAGTAGCTCAAGCTAAAGAAGCAGTAAAAGAGATCCAAAGACAATTTGGTGCTGGTTTGTTAACTGACCAAGAGAGATATAACAAGATTATTGATATCTGGACAGATGCTAACAGTACAGTTGCTGAAAAATTGATGAAACTTATTCGTGAAGATAAAAATGGATTCAACTCAGTACATATGATGGCAGACTCAGGAGCTAGAGGTAGTGCGGCTCAGATTAGACAGCTTTCAGGTATGAGGGGGTTGATGGCTAGATCTAGTGGTGAGATTATCGAAACACCAATTACATCTAACTTCCGTGAAGGGCTAAATGTACTTGAGTACTTCATCTCAACTCACGGAGCAAGAAAAGGTCTTGCCGATACAGCGTTAAAAACAGCCAATGCTGGATACTTGACAAGAAAACTGATAGATGTTGCTCAAAATGTGAAAATATCTATGCACGATTGTGGAACACATGAGGGTGTAGAGGTTTCTGATATCGTTGAAGGTAACGAGATGATAGAACCACTAGCAGATAGAATCTATGGTAGAGTTCTTGCTAGTGATGTTATAGATCCTATCACAAATGAAGTTCTTGCTAGTGAAGGTACTTTGGTAGATGAAGATATAGCTGCAAAAATTCAAGATGCAGGTGTTAGATCTGTTGTTATGAGAGCTCCATCTACTTGTAAAGCACCAAAAGGTATCTGTGCTAAATGTTATGGTCTGAATATGGCTGATAACAAACTAGTAAAACCAGGTGAAGCAGTAGGAGTAATCGCTGCTCAATCTATCGGTGAGCCAGGTACTCAGCTTACACTTAGAACATTCCACACAGGTGGTACAGCAACAGCAGGTAAAGAGGATAGACAAGTTATCGCAACAAAAGAAGGTTTTGTAAGATACTATAACCTATCAGTATTTAAAAATACAGAGGGTAAACTGATAGTATCAAACAGAAGAAATGCCGGTGTTTTGTTGGTTGAACCAAAGATCAAAGCTATAACAAGTGGTAAAGTATCTGTTCAGGTAACTCATGATGAGATTATCGTTTCAGTAAAATCTGAAGGTAGTGAAGAGATTAAGTATAATCTTAGAAAATCAGAAGTTGCCAAGTCAAATGAACTTGCAGGTGTTGCTGGTAAAATTGATGGTAAACTTTTCTTACCTCTAAATGATGGTGATAGCGTAAATGCAGGTGACTCTATAGTAGAAGTTATCAAAGAGGGATGGTCAGTTCCTACTCGTATCCCATTTGCAAGTGAGTTGAAAGTTGAAGATGGTGCTCCTGTAACTCAAGAAGTTAAAGCTGAGTCTAAAGGTAGTGTTAAATTCTTCTTGCTCAAAGGTGACTATCTTGAACCAACTGATGGATTCAATGCAGGAACAAAAGTAGATGAGAAAGGATTGTTTGCTGTTATCGTTGATGAAAACGATAGAGAAGCAGCTAGACACTATATCTCAAGAGGTTCAGTTGTACAAGTAGATGCAGATTCACAGGTAAACAAAGGTGATGTTATATCAGCACCTGAAGTATCAACTCAAGTTGTTATTGCTGAGTGGGATCCATACTCTGATCCTATCATAGCTGAGCAAAAAGGTGTTATCAAGTTTGAAGATATAATCCCTGGTGTTACTGTTATAGAACAGTTTGATGAAGTAACAGGTGAAACAAGACTAGAGCTTAATGAGTATATACCAACAAGCTATAAACCAGCTATTATCTTAGCAACAGAGTCTGATGAGATTATTAGATATCAACTAGATCCAAAAACTATTTTGTTTGTACAGGATGGAGATAGTGTAAGTATCGCTGATATTTTGGCAAAAACACCAAAAGCAGCTATCAAATCAAGCGATATTACAGGGGGTCTTCCAAGAGTTAGTGAACTATTTGAAGCTAGAAGACCAAAAGATATAGCTCTTATAGCTCAGATAGATGGTGTTGTTAGTTTTGGTAAACCTCTAAGAGGTAAACAAAGACTTATCATCACAGGTGATAATGGACAGATGACAGAGCAGTTTGTTGATAAAAATAAAACTGTTCTTGTTCACGCTGGTGAGTATGTACACGCTGGTGAAAAACTAACTGACGGTACAGTATCTAGCCATGATATCTTAGCAGCACTTGGAGAAAAGGCTCTATACGAGTATATCGTATCAGAAGTACAAAAAGTTTATCGTCGTCAAGGGGTTAATATCTCAGATAAACACATCGAGATTGTAACATCACAGATGATGAGACAAGTTAAGATTGTTGAAAATGGTGATAGTAAATTTATCGCAGGAGATATCGTATCTCGCCGTAAATTCCAAGAAGAGAATGAACGCATTATCTCTTTGGGTGGTGAACCTGCTATTGCTGAACCACTACTTGTAGGTATCACAAGAAGTGCTGTTGGAGCTGACTCTATCATCTCGGCAGCATCATTCCAAGATACTACAAAAGTACTTACTTCAGCATCAATTGCAGGTACAATTGATAAGCTAGAAGATTTGAAAGAAAATGTTGTTATCGGTAGATTGATCCCTGTTGGTACAGGTATGATAGACCTTGATGATGTTAAATTAGAAGCTAGTGAATAAAAACTGACCTTCTTTTTCCTTGCCTAAATGGCAAGGAAAACTCTACTCTCTATATATTGCCTCTTTATATATTTCAGTAAAAATAAAGATTTTTTGGGTATAATGCACTTCCATTTTTCTATCTTTATATGATTTTAGTGCATAAAAGTGCATTAAAATGGTGTAAAAGCCAGATTCAATTCAAACAAACCAAATAAAAGGAAACGATTTGCCAACAATTAACCAATTGATTCGTAAAGAGCGTAAAAGAGTGATTAAAAAATCAAAATCACCAGCATTGGAAAGCTGTCCTCAAAGAAGAGGTGTATGTACAAGAGTTTATACAACAACTCCTAAAAAACCAAACTCAGCACTTAGAAAAGTAGCTAAAGTTAGACTTACAAGTGGATATGAAGTTATCTCTTATATCGGTGGTGAAGGTCACAACCTACAAGAACACTCTATCGTACTAGTTAGAGGGGGAAGGGTAAAAGATTTACCAGGTGTTAAGTATCATATCGTTCGTGGTGCTCTTGATACAGCAGGTGTTAACGGTAGAACAGTTTCTCGTTCTAAATACGGTACTAAAAAACCTAAAAAATAGTTTGAGAAATATAGTTAGATTTGAGTTTAGCCGTGTGGCTTAGGCAGGTTTTATCATAATCCTTAGGGGATAAAACTTGAGTAAATCAATAAATTTTAAGATTGAAGAGGAATATAAATGAGAAGAAGAAAAGCTCCTGTTAGACCAGTATTGGCAGATCCAGTATATGGTTCAAAGGTATTAACAAAATTTATAAACAAAGTTATGCTAGATGGTAAGAAAAGTGTTGCACAAAAAGTTGTTTATGGTGCGTTAGAGAGAATTGAATCTAAAACAGGTGAAAAAGGTATAGAGATTTTCAACAAAGCTATGGATAATGTTAGACCTGTAATGGAAGTTAAAAGTAGAAGAGTTGGAGGTGCTACATACCAAGTGCCTATCGAAGTAAGACCAGCTAGACAACAGTCACTAGCTATCAGATGGATAGTTGATGCTGCTAGAAAAAGAAATGAAAGAACTATGATGGAAAGACTTTCAAATGAGCTTATGGATGCAGCAACAGAAAAAGGTGCGGCGTTTAAGAAGAAAGAAGATACATACAAAATGGCAGAAGCTAACAAAGCATTTGCTCACTATAGATGGTAAGGAAGTAAAATATGCCTAGAAGTCATAAACTTGAAGATGTAAGAAATATCGGTATTGCTGCTCACATTGATGCAGGTAAAACAACAACAACAGAAAGAATCTTGTTCTATACAGGTGTTGAGCATAAAATCGGTGAGGTTCACGATGGTGCTGCTACTATGGACTGGATGGAGCAAGAGCAAGAGAGAGGTATTACTATTACTTCTGCTGCTACAACTTGTACATGGCGTGATAAAATGATCAACATCATAGACACTCCGGGCCACGTTGACTTTACTATCGAAGTTGAAAGATCTATGAGAGTTCTTGATGGTGCTGTATCAGTATTCTGTGCTGTTGGTGGTGTTCAACCTCAGTCTGAAACTGTATGGAGACAAAGAAACAGATATGGAGTACCTTCTATAGTATTTGTTAACAAAATGGACAGAACTGGTGCTGACTTCTATGAAGTTGAGAGACAAATCAAAGACAGACTTAAAGGTAACCCAGTACCTATCCAACTTCCAATAGGTGCAGAAGACCAGTTTGAAGGTGTTATCGATCTAGTTAAAATGAAAGAGATTGTATGGGATGCTGATGCTGAGATGGGTTCAGCTTACCATGAACAAGATATCAGAGCTGAGTTACAAGATAAAGCTGAAGAGTATAGAGAGAAAATGATCGAAGAGATTTCAGCAGCTGACGGTAACGATGAGTTGATGGAAAAATACATGGAAGGTGAAGAGCTTACAGCTGAAGAGATCATGAAAGGGATCAAAGATGCAACTATCGGTATGCATATAGTTCCTATGACATGTGGTACAGCATTTAAAAACAAAGGTGTTCAAACACTTCTTGATGCAGTTGTTGATTATCTTCCTTCACCAGTTGAAGCTCCAGCTATCAAAGGTACTTTGATGGATGACCCTGATACAGAAGTAGTAGTAGAATCTACAGATGATGGTGAGTTTGCAGCACTAGCATTTAAAATCATGACTGACCCATTTGTTGGACAGTTGACATTTATCCGTGTATATAGAGGTGCATTGGAGTCTGGTTCATATACATACAACTCTACAAAAGGTAAAAAAGAGAGAGTTGGTCGTATCATGAAAATGCACGCTATCAAAAGAGAAGAGATCAAAGATATCTGTGCTGGTGATATCGGTGCTGTTGTTGGTCTTAAATATACAACTACTGGTGATACACTATGTTCTGAAAAAGACAAAGTTGTACTTGAAAGAATGGAGTTCCCAGATCCAGTTATCTCTGTAGCAGTTGAGCCAAAAACAAAAGCTGACCAAGAAAAAATGAGTTTGGCTCTTGGTAAACTAGCAGCAGAAGACCCATCATTTAGAGTTCATACAGATGAAGAGTCTGGTCAAACTATCATCTCTGGTATGGGTGAGCTTCACCTAGAGATCATCGTTGATAGAATGAAAAGAGAGTTTAAAGTTGAAGCTGAAGTTGGTGCTCCACAAGTTGCTTACCGTGAAACTATCAGAACAGCTGTTGAGCAAGAGTACAAGTATGCTAAACAATCAGGTGGTCGTGGACAATACGGACATGTATATCTTAAAATTGAACCACAAGAACCAGGTTTTGGTTATGAATTTGTTGATGAGATTAAAGGTGGTGTTATCCCTAAAGAGTACATCCCAGCAGTTGACAAAGGTATCCAAGAAGCTATGCAAAGAGGTATCCAAGCTGGTTATCCAGTAGAAGATGTAAAAGTTACTCTTTATGATGGTAGTTACCATGATGTGGATTCATCTGAGATGGCGTTTAAACTAGCTGGTTCTATGGGATTCAGAGAAGGTTGTAAAAAAGCAAATCCTGTTATCCTTGAGCCTATGATGAAAGTGGAAGTTGAAGTTCCAGAAGAGTTCATGGGTGATGTTATCGGTGATGTTTCAAAAAGAAGAGGTCAAGTAAACGGTATGGATGATAGAGCAGGAAACAAAATCGTAAATGCGTTTGTTCCACTATCTGAAATGTTTGGTTACTCAACAGACCTTAGATCTATGACACAAGGTCGTGCTACATACTCTATGGAATTTGATCACTACGAAGAAGTTCCACAAAATGTTGCAAAAGAGATCATAGAAAAAAGAAATAGCTAATATTTCTTCTTTTCTCTTTGTATCCATCCCTTTAATGGATGGGTACAATCCCTTTTATATTTTCCAAATCTTCCTTATTGACATCTTTTCATTCTAGTGATATAATAATCTCATATCCATAAAAAGGATGTGATATGATAAATAATACATTTCATTATTATGATATAGTAGATAGTGAGCATATCAGATGTAATTTATGTCGTCATAACTGTAAACTCAAAAATTCTCAAGTTGGTATATGTGGTGTCAATCAAAATATCAATAACACTCTAAAGACTTTAGTATATGGGCATCCCATAGCCATACATGTAGATCCTGTAGAGAAAAAACCTCTTTATCATATGTTACCTAACTCTAAAGTTTTATCTTTTGGAACGGTTGGATGCAATTTTAAATGCCCATTTTGTCAAAACTGGGATATATCTCAAACCAACAAAATAGATGAAAATATATATGTTTCTCCTCAACAGATGGTAGATTTGGCCATAGAACAAGGAGCAAAATCTATAGCATATACATATAATGAACCAACTATTTTTTATCCATACGCTAAAGATATAGGTGTACTAGCTAAACAGCAAGGTATCAAAAACATCTTTGTAAGTAATGGTTTTGAGAGTTTGGATATGATAGCTGATATGTCAAACTGGGTAGATGCTATCAATGTAGATCTTAAAAGTTGGGATGAGCAGTACTATAAAAAGGTTTTAAAGGGTGGACTTAGTGAAGTCAAAGAAGCATTAAAAGAGTTTGTTAGGCAGGGTATATGGGTAGAGGTGACAACACTTTTGATAGATGATCTCAACAGTAGTGATGAAGATATAAAATCTATGGCTTCTTTTATAGCTAATGAATTGGGAGCAGATACTCCTTGGCATTTGAGTGCCTTTTATCCAAACTATAAGATGCAAGATACTCCACCAACCAAAGTGGATACTCTTTTAAGAGCCAAAGCTATAGCTAAAGAGTGTGGTTTAAGGTATATTTACTTAGGCAATATCAATCAACCTCAATACACAAAGTGTCCACACTGTGATACTATACTAATCAGTAGAGAGTATGGACAAGTGCTTAACCATATGGATAAAGATAAGTGTCAAGTATGTCAAAGTGATATAAAAGGAGTGTGGTATTGATGAAAGTTAAACAAAGTTCATTTGCAGGTATGTTTTATCCTCAAAATCAAGAAGATATCATAAATTTGATAGAGTATTTTAACTCTCTAAATGATAGCAAAGATGTAAACTGTAAAGATATCAAAGCGATGATAGTCCCTCATGCAGGTTATATATACTCAGGATACAGTGCAAATCTAGCATACAAAAGATTAAGCACTCAAGATATCAAAACAGTAGTTGTTATAGGACCTAGCCATAGAGTGTATTTTGATGGTATATCAGTAGCAAAGTATGATAGTTATCAAACACCATTTGGTGAACTTCCTATAGATACAGAGTTTATAAAGCAGTTGGAAAACAACTTTAAAATACACTTCTATCCAAAGGCACACCAAGAACACTCAACAGAAGTTCAGATGCCTTTTATCAAGTATTATATGCCAACAGTTAGCGTAGTAGAGTTGGTATATGCAAATATAGATGCTATACAACTATCTAAGATTATAGAGTTTTGTATGAGAGATGGCGTAGCAGTTGTTATCAGTAGTGATTTAAGTCACTTTTATGACATATCCAAGGCCAAAGAGTTAGATAGTATCTGTTTGGAAGCTATCGATTCTTTAGATGTGGGTATCTTAAGTCAAGGGTGTGAAGCGTGTGGAAAGTTGGGTATAGAAGCGTTGTTGCTATATGCCAAACAGTATGGTTTGGTATCTCATATCTTGGATTATCGTACAAGTGCAGATGTGACAAAAGATAAGAGTGAAGTTGTAGGATATACATCAGCACTCTTTTGCAAGGAGTAGTTATGCAGAAAAAAGATGTACTTTTAAAGATAGCGAGAGCAGTTATAGCCAAAGAGTTAGGAGTAGAGTATAGTGTAGATATACAAAAGCTAAGAGAAGAAAACAGTTGGTTGGATGATAAAGGAGCAGTTTTTGTAACCTTACATAGGAAAGGTGATCACTCACTTAGAGGTTGTATAGGCTCTATCATAGCCCATCGCTCTTTATATGAAGATCTTATACACAATGCAAAAAGCTCAGCATTTAGTGATCCTAGATTTCCCCCACTAAGCAAAGATGAGTTTGATGATATCGAGATAGAAGTCTCTTTACTAAGTGAACCCAAAAAGGTAAACTATACATCTATAGATGATCTAAAAAACCAAATCCATATCAACCAAGATGGAGTTATCCTCAAACTTGGTAACTATCAAGCTACTTTTTTACCACAAGTATGGCAAGAGTTACCCTCTTTTGAACTTTTTTTCTCACACCTGTGCCAAAAGGCAGGTTTGAGTGTGGATTGTCTTATGTATAAGCCAGAGATTTATACTTATAGAGTTCAAGAGTATAGTGAGTAGTGCTACTTCCCTATAGCGTGGTCTAGCATAGATTTTGCGATAAAGTGGTCGTAATAACTGTTTACTAGCTGGGATAGAGCATTTATGTAGTCTTGTTGGGCGTATTGGAGTTCTATAAAGTCATTGAGTCCATTTTTGTATCTTTTTTGGGCTTGGTTGTATTTTTCTTTGGAGCTTTGTAGGATTTTTTGGTTTAGTTTGACATTGTCAAAGCTCTGTTTGAGTGCTATATATGCGTTAGTAACCTCTTCTTTGATAGCTAGTTGGATATTTTGCTTTTGGGTTTGTGTCTTTAGCATAGCTAATCTTGCCTCTTGGACTTTTGCATCTGTTTGAAATCCGTCAAATATATCCCACTTCATATTTAGCATTATATGTGAGTTGTTTTGTGGCATAGAGGTTACTACATCTTTATCTATATGCGATATAGTATGGTCTGCTTGCAAAGAGATATCAGGGTAGTGCAAAGCATCCAAAGAAGCTACTTGTGTTTTGGCTCTTTGTATCAAGTATGAAGAGCTTTTTAGTATATGGCGATGTTGATATGCAAACTTTTCTAGCTTTGGCAGTGAAAGGTTTGGTTTTGGTACTCTTGAACTTAGGTGTGCTATATCAAGTTTGGGTCTGTATAGTGTGTATCTGCCTTGATATGGTTTGACTCCTAGTATATTTTCTAGTTTGGTATATAAAATCTCTATATTGTATTTTGCATTATTTAAAGACTGTTTTGCCATTTGTACTCTGACTTTGGCGTCAGATACATCTATGATAGTCCTAATCCCTGCTTTTAGGTATTTTTTGGCTCTATATAGTTGATTTTGTTGTAGTTTTAGGTTTTTTTGTTGGACTTTCAAGATACTTTGTGCTTTTAGTATCTCATAGTATGCTTGTTTGACTTGTAAAATCTTATCTGATATTTTTTGGTACATATATGCTTTGGATGCTAACTCCTCTTGCATATAGCCACTTATGGTATTTTGGGTTTTACCAAAATCATAGATAAGTTGAGATGCACCTATAGTGCCACTAAGTATATCTATATCGCCTCTTGGTTGGTGTTTGAGTTTGCTCCACTCTTTACCACCTTGAGCTGTGAGGTTGATATAAGGAAGGTAGTAACCTTTTGCCATACGGATATGCTCTTTGGAGATATCTACATCTAGTTTGCTGAGTTTTATATCAGGACTATTTTGAAGAGCTATCTTGATGAGTTCATCTACACTGAGACTCTTTTGTGCATATAATGAGCTAGATATCATAAGTGTTAGTAGTATTTTACGCTTCATTGTTATCTCCTTTTGAGAACTTTTCTATGACTCTTTGAAGTACTACAAAGAGTATAGGTGTGAGTAAAAATGTCAGTAGGGTAGAAAGAGCCATACCACCAAATACTGCTGTACCCAAAGAGCGTCTTGATGATGCACCAGCACCTGTAGCAACTACCAAGGGCAATATACCAAGCAAGAAAGCAAATACAGTCATAAGTATAGCTCTAAATCTAAGTATAGAAGCTTTGATGGCACTTTGTACTATGCTCTCTCCAGCTTCTCTAAGCTCTTTGGCAAACTCTATGATAAGTATGGCATTTTTACTAGACATACCAATGAGTAGTACCAAACCTACCTGAGTATAGATATCATTTATAAGACCAGCAAACATATTGGCTCCCAATGCTCCTAGCATCACTACAGGTATAGGAAGCATGACCATAAATGGTGTCAACCAGCTTTCATACTGCGCACTAAGCAGGAGATAAACCATAAGCAAAGAGAGCATAAAGATATATATAGCACTATCTCCTGCTTGTTTTTCTTGAAGTGATATACCACTAAACTCATAAGAGATATCTTTTGGTAGATACTGCTTTGCATTTTCTTCTATAGCTTGAAGTGCATCAGCTGAACTGTATCCTGCTTTGATATCATGTAAACCGTTTACAGCTATCGATTGATATCCGTTGAAATGAGTGATAGCATTTGCACCTACTTTTTTATAGATATGTACAAGTGAACTCAAAGGTACAAGTTCTCCTTGGTTGTTGCGTACAAAAAAGTTTGTGATATCTCTAAGTTTTGTACGATAACTCTCATCTGCTTGAAGCATAACTCTGTAAGTTTTACCAAACTTGTTAAAATCATTGACATATAATGAGCCAAGATATGCTTGAAGTACAGAAAAAAGAGAGTTGATATCTACGCCTACATCATAAACTTGTTTTCTATCTATATCTATTTGAAGTTGAGGATAGTTAGCATTGAACATGGTATAAGCTGTAGCGATTCTTGGGTCAGCATTTAGTTTGGTGATAAACTCTTTGACATCTTTTTCAAACAGCTCTAAAGGTTTGGATGAGATATTTTCAAGTTTGACCTCAAAGCCACCGACAGCTGAAATACCTGGTATAGAAGGGGCTCCAAAAACTCTTACTTGTGCTTGTGGTACACTATCTTTGAGTTTCTGTTCAATAGCTTGGATAAGATAAGGAACACTTGTTTCTATATCTTCTCTTTTATCCCAATCATCAAGTATGATATAGAGTGTTCCTGTAGATGTATCTGCTATACCAGTAAGTGTACTAAATCCATTGATAGATACTACATCTGCTACGCTTTTTTGTTTTTTGATGATATCTACTATCTTTTTGTTTGTCTCTTCCATATATTTGATAGTAGTTCCTGGTTGCATCTCAACAGACGCTATCAGAGTTCCTTGATCTTCATCAGGCAAAAATCCAGTAGGTAAGGTTTGAAACATATAGTATGTCCCACCAAGTAGTAATACATAAAGTATTATCACGATATACCATACCTTGATAAGTTTTGTTAGTAGTTTTTGATATACACGCTTAACAGACTCCAAAGCAGAATCAAACCCTCTAAAGAAAAGTGATTTTTTGCCACTAGGGCGTTTGAGTATCATCACAGCCATAGCAGGAGATAAGCTTAGAGCCACTAGTGCCGAGATAAGAACAGAAAACGATATGGTAAGTGCGAACTGCTTATATAAAGCTCCAGATATCCCTGGTATGAAACTTACTGGTACAAATACTGCCAAAAGTACCAAAGTAGTAGAGATAACAGGCATAAATATCTCTTTCATAGCAGTAGTAGTAGCCTCTTTTACGCTAAATTCAGGATGTTTTTCGAGATTGGCTTCTACATTTTCTACTACCAATATAGCATCATCTACCACGATACCGATAGCGAGTATAAGCCCAAAAAGTGTTAAGGTATTGATAGAAAATCCAGCTATTTGAAGTATCGCAAAAGTACCTATCAAAGATACAGGTATGGCGATCGCTGGTATGAGAGTCGCTCTAAAAGATTGTAAAAACAGATAAACTACAAGTAGTACCAAAACAAGTGCTTCAAAGAGTGTTTGTACCACCTCTTCTATGGATACTCTTACAAACTTGGTTGTATCGTATGTAGGTGTGATTTTGATATTTTCTGGGAAGCGTTTTTTTAGTTCTTGTATCTTTTTTTGGATATTGGTTGCTACTTCAAGTGCATTGGCATTTGGAAGTTGAAAAATCCCAAGTTGTGCAGAAGGGGTATTGTTGAAGTATGCTGAACCCCTATAGTTTTCAGAACCTAACTCTATACGAGCTATATCTTTGAGATATACTTTAGATCCGTCATTATTGATTTTGATTACTATATTGTTAAAATCTTTTACAGATTGTAGTCTGGTTTGAGCTATGATTGTGTATTGGTATTTGTTTTGATCTTTTTGGTATGTATCTCCTAAAGTTCCCAAAGATATCTGTAGGTTTTGCTCTTTGATAGCTTTGGTGACATCTTGCAATGATATACCCAAAGATGCCAAAGCGTCAGGTTTGAGCCATATACGCATAGCATACTTGTGTTCACCAAAATTGACAACATCGCTTACCCCTTTAACCCGTTTTAGCTCTTCTACAACATTGAGTGAAGCAAAGTTAGATAGATACAAAGCATCATGTTTTGGATCATCAGATTGTACAGCTACAATCTCAAGCATAGAGGATGAAAGTTTTTTGGTGACAACACCTTGTTGTTTGACAGCTTCAGGAAGCATAGGCATAGCCAACGCTACACGGTTTTGTACATCAACAGAAGCTAGATCCAAATCTCTATCAAGATCAAAATAAACTTTGATAGTCATACTTCCATCAGATGTGGATGAAGACTCCATATAGAGCATACCTTCTAATCCATTGAGTTTCTCTTCTATAGGAGAGGTGACACTCTCTTCTACTACAGACGCACTACCTCCTGGATAGTGAGCAGATACTTGGATAACTGGTGGAACTATCTGTGGAAATTGTGCAACAGGCAGGATATTTAGAGATATCAAACCTACCATTACGATAAATATGGATATAACCATAGCTACTATACGACGACGGATGAAAAAAAGAGAAAACATCTTAGTTTACCTTTATGGGGTTGTCAACCTCTTGTGGATTGACTTTGGCTCCCTCGATAAGAGAGTGAAAAAGTCCGACAACTACTCTATCGTTTGGTTCTAATCCTTTTGCTACAAAGACCATATCATTGTTTGCAAAGCTAGGTGTGATGTAGCGTTTTTGTAGTGTATTGTTTTTATCTACTATATAAACAAACTCACCACCTTGATCTTGTGATATCTGGTCAGGATGAAGTGCTAGTGCATCGTATTTGCCAAGGTCAAGCGATATATGTACAAAGCTTCCAGAATATATCATACCTTTTGGATTATCAACTATAGCTCTAAACGATACAGTATTTGTAGAAGAGTTTGCTTTTGTATCTATGAAGTCAACTTTTCCTTTGAGTTTTACACTCTTGAATGTATCTCCATTGAGTGTTACCTCCACATTGGGGTAGGGGTCTTTGGCAAACTTTTTGATAAGAGCAGTCTCTTCTATACTAGGTGTGAAGTATATATATAACTGTTTACTATTGACTATATGTGTTAATTTGTCACCTATATTTATAAGGTTGCCTACAAGTTTACTAGATTTACCTATATATCCATCGATAGATGCTCTGATATCACAATACCCAAGGTTCAAATGAGCCTCTTGTAGTTGTGCCTTGTCAGCTTTGATAAGAGACTTTAACTCATATACACTAGCTTTTAGTTGATCTAGTTTTTCTTTTGATACTAGTTGCTCTTTGACTAAAGGTTCATACCTTTTTATAGTAGCCTGAGCCAAAGAGAGTGTGGCTTTGTCTTTTTGTAGTATAGCTTTTGCTTTATCATACTGTGCTTGATACTCTTTGGAGTCGATATGAAATAAAATATCATCTTTATGTACATATCTACCAGCAGTAAAGTTGATATCAAGTAGTTCTCCTTTGATTCGAGATACTACATCTACCAAATCTATAGCTTCACTTTTGCCTGTAAAGTCTATATGTACACTATAAGGCTCTTTTTTGAGATTGTGTACCTTTATGTTTATTATATCTGTTTGATTGTTTTCTTGAGTCTGAATATGCTCTTTGTTACATCCATTGATTGTAATAATAGCTATAAAAAACCATTTATAAAAATTTGACATATAAAGTATCCCTTTGCTTCCTTTTATTGAGATATTGTAAGATAGTTTATCTAATAGTTTGTTAAATGCTAACCATTCGTAATCCGCATACCCAAGCAAAGTGGAGGTTGTATCCTCCTCTGTCTCCATCCACATCCAAAACTTCACCCAAAAAGTATAGATTTGGTATGAGTTTGGACTCTAGGTTTTTGGGCTTTATATAGGTGGTGTCTACTCCACCTGCTACAACTTCGGCTCTGTCAAACCCTCTAGTATCTTCTATATCAAGAGAAAAGTTTTTGATACTATATACTATCTTGGCTATCTCTTTACGGTTTAAATCCCCTTCATATTTGGCTTTGGTTTTGGAGTGTTGTATGATAGCTTTTGCTAGTTTGTGGTTGACAAATCCATTGAGGTAGAGCCATAAGGGTTTTTGGGATGTTTTATCTATACTAGATAGTAGCATATGAGTAAGTTTGTCTTTGCTTATGTGTGGCATTATATCAATCTGGAGTTGACAGTATGCAAACTGAGCTAAATGCATAGATACAAAACGACTGATGTCTAGTATCGCTAAACCACTGACACCATAGTCAGTAAAAAGCACATCACCATCTTTTTGTACTACAAACTCACCATTGGCATACAGTTTTACACTAGCATCCACCTTGACTCCACTGCATATCTTTGTGTAGGTAGTAGATGTTTTGAGTTGTACCAAAGTAGGGTATTTAGGTATCAATGGATGAGATAGCAAAGATGCAAACTTATATCCACTATCACTTCCACCCAAAGCACTATAAGCTAGTGAACCTGTAGCGATAACAAGGTGTGTTGAGGTATAGGTATCTTTAGTTGTTTGTAGTATAAACTTGTCATTTTGTCTCTTGACAGAGTTGACTTTACACTCTGTTATGATGTTGACACCAAGGTTTGAAGCCTCATACTCTAAAGCATTGACAACACTACTAGCTTGTAAACTCATAGGATACACCTTACCATCATCTGCTTTTGTCAACTTGATACCTATAGAGTTGAAAAACTCTTCTATCTTTGCAGTATCAAATCCTTTGAGTATATCTTTGACAAAGTTGGGATTTTGAGAGTGAAAGTGCGTAGGTGATATATTTGTATTTGTTATATTACATCTTCCATTTCCTGTAGCTAGGAGTTTTTTGCCTACTTTTTTGTTTTGTTCTATTATAGTAACTTGAAACCCTTTTCTAGCGAGAATTATTGCACTACATAGCCCTGACGCACCTGCTCCTATGATAATAAACTCTTTTTGCATTAAAACTCTTTTCTCCATACTAGAGCATTTGATTCAAATCCCATTTTAGTATGAGTTGTATTATTTTCATAGAGAGTAGAAGAGTGATTGATATCCCGTATCGTTTGATCGATAGGAACAACTATAGGATCAACAGACTGACAACCTATAAAAAGGAAAGAGATAGCTATATATAGATATTTCATAATCAACCCCTTTTTTATAGATTATATCAAAATTTATATAGAACTTTGGCAACTTGATTTTATCCATAATATTTTTTAGATATAATACTACAAACTTTTACAAGGATAGATTATGTTGTGTGCAGAACGAATGCAAAGGATTATACAAGCATTTATACTAGGAGCTGTATTGACTCTTGTTGGTTTGAAGCTGTTTGCTGTTGCTTTTATTATTACAGTAGCTATGGCTTTTATACTGTTTTTTGCAGGTGTTACTGGTATATGTCCAGGTTTGATAATCTTGAGAAAAGCTTTTCCTCCTTGTGATAAATATTAAAGGATAAAAATGTCAACTATTTCATATAAAGATGCAGGTGTAGATATCGATGCAGGTAATGAGTTTGTAGAGGCTATCAAGTCAGATGTAAAGTCCACTTTTGATAGTAATGTTATCGGAGGTATAGGCTCTTTTGCAGGTGCGTATGCTTTGCCTAGTGGGTATAAAGAACCAGTTATCCTCTCAGCTACAGATGGTGTGGGTACCAAGCTAAAAATCGCTATAGAGAGTGGTAAGCTTGATACTGTGGGTATAGATTTGGTTGCTATGTGTGTCAATGACCTTATCTGTAACAACGGTGTGCCTATGTTTTTCTTGGACTATTATGCTACAGGTAAGCTACTTCCACAAAATGCCAAAGATGTTGTAGCAGGTATCGCTGAGGGTTGTCGTAGAAGTGAGTGTGCTTTGGTCGGTGGTGAGACTGCTGAGATGCCAGGTATGTATAGTGAAGATGATTTTGATTTGGCTGGTTTTGCTGTAGGGATTGCTGAGAGAAGCGAGATGGATACAGTATCCAATGTTAAAGCAGGACAAGTTCTTGTAGCTATGCCAAGCTCTGGTATCCACTCCAACGGATACTCTTTGGTTAGAAAGTTGCTGTTTGACAAACTAGGTATGAGTTTGGATAGTGAGTTTGATGGTAAACCTTTGGTTGAAACTCTGCTTGAGCCTACTCGTATATATGTCAAAGAGTATAAAGCCAACAAAAAGTATATCAAAGCTTTAGCTCATATCACAGGTGGTGGACTAGTAGAAAACCTTCCTCGTGTACTTCCTGAAGGGATCAAAGCTGTTATCAACAAATCAGATATCAAAGTGTTGCCTATATTTGAGTTTATGAGCCAGTATGTAGCACAAGATGAGATGTTTAGAGCATTCAATATGGGTGTAGGTATGGTATGGGTAGTTGATGAAGCTGATGTTGATAGTGTATTGTCAGCTACTAATGGTTATGTTATCGGTCATTTAGAAGATGGTCAAAAAGGCGTAGAACTTATCTAAAAGAGTATTTTACTCTTTTAGTTGGTTGTGATAAACCTATTTTTAGGCATATGAAATGTAGGTTTGCTTCTTCCTTTGATAGATTCTTGGATGATTTTATCATACATATATATATCATTTTTAAAGTATGCCAAACCATCTTCTTCATAAACAGTAAAATATACTATATGTATAGGTACATATTTCTTTAGTCTAATAATAGTCGGCTTATCTGTAGCTATTATCTCTTCTATATCATATCTGTCATAGTGCTTCTTTGCATGGCTTAACAATATATCAAGAAGCTCGAATGGCTTATCTACTCTCATACACCCAGATGAATATATTTTGTATCTTCTACTAAGAAGAGTTTTGTTATCTGTATCGTGTAGATATACGGCATATTTGTTTGGAAACATAAACTTAACTCTACCTAAGGCATTGTCATCACCGGGGTATTGAACAAACCTAAAAGGAACCTTTTCTTCGCTATGTTCATAAGGATCTAGCATATCATGAGTTATATCTTCTATCTCTTTTTTTCCACGAAATACATGTATATTGTGTTCTTGTAAATAGTTTGGATTTTCTCTAAAAACATGTATCAAGTCTCTTTTTATAAGATTATCAGGTATTGTCCAAGTAGGATTTAGTACCATATACTTGATAGAACTATTGAAGATAGGAGTAGGTCTGTCTATCCTTCCTACAACTACTCCCATTTTAGTTATCATATTACCATTTTTATAATATCTGAGATTAAAATCAGGTATATTGACTTCTATATATTCATCTTCAAATTTTTTTGGATATAGTTTGGTCTTATCGAGATTTGTTATGATAGATTGTATATTTTTTTTGGCTGGTTGATTTAAGTAGTATGTCATTGTCTTATCTATCATACCTGTTGGTTTCAAAAGGTATCTTTTTTGATAAGTTAATGCAGCCTGTTGCAATAAAGTATCAAATTTGTTAGTAAGTTTTACATTTTTTGGATAATCTCCCGATATCTGTAATCTTTTTTTGATAGTTACTATACGAGAATCTCTATCTCCTAGCTTAAGTACTTTGTTTGTATATGGTATCTTTGGAAATTTATCCATTTGTCTATACTTGACAAGTAGATTAACAAGCTTTTTGTATCTGTTTTGCATAGGTAAAAGTGAGTTGAGGTATGGTGTTACTTTCTGCTTTTTGATTGAGTAGATGATTGATTTTGTAGATGGTATATGCTTTGGATTCATCTCCCATACAGCAGATATATCATCACTCTCTTTTAACTCTTTTAACTTTTTTTGTACCAAATCCCAATCTACATCACCTTCTGTGATAAATCGTATAAGTCTTATATATGAGTTTGTAAGAAGCAAATCAAGTCTAGCATATACAAGTGCTTTTTTTTGTTGTGATATGTTGTTATTGTCCAAATAATATAGCAATTTTTTTATAGCTTTTTGATCAAATGCTTTGTTCTTATAGTTATACATAGGATTTTTAAGTGCTTGTATCAAGTTACTCATTTTTGTACTATCTTGTACCCAAATAGGTTTATTTTCAAAACTTTTATATATTTGCTTGATGATAGGAGTATTTTGATTACTCTCTTTTAGTTTTGTTTCTAAAGAGTTTTGTAAATGTAAAGAAATATCTTCTATAGATAGTGCAAAAATATTTTGATAAGCTATTATGATAAAGAGTATAAATATTTTTTTCAATTTTTCCCCTCATTTTTATAGTGTTTGTCTATTAGTCTGAGATATTTTACAGGAGTGACTTTTTTCATCTCTTGAGCAAGCCATCTTATTTGAAACCAAGCAGCACCACTGTCTCTAAGGTCAAAGTAGTTTTTTAAACTTCTGATATTAAAAGTAACTACCATATCAACTTTCCAATTATCAGTTACTATATGCTTAAATGCATCTCCTACATTTCTTTTCTTCTTACCATTTTGGAGTGCACTATATAACTCTTGGGGAGAGTTAATGTGTATTTTTAGATATTGTAATGAAGATTTGGCTACAGCATTGTTTAAAAACTCAGTATCTCTTTGATATTGCAAATAAAGTTTATCAAACATAGCTTTTATCTCTATGGTTAGATACTCTATATCATCTATTACAAATATATCAAGTTCCAAGATTTTATTTTTGAAAAACTCAAAAGCCTCTTGTGCCTGAAGAGATGCAACAAAAGCATTTATCACAGAGGACATAGTATATCGTGTAGATCTTACAGATATAGCCTGTATCCTGTGTCTTGCATGTTCTTGAAGCACGCCTCTTGAAGTACCTTGTATCAGATAACTGAGTGTTGCATGTTCGATGATAGAGTGGTGATGATGCACCCATGCAAGATTACGCAAAAGCTCAGAGTTCTCTATGGCATTTATCTTGGTAGTATCCATATCTTTCATGGCATTTTTTATAGCATCATTCTCTGAAGCATCAAAACTGTCATAGCAAGTTCTTGCTGCTATTTCTGCTACGCCTAAACCACTTTCTTGGAGTAAGGTGACTTTGGGTAACGCATAATTTATATGATACATTTGCATAGCTAATCCCTAGTATATTTTAGATACAATTATACCAATATAATTTAAGGATAAGCTATGCAACCACATAATCGTTTCTTTAGTTTTCAAGATGATTTTAGAGATCCATACTCCAGAGATAGAGATAGGGTTATTCATTGTAGCTCATTTAGAAGGCTAGAGTATAAAACTCAAGTTTTTTTAAATCATGAAGGAGATTATTTTCGTACGAGATTGACACACTCTTTGGAAGTTAGCCAGATAGCAAGAACTCTTAGCCGGATGTTGGGAGTTAATGAAACATTATCTGAAGTTATAGCACTTTCTCATGATTTAGGGCATACTCCTTTTGGACATATAGGTGGGGATGAACTTGATAAGATGCTCAAAGAAGATGGCTACTCTATGGGGTTTGAACATAATTTTCAATCTTTTAGAGTTTTAACAAAGTTAGAAAAAAGATACAAAGACTTTGATGGTCTAAATCTTACTTTTGCAACACTTGAAGGAGTATTAAAGCACTCTTATCCATATAAAAAAGAATTTTTAAGAGATTTGGATGATATTTTTCTTTTAGACAAACACCCATCACTTGAAGCAATGATAGTAGATCATGCTGATGAGATAGCTTATACCTCTCATGATATAGATGATGGTATCAAGTATGGACTGATAATTTTTGAAGACTTGTATGAGTCGTCTTTGGCAAACAAGGTAGATAATCTAGTACAGCAAGAGGGGATAAGTCCTAAAGATAGTTTATATAGACACCGTTTTGTTGCAGCACATATTAAACTTTTAGTAGAGGATTTTATCCAGTATTCTAAAGATAATGTATCTAAGTACAAACAAGATAAACCTATATCTGCATCTTTGGATGCATCGATACCTCTACCTGTGGGTTTCAGTAGTGAAATATCTAGTGAATTAAAAAGATTAAAAAAGATACTCTTTAAAAAGTTATATAGACATGAAAAGATAGCACGCAAGATGTATGCAGGGAAACAGTGCATTAAGGGATTATATAAAGCATTTAGTGAAGATACTGATTTGCTTCCATCAAGACAAAAAGAGCTTCTGGAATACAGGAAACAACATAGAGTTATAGCTGATTATATAGCATCTATGACAGATAGATATGCTATGAAAACATATCATGATATTTATGGATTATTGTTATAAAGATAGATAAACACTAGGCTTTTTAAGCCTAATGTTTTATAGATTAGTCATCATTACTAAAGATACCTAGTAGTTGTAAAAGTGATACAAACATATTAAAAAAGTCTATATATAGTGATACTGCTGCATCTACAGGTGAATCATATAAACCGTTTGCTATATTTTGTGTGTCATATATAGTAAAGAAACTAAACAGTATCAATATCCCAGCTGTTATAACTATACTCATTATAGAGCTTTCTATAAAGAAGTAGTTAACTAGTGATGCGATAAATACTACAATCATTGTAATAAACAGTGGTTTTCCCCAGCTTGAGAAGTCACTTTTAGAGTTTATTGCAAACATACTCAATGCACCAAAAAGTACAGAAGTCATCAAAAATGCATTACCAATAACAGCACCTTTACCTATACCTATTAACATTGCTAAAAGAGGTACTATAGAAACACCTGTTAGAAATGTAAAGATAAATAACATTGCAAGATTCAATCCAGGTTTATTTCGTGTTGCTGAGAGTCCAAAGAAAAGTACTAACATTTCAGCACCAAATATAAACCATTTATATTGCATAATCTCCATAGCATAAGGCATAGTTGCATATGCACCAGCAGCAGCAGCTATCATACTAGCAGCGAGTAGTTGATATGTTTTTTTGATAAAACCTACTGAGGCACTCTCTTGAACATAACTACCCTCAGCTGTAGTTGTATAGTCTCTATCATATAAAGCCATAATTATCCTTTTAAACAAATTTTTATAGAAGTATATAGATAAGAGATTAATCTAAGATTAATGAAAAAACTTATGTATTAATCCGTTGATTTTTTATTTTATTATATTCTTCTTGTGCTATTTTTGCTTCTTGCTTATTTGATTGTATATGTTTGTGAACAATTTTATCTTTTTGTGTTATAGATGGCTCATTACTACATCCTGTTATAACTAAGGATATACTCAATATATAAAACAATTTCATAACCTAAATCTCCTTTTTCTTATTAGAATTGTATTTTAAATCGATTAATAGCTAATTAATAAAAAATTTATTATTATATAATGTAAGCAAACCAAAGCCAGAAGTATCAAAAAAGGAAAAAAGAAGAAAAAATTCAAATAATTTAGGAAAAACCCTTGACAAGGGGGAGATGATTTGCTATAATACGCGTCCACAAACACAGAGGGCTTAGCGAGTTGCTAAGAGAGA
>Ga0256843_1000581_pt1 | contig 31009 bp, 22 predicted proteins | sample AlvinellametaG_FD_191572 | JGI IMG/M metagenome (GOLD analysis project Ga0256843, IMG submission 191572) | Pompeii worm associated microbial communities from hydrothermal vent at the East Pacific Rise, Pacific Ocean - Alvinella | ecosystem: Host-associated > Annelida > Integument > Unclassified ...
AAAGCAAGAAAAACTTTTTCATTTTATATCCTTTAAGTTAGTAGAGTTTAAGTCTCTTCGACTGTTTTCCAAAGTCCGTTCGGATAGCGTAACCATATTCAAAAAGAATATAGCAACCTGTACATAAATGCACAGATTTCCCTACTGATCACTTCGTATAAACGGTGAAATTATACCCAAAGCAGTTTAAACAGTGCTAAAACCCCATCATATCACGCTTGGGACCGACAAGCTCCATGACATTGACTTTATAGATCGTCCAACGACTGAGAATAGCCCCCTGCTTTCCATGGATCGTCCTGACAGGTTCCTGCAGCGTTCCGACAGATACCCCGTGCAACTGCTGCAACAGTCGGCTTAGTGTAGCGTTATCCATCCCGTACAGCATATTGAGACTTTCATCCTCCAGCTGCTCTGTCAAGACATTCAGCAAACTGCCGTCTGCCAGCATCACCTGAAATACATAAAACGAGTTTTCAAAATAGACCTGACGAACAGCACGGGCATCAAATACGATACGAACCGTCTCGGCAGTCGGATAGTAGAACTCATAACGGGTATCGGTACGTGCTTTGTCAAAAACTGCAAACCCACCGTCAGGAAGCTTCAACAGGAGGTGGGTCACTGCCAATGTGGAAAAGTTGTCTGTCTGTTTACTAAGCAATGCAGCAGGTACCTGGAAGCTGTTCTCGTTCAGCTGAAGTGTCAACTTTCCGTCACGGTAAGAGAGGTCTGTCGTACTGCATGCGGTAAAAAGCCATACTACCCCTATCAGAAAAAGAAGAGAGACCCGTTTAAGGATCATGCCAGATACTCCGGTGTAGCGAGTTCCACCTTTTTACCTTTCTGTTCCATTACCACTACTTGAATTTCATCACCCTCCTGATAACGCTGAGGCAGATCGTTGACACGCTCTTTTGCTACTTTGGAGATATGCAGCAGTGCATCGAACCCGTCGGGCATCTCTACGAACACACCGAAATCAACCACTCTTTTCACCTTACCAGTATAGGTTTTACCTACTTCATAGCTCATCTGCTTGCGCACAGGAGCATCTGCGATCTTCTGAATATGCTCTTTTGCCGCTGCAACTTTCTCTTTGTCCTCTCCTGAGACCTTTACTCCTCCAACATCTCTGTCAAGGTCTATACTCACTTCGAATTTCTCAATGATATCCCGGATGGTCGCACCCGCTTTCCCGATAATATCCCCAATCTTGCTCGGATTGATCATAAAATGTTCCGTACTTGGCAGTGCACCGCTCTCAACAATATTCTTTTCAGCTTCTTCCATAATATCGAGAATATGATTCTTGCCCCTATTCGCCTGGATCAGCGCTTCTTTAAGGATATCAAGGTCGATCCCGCCAAGTTTGATATCCATCTGAAGTGCAGTGATACCATTCCGTGTACCTGCGATCTTGAAATCCATATCACCATCATGGTCTTCAAGCCCCATAATATCTGAGAGTACAGCATGACGTTCACCGTCACTGACCAGTCCCATTGCGATACCGGCAACAAGATCGGTCATCTCAACATTGGCCGAACGCAGTGCCAGTGTACCGCCACAGATTGTCGCCATTGAAGAGGAACCGTTGCTTTCTAGGACTTCCGATACCAGACGGATCGTCCCGTCAAGTTCCAGGGGAAGGGTAGGTTCCAATGCACGCTTGGCAAGGTTTCCATGCCCCAGTTCCCTGCGCCCCGGTGCACCAATGAACGATGCTTCACCGACGGAATACCCAGGGAAGTTGTAATGCACCATAAAATTCTCCGACTGCGTTGCCTTGTCTGTAATGAGTTCGAACATCTGCGCATCTTTTTTATCACCCAGTGTTGCAGTAACCAGTACCTGGGTCTGTCCACGGGTAAAAAGACAGGAACCGTGGACGGAAGGAAGCAGATTCGTCTCGATACTGATCGGGCGCACCTCATCAAGCTTTCTGCCGTCCGCACGGATACCTTTTTCAAGGATCATGCTTCGTACCACCGTTTTTTTGTAGCGTTCAAGTACTTTTGAAACAAGCTCTTTTTCTGCACTCTTTCCTGCCGCTTCCAATGCTTCCATGATCTGTGCACGTACCTTCTTCAACTCAGTGGAACGTTCCGATTTTGCCATATGGGAGATCGCAGCAGCCACCGCATCCGCATAGTTCTTCTCAATGAATGTATAAAGAGATGCATCTACTTTCTCTTCAGCTATCGAAAGCTGAAGCGGTTCTCTCACAACAGGTTGCAGCTGTTCACTGTACTGGGCACTTGCCCTGGCAATGGCATCCTGGGCAAATGCGATCGCTTCTACCAGTGCCTCTTCATCCAGTTCATTGCTCTCCTGATGCTCCAGGATCAATGGTGATGCACCCAGCATCGGATCGATCGCATCTACCTCGATATCATCGATCACTTCCGAAGCGATCGTTCGCATTTCGATCATCAATACATCTCTGTCCGATCCGACGACAAGCAGATCGAGTGTACTCTCTTCCTGTGCAGAAAGATTCGGGTTCAGTACCAGCTCATTTTCCACTTTTCCTACTCGCACTGCCGCAACCGTTCGTGATACAGGAATATCAGAAACATACAGTGCTGCCGATGCAGCATGCAGTGCGGCAACTTGCATATCCACTTCACTATCACTACTGACAACCATTACTGTAACGGTTACGGGATAGTGAAATCCTGAAGGAAACATCGGTCTGAGAGAACGGTCGATAATACGTGATGTCAACGTTTCAAAATCTCCCGGTTTGGTCTCTCTCTTAATAAAACCACCAGGTATTTTCGCAGCAGCATACGCTTTTTCAATATACTGTACCGTTAAAGGAAGAAAATCTTCTTCTACCGGTTTCTCATCAATAGCTACTGCTGCGATCAGTACTGCTTTACCCTGACGGTACATCACCGCACCGCTTGCCTGTTTGGCTATCTTGTTACACTCATAGATCTCATCCAGGTTATTAACACTGATCTTTATTGTTGCTTCATTCATACTGTTCTATTTCCTTTGTCTTCTGTTTCGTCTGTATGCATTTCATATTTTTCATAAAAGGCCATCATTTGAAGGATCTCGTCAAAATCCGCCTGCATGAAGTTTTTGTAATAGTATTCTATCGAAATATAGTCTTGAATCTTATGAGGACAGAAAACACCATCACACACTGCCAAAAGATTCTCATACACCGAGCGGTCAAGAATCGGTGTAGCGATATAGATATTCTTTGCCTCTCTCGCAATGACAGACTTGAGCGCAACCATCATCGTCAACCCTGTTTCAATGCACTCATCGGCAAGTACGACATATTTGCCTTTCAGAGAAAGCAGGTCTTTACCTTTTCTGTAACGGTAGACATACCCAAGCACTTCTTCATCATGTTTGCGCTGCGCTTCATTGTAGACAAAGTCTTCATTGATATCAAAAGCATCGACCAGTGCCTTATGCATGACAACTTCTTCCGTCTCTGAGATCATGGCGATGGCTACTTCAGCATTATTGGGTGCCATAATAGGTTCGGTCAGTAAAATATCCATTGGAGCGTTCACTGCTCTTGCGATTCGGTCTGCAAAATAGACACCTCCCTCACTGACACCGATCACCACAGTCTCATTCTCTTTTAAAAGCTCGATCGGAAGTGTTTCGATCAGCTGTCTGGCTGCATCATTTCTATCCTCAAAATAGATCTTACGGTCTGAATCTGCCGGCATGGTCCGCTCCTGGAAATTGTCTGTTTATTTCATCTTCATCAAAAGTATAACGAAAATCCTCTATATACTTCATCAACACTTGATAGGCATGGTTCAGTGTTTCCATTTTTGTCTCATCACCGCCAATGTCAGGATGGTATTTTCTGGCGAGGAACCGGTACTGCCTTTTCACATCTTCTTTGGTAATGAATTTAGGAAGCTCCAGTGTCTCCAGTGCCTCCTCTATGATCTCTACAGGACTTTTCATTTCGCACCTCCCGAACCGATACTGGCAAACGGAATAAAGTTGAGCTGAAAGACAAAACTGTACTCTTGTGTATAGGCACTTTCACCTGATATCTGCGTTGGTCTGGGAAGTACATCCGCACGTATCTGCGCCATAATACTCCAGCAGTCCTCTTTATAGCCTGCACCAAAACGCCACAGTTTGCTGGTATCCTCTTCCAGGTTGTAGATCACACCACCGTTTATGGTCACATGTTCATCGTAGTCATAGCTGAAATCAAAGTTCAGGTCATTGGAAGTGATAGGTTGTTCAAGCTCTTCAAGCTGTCTTTTATAGGTATGGCCAATGTGAAAGTAGTACGCATCTTCCTGAAGAGATATACGGGTTGAGGATTCACTCACTTTATCGTATGCAAACGCATATCGCAGATTATTATAGAATGTCCAGTTCTTCCAATGATACTCCATCTCATTGGCAAGTTCTCCCATCTCATCACCCCTTTGAGGGAAATAGTCCTGAGAGAGACGCTGGAAGAATATCAGTGTCATACCCTCATTATAGAAATATTGGCTTAGAGAGAAACGCAGCTGCTCTTCGGGCAACCCCACAGAGAAGAGTTCGGAAAGATCTGATCTCGTATTGCCCTGCGCATCTTTGACAACTTCATTGAAACTGACCGGTTTTTGACTTTCATTTCCAGGTTTGACATAGGAAACCGATGGTTGCAATACATGAATGAACCCCTTATACTGCTTTGTCAAATCACTAAAAAGTTTTGCCTGATGTACACTGCTGCTATAGTGAAAATAGTCATGTACAAGAGTATCGTCATTACCAAAATAGAAATGTCCAAAATAGAGTGACTCACCTAGCGTAAGGTTTACATAATCATCCCACAACGAAGCTGTATAGGTGATGGGGATCCTGATCTCCACCTGGTTGAGTGTAGGACCCGTTTTTCGGTCAAACCGCTTGGTCTGGAGATCAACAGAGTAGGTCAGCTCATTCCAGAAGAGTGACGTAAGGTACTTGTGCAACTGCAGTGCGGGCATTGTTTGCAGTGTTGTATCATTATGCTTAAGGCGGGTATCAATAAAATACTTTGCATTCAAACCACCGTACCAGTCTTCATTGTACAGAAAATAGTTGAGACGGGACTCCTGAAGCGGAACCTGACCAAAATGTGTTAAACTTGTTTTTTGCAGGTTCAGATAGTCAATATCGTTCAAAAGCGTAATATTGGCATAGAGTCCATCTGTATACTCTTTGGGAAGGTAACCGCTGAAAACCTGGGAAGAATCATACAGAAGTTCAAAACCATAATGCTGGTCTTCCGGAAGGTTGTACTTTCTGGCATAAGAGGCTTTGTCCTTAAAGTAACCTGCCCGTATCTGACCTGATGAATAGGGAGAATCAGCAAACCGGTAAGTTGCATACATTCCCACACTTCGTTCGGTACGGATCTGCGGATTGAACTCCATATCCATACTGTCACTAATCGCCCAAAAGATTGGCTGTTCATAAACCACACCCTCATTTTTCGTATATCCAAAGAGAGGGAATAAAAGCCCTGAAGAGCGTGCACTGCTTGTAGAAAAAGCAAGGTATGGAAGATAAAAAACCGGTATATCCTTAAAATAGACACTCGCATCATATATCTTCATATAGCTGGCATTGCTATCATAGGTCGAGCGTGAGAAAAACATTGTCCATAACGGATCTTCTACCTCACAGCTGGAAAGCATACTGCTCCCAAACGTATAGTTTCCCTCTGTTCGGTTGGCTTCATTCGTCAAAAGCCAGAGGTCATTTTTGCTGGCAAAAAAGAGTTTCTGAAATGCTACATGTTGATCTTGTGTATCGATTACTACATGGGAGGCATGTTCTTTGGTACCCTTGTAGCCAATCATTTCAACATTACCGTCAAGCATCAGCAAATGTTTCTCTTTGTCATAACGGGCACGCTGGGCATGGATCGTTGTATCCTGATAGGATGCAACAACCCCCTCATCTGCATACAATGCTGTTTTGGTAGCATGGACCGATGTCGCAGTAACTTCAAGCATCTTGCTCTCTTTTCCAGATTCTGCTGCATAAAGCATACTGTATAAGAACAGCAGAAAAAGCCCGGAAAAGAGGTATTTAGACATCGATCACTACACAGTTTGAAAGTTTGTCATGCAGTGTTTGGTGCAGTGGAGAGAAGAAAGCAAAAAGAAAACCGAGATAAAAAAACATTTCACTAAGCAAACGTACCGATGCACGCCAAAACGCCTGGATAAATCCCGGGGTATTTCCACTGCCAATATCAACTGTCTTGATCTTCAGCAAATATTTTCCCAGCGTCATACCGCTCTGCCAGATCAATACCGTATGGTAAAGTACTTTAACAGCAAAAACAATCGCAATGTTCTCCATGATGAACTGGTTGACCAACATCACCGAAGCTTCATTCACTTCCGTCATACCAGCCATCAGCTCGGAAAGCTGAGAGGAAAAGATAATGATCAAAAAGAGATTGATTACCATATCATCAATTGCAAAAGACCAGATACGCTTCCCGTTGGAAGCGATAGGAAGTTCTGCCTCCATTTATGCGTCCTGTAACGCCTGATACGCAATATCGGTACGACATTGTTTACCGGCAAAATGTACCTGACCTACCAACATATAGGCTCTGTCACGTGCCTCTTTAATACTCTCACCAAGTCCCACACAGACAAGTACACGTCCACCGGTCGCATAGAGTTTTCCATCTTCACCACGGCTCACACCGGCAAAGGAGATATGGGCATTCTCTTTGAGCTCCTCATGGTGAATATCATCAATGATGATCTCTGCAGCAGGGGAACTTTTATACGGATAGTCTTTACTTGCCATTACTACACCCACTGCATACTGGTCTTTAAATTCGATCTTTGCACTTTTAAGATCTCCTACTGCCGCTTTGTAGAAGAGTTCACTTGCAGGTGATTTGAGCAATGGCATGAGTTCCTCACACTCAGGATCACCAAAACGCACATTGTACTCCAGGATGATCGGTTCGCCTTTAACCACCATCACACCGATGAAAAGGACACCTGTAAACGGCATCCCCTCCTCTTCCATCCCTTTCAATGTAGGTTTGATCACACGTTCATCCAATTTTCTGTAGATCTCATCATTGACCAACGGTGTCGGTGCGTACGCGCCCATACCACCTGTATTCGGACCTTCATCATTGTTCAGCAGACGCTTGTGATCCTGTGCTGCAGGAAGAACCACATAATCTTTCCCGTCACAGATGGCAAAGACAGAAAGCTCATACCCGTCAAGGAACTCTTCGACGACGATCGCCGTTCCCGCTTCACCGAACGAGTTCCCCGAAAGCATCTCTCCAGCTGCTTTTTTCGCTTCATCATGACTCTGGGCAATAATCACCCCTTTACCGCCACAAAGCCCGTCCGCTTTGACAACAATAGGTGCATCAAGCGTATTGATGAACTTATATGCCTCTTCCAGAGAAGAGGTTTCTATATAACGTGCAGTAGGCACATTATGACGTGCCAAAAAGTTCTTCATAAAAATTTTGGAACCTTCCAGCTGCGCCGCTTTGGCAGTAGGACCGAAAATTGTCAACCCTCTTGCTTTAAACACATCAACGATCCCCTCCACCAAAGGTGCCTCAGGACCGACAATGGTCAGATCAATACCGTTCTCCTCTACAAAATCTGCCAAAACATTAAAGTCCGTAATGCTCAGATTTTCACCCAGTTCATCGGTTGCACCATTTCCCGGTGAAAACCAGATCTTCTCTACATTTTCATCTTTTTTCAGTGCCAAACCTATAGAATATTCACGTCCGCCGCTGCCTATGATCAATACTTTCATTATTATCTCCAAGATTATGTGGGTTGTTTAAGGGGAGCTTAATAGTGATGGTATTTGCGGGTAGAGGGTTTTCAAAAGATTTGAAGGCGTACAGTATTAGTACGTCAAAAAGCTTTTAAAAAGCCTATACGCGTAAAGACCGTCGCTAATAAGTTCCCCGGATGGCCGTTCTGTACAAAGTCGGCCCTAATAAGCCAACGGTGCAGGAGAGAGGAGTGCTTTAGGGGGCAGATCCTCGCCCGTTTCCAGGCTCAAACGGAAGTGTCCACACACCGCGCTCACTACATGTCCCGCAAATACGAAATGTTGGACCCCATATTACAGTGGTCGAACCATCCAGGTTAAAACGATTATAACCTATTTGGAGTTAGAAGAGAGTAAAATCTCCTGTGCTTTTGCGATACATGCATCAATTAGCGGTGTTTTTGCTACTGCATAACGAACATTCTCGGGAAGGTGTGCTTTTGTCGCCTCTCCAATGATGACTGCCGTATAGCTCTCATCCCATATAAAGTTCTTGAAAAAGCAGTGAATCGTTGAAGGTGAAGTAAAGATGATCACTGCACCTTTTGAAGGTTGCTGACTCGTATCATAGGCAACACATCCGGTCTCATAAATAACCTGTTCATGCAGGGTGATCCCTTGCTTTGCCAAAAAAGCATATGAATCGAAAGAAACCTCCTTAGGACGCAAATAGAGTAGTTTTCTATCGGCAAAAAAACGGCTAATATCACTAGCCAAGCTTTCACCGTAAAAATGTTTCGGATGGTAGATCACCTTTCCGCCGAGTTTCTCGATCTGTGCTTTGGTCGCACCACCGATCGCCACACACGGATAGTTTTTCCATGCAGGAGCAACACGTTCTGCCACTTTGACCGCCTGCTTGGATGTAAACATCAACGTATCACAGCAGGAAAAATCGATCGACTCCGCAGTCACGGTAAAATCGATCATTGGTAAAGAGAGTGTACCTTCTCTCGGTGTGGGAGAGAGCAAATATATGTTTCTTTCCATACACCTACACCGTCTGCTTCAGTGTCTCCAACGGCTTCCCGTGCAGCAACGCCTCATTCATCTCTTCATCATCGTACGGATCAAAATGCGGTGTGATTACCCAGCGTTTATTACCATCAAGCATCATGATCCTGTCTTCGATCTCTTCTGCAATACGGTGTGCTTCGATCAACAGCATATTAGGTCGAAGCACCATATGGAACTCAACAAAATTCGTTGTCCCGTCCGTTCGTGTTCTCAACCAGTGATAACTTGTCACTTCAGGATGACCGGAGATGATCTCCCCAATCCTGGCAACGGTCTCTCCCTCCAGTGCTTTATCAAGCAGTATCTCTATCCCCTCGACAATGATCTCATAGGCTGAATAGATAATATAGACACCAATCCCCAGTCCAAATACTGCATCGATACCATCTATACCTGTAAGTGCTACAAGCCCCAATGCAACCAATACAGCTGCATTACTCCAAAGGTCGGTTTTATAGTGAAGTGCATCCGCTTTAATAACGATATTATCCGTCTTCTCCGCTACGTTAAGAAGGTAGCGTACAAGGAACCATGTGACAACGATAGAAACTGCCATTGCAACAATAGAAGGCAATAACAGTGTCGTCTCCTTACCCATACGCAATTTCTCTATCGCAACATAGATAATATAAAGTCCGGACATAGTAATGATCGTCCCTTCAATCACTCCGGCAACCGCCTGTATTTTCCCTTTGCCATAATGATAAAACTCATCAGGTTCCTCTTCCGATTTTTTAATCGCAAAAAAGTTAAAGATAGAGACGGCCATATCGAGCAAAGAATCAATCGCAGAAGCAAGTACGGCTACTGATCCGCTGGCGATTCCGATAGCCAGTTTGACAAATACAAGCAGAGTAGCAACAGAAGTAGAGACAACCGTTGCCTTTTTCTGTGCAGACATAGGTGTTGTTTGTTTCAAAAAAAGATCCTCTTTATGGTATAAGCAGGATTATATCACGAGAAAACTGACAGGGGAGTGCAAAAACATGGCTATCGGCGATAGAGTTCACGCAGTTTACGTGAAATATCTCGATCCTCCTCACCAACCATCATCGCACGTATCTCTTTTTTTTCCTTCTCCTCCTTGCCAAAGCCTTGTGCTTTCAATGCATCCAAAGCAGCCATACGTTCTATTTTCGGTATGTCATGCTTCGATGCGTATCCTTTCAGAAACTCTCCATACCTGCTATTCGAGTGAAAATCACGTGCAACCGTACTGCTTCGAATAATCTGCGCCTGCACTTCACTATTCTGCTCCTGATCAAGTACTGTTTTAAAATCTGAAATTTCAAGCTCTGTTTTTTTCATATCAAGCAAAGCACGTGCACTTCTCAGCCTGTTTGATGAGGAGAGATCATTCAGGAAAACATCTTCTACCCGAGTAACAATCTCGTCAGATGCACTCTCTTTCATATTGCCTGCAGCATCAAGTGCAACCGTCTTGTCATCACTGTTCACGATCGCATCTGATATTGCATCAGATATCTTTTTATACTGCTGCGGTACCCTGTCTACTCTCTCTTTTGCCAATGTACCAAGCAGCATTCCCGATGCTTTTTGCAGCATATCATCCGATGATGACAACCCATAACTGATCAGGCTCTCCAGCTTGACATCATCCAAGGGAGCAGAGGTGCTCTTTAGTCCCATCATCGCACGGAAACGCTCAGTTCTGTCAAGATCTTCGTTCAAAAATACATCTGCCAGTACATTGGTACTTTCTGATGTATCAACATATCCCAAATTGGCAAATAACAATTTACTGACCTCATCATCCAACGTATGATTCTCCAACAACGTACTTAAGTGTGACAAAAATGCCATATTTTGCAAGATCCATGAGGCAAACCCTTTGGAGTCTTTTTGGTTGGAAAGTGCAAGCATTTCATCATATTTTGAAGCAAATAGTTTCTCCGCTTCTGACAAGGTAAGGGACGGCTTACGATCAATGAAGCCCCATCTTGACAAGTCTGCAGTCAGCTTCATGAACCAGTGTGTTTTAGGTAACTGCTTTTGACTTTGTTTTAAACGGAACATTCGATGATCCCGCATGATCGCCTTTACAACATCGGTTTTCATCGAGATCAGTTCTTCCGCATCAACTGCTTTCCACAATACATCCATCGTATCGGGAATGACCTGTATCTTACTTTTCAGATATCGTACATCATCACGTATTTTCATACCGCTATACTGTTTCAAATGCTTGATCTGATAGGTACCATTCACCTCCTGCTGATCAACTTCAACTATCCCCATAGCATTAGGAAAACGATACCTGCCTGATCGTGAGGGAATATATTGCAATATATCAACCATTCCCCTTAGTCTGTCTATCACATCCCTGTCTTTGGACGGACATTGCAGTCTCCCCATCCGAAATCCTCTCTTTTCAAGGTTTTCCACCATGAACGGTATATGAATACTATCAATATGGATCTTCTCTTTTTGACGTGTTTTTCCTTCAAGCCAGAACAGCAGATAAGAGGTTTTATTATCTTCCACTTTTCTTACATGCAAAATATTATCTACCAATATTTGCTGAAGCGTGACACCCTTCTCCATTTCTGTTCTGACACGATGTGAATCATTGAAGTCATATGCTTGATAATACGCCCATATATAACTGTTAGAGAGTATTCCCAGCAACCATACAAAAAGAAACCGATTTATCCATACCTTCATTTTAATATCCTTTTAAAAGAGCGGTATCTCATCACTATAAAGTGTTTTATTAAAGAAGGTAACATCATCACTAAAGAGCCATGGGGTCGTATAGACCGGAATATCCCATACATCCCAACCAAGTCCGCACGGATATGGAATACCCCACGACTTACACCATTCTATATGTGTTTTCGTTCCTGCATAGAAAGAGAACGATGCACGAATCAGGTTCAAATAAGCATCAGCCTTTGTGGTTACATCAAATTTGATCGCTGTTCCGGTAAAGGCAAGGGTTCCAGCAAGTTCACCATTCGCACCTACTTCAGACAGTGTAATATCCGCTTCAACACCAGCTTTGACCAAATCATAATCAACACCTCCATCTGCAAAGACACCGACACTGGCTTTAACCGATGGAGTGACAGATATTTTCGCACCCACGATCCCTTCCTCAACCTGATCGATCGGAGAATTGATCGTCATATCCCCTTCTACACCGCCTGAGACCGCTAACAAAATAGGACCGACAGGGAAACGTGCTTTAAAGAGTGTATCTTTGGTATGCCACTCTGCAATCTCTCCTTCATACAGACGTTTTTCTTCTTTGGAGACAAACTTGTTCTCTTCTTCTCCCACTTCCAGTTTGGCTGTAATCGTTACATCCTGAATTGCACCTTCATCGACATAGGTACTGCCCAGTATCTTCATCAAGAGTTTTGCCCCTGATTTTGTTTTAACCTCAACAGCATCAATATAGGGATGTATCTTATTCACACCACTATAGGCATCCGCTTCCAAAAGGAAAAGGGAGAAACTGCTATTAAACAGATAGAAGTCCAGATAGGCATTGGTATATCCTCTTGCTTGAGGTACGAACCATCTGGCTTCCACACCATAATTGATCTTACATCTGAGTGAAATAATATCACTATCTCCCAACTCTTTATCAACATTATCATGTTTGTCAATAAAGAGATTTGGTTTGTTCAAAACGATCTTGGATGAAAATCCGTTAATATAAAACCTAAGTTTTCCTTTTCCATAATGATCGGAAAGTACAGCTGTGATCGGCTCTCCTGCAATACTGCTCCATGCTTCAATATCTTTCAGTTCACCTCCTGTACACTCATAATATGTTTTATTTGATTTTATAGTCTTATGTAGTTTCACATAACGCTGCTTCGAGATCAAATAGATATTATCCTCACCATAGTCATTAAAAGCGGCATCAACCCCGTTACCCTGAAATGAATCAATACAAGATGCTATATTACTCTCTATCCCTCTTTTTTTGTCAAAATTACGAATCTTGTCGGCAAGCAATACTTTTCCTTGACTCAAGCTGTATGCGATATAAGCTTCTTTTTTGCCCTCATCAAAAAAGAAGTAGGCGATATCCCCTATTCTAAAAGCTGCCGTAATTTTATAGGAGAAGAAAATAGGACCTCCTTTAAACACATCAATTGTCTTTTTCCATTCACCTATTGCCTTACCTGTATCCCGGTCGATCTTGGCACACATATCTCCAAAGAATGCATACGCTGTACCATCTGGCATATCCAGTGCCGCATCAATTGGTTTTGTGAACTTTTCAATAAGAGAAGGTACAAAAGCACCATGCAGCCAAGCATAACTATCTTTTGTCGCATCTTTGAATTTTATCATATCGACACCAGAGGTCATCTCCTTGATCGTTCTACGGTCAATGAGCGTTACTTCCCAGACCACACCCCCTTTTGAGGCTTGAGTATTGCCATTTAAAGAAAGATCAGGGAGAACACTGACCACATCTTTATAGGAATCTTTGGGAATATAGTAAGAAACTGTTGCTCGATAACGTCTCTCTCCCTTCAATCCCACTCCTACAAATGGAATAAACACATGATGTACTTTTAGTCCTTCAATCCCGGGACTTACATTTGTTGGCTGAAATGTCACCTTTTTCTTCTCTTCCGCCACTACTTTTCCTTGAGGGGTGAAGTGTGGTATTGTTGGTGAAATATCATAAAGCCCTTTCAAGATTTCCATAACTTTGTTTTCATTCGTATGTGGAACATTGATAGCAATCTCTTTTTTGATCATATTATCTTTAGGATCAAGCAGTCCAAGATCAATATACTTGCCATTGATCAATCTTAACTTTGCTCTTATCAATACGGTTATATCTTTCGTTCCTATATTACTAAAAAGAAATTTTCCCGTTCCATTAGCCCTGTTCATATAGTTTTCATGAAATAGCAGGTCTGTACGCATACTGTATGGTACATCCATGTACCGTGTGGTATTGATATCCAATACCGATACAGTTCTGTCAAACTCCTTATGAGCAACTTTAACATAGATTGCACCAATCTGTGGTATTTCCGTAATCTTTTTCTTCTCCTGCATAAAAGAAGAGATATCAGCATTGGAGAGTGCCACAACCAGCAAATAGTCCCCTTCCGGCATATTCACAGGAACAAGGACATCACACTTAACCTTTCCATCCCCTTCTTCTTCGATGATCACATTACTGTTTCCCAATGTCATTGTAAAGGGTTCTTCTTTATCCGTGCTGACTAGAGAGACTGTGAAATTTGCTCCTTCACTGTATGTCCCAATCACATTAAAAGATGTCTGTACACGATAAAAAGTACCATTCTCCAATACTACAGGGGCATCCTTGTTTGAAAGATTTGCATCATCTCCCCCTATTTCATTCAGCTCATCAGAATCTATCTCTTTTGTTTCCAATTGATAGTTTCTGGTCGTATCACCAATCTCCTGAACAGCAATATGTTCTATTTCCAGCCACTTAATACGTGTTGCCAGTGTATTGGAACCCATCTTTTCAATATTTTCAATATGACTGATATTCATGATAGGAGCATTCTCTAAAGAAACATCTCCATTTCCTCCACTATTTTCACTATTATCTCCTCCCGTATTCTCTGCTCCTCCATTTTCAGTTGAAGGGCTGTTCGTTTGAGAAGAAGGTGAATCATGCCCTCCACTTCCACCTCCTCCACATCCTGCCAGTAACAGTACACTCACGATCACTGCCAACCATCGTTTTTTACCATACGTCATAATATTCCTCCTTTGCAAAACAATGATATTTATAAAGTAATCATAACAGTTAATTGTGGCACGAGAGTGACATAGTAGAAATTTCTATATAAAATGCAGAGAAGTTTGCAGATGCAAAACGGGACAATTCTATCCCGTTTTAAAAAATATTAAATTAAGAAAGAAAGTAGCTTTCTGACCCCTATCCTAAATCAGATCGCTCTGGTTGCCAGCTTCGCAATACGTTGTGCAAATGCTGTTTTATCTTTAGGTTCAAGCCCCTCGGAGAGTTTTGCCGTATCAAGCAACAGCCATGCCATATCGGCAAAGGTTGTATCATCTTCAACCTTTTCAAGTTTCTTGATCATCTCATGGTCAGGGTTGATCTCAAGAATAAGCGGAATCTCCGGCATCTTCTGTCCCATCTGTGCAAACATCGCTGCCATACCTGCCATCGGATCGGAGCTGTCTTTGATCACACAGCTTGGAGACTCGGTCAGACGTGTTGAGATCTTCACCTCTTTGACCTCTTCACCCAATGTCTCTTTGATCTTCTCAACCAAAGGCTTGAACTCCTCTTCGATCTCTTTTTTCTCCTCTTCCGTTTTCGAATCAGGCGCTTCGATGGTCGTAATGTCTTTGAGCGTCCACTCTTTATACTGACCGATCATCGGTGTGACGATACTGTCGACCTCATAGTCATCCATAATAAGCACTTCGATATTCGCCTTCTTATACGCCTCAAGCAGAGGAGAGTTTCTCAGTACCTTCTCATCTTCACCGATGATATAGTAGATCTCTTTCTTCTCGCTATCCGCTCTGGAGATGTAGTCTTCGAACGACACCATTCCCTCTTGGCTCGAACTTTTATAACGTACAATCTCAAGCAGTGTCTCTTTGTTGGTATAGTCCGTATAGATACCCTCTTTGATCACACGGTTATACTGGGAAACGAAACGGTCGAACTTCTCATCTTCAAGCTTCTTGATCGCTGTCAGGATCTTCTTGACCGAGTTCTGCTTGATATTTGCCAAAATACGGTTCTCCTGCAGGATCTCACGGCTGACGTTCAAAGGTAGATCCTCAGAATCGATGATACCACGTACAAATCTCAGGTATGGTGGCAGCAGCTCCTTCTCATCATCGGTGATGAACACACGCTTGACATAGAGCTTGACTCCGGGCTGATAATCCGCTCTGTAAAGATCCATCGGTGCTGTATTTGGAATGTAGAAGAGTGTTGTGAACTCATTGGCACCCTCAACCTTGTTGTGCAGATAGGTCAACGGATCTTCACTGTCATGTGAAATGGTCTTGTAGAACTCAATGTAGTCCTCCTCTTTCAACTCCGATTTAGGCAGTGTCCAGAGTGCTGTTGCTTCATTGATCTGTTCGGTTTTGACCACCTTCTTCTCTTTTTTGTCATCCCCTTCACCCTCAAACTCAACATCTTCATAGTTAAGCATGATCGGATACGGAATATGGTTGGAATACTTCTTCACAACCTCTTCCACACGCCACTTATCAAGGAACTCTTTCTCATCTTCTTTGAGCTTGATGTAGATCACCGTACCGTGTGACTCTTTGACAACCGGTGTCACTTCATACTCTCCTGTTCCATCAGTCGAGAATTTGTACGCCTGATCCTCTCCTGCCTTTTTGGAGATGACATCGACATGCTCCGCAACCATAAATACCGAGTAGAACCCTACTCCGAACTGTCCAATAAGGTTAGAGTCTTTCTTTGCATCCCCTGTCATTTGCTCCATAAACGCTTTGGTACCGGACTTTGCAATGGTTCCAAGATTATCCATCAGATCTGCTTCGTTCATCCCGATACCGTTGTCACCAATGGTCAGTGAGCCATCCTCTTTGTCAAGTTTAATAGAAATTTTTCCACTCCACTCTTCCTCTTTAAAACGGTCATCTGTCAATTTCAAGTAGTTGAACTTGTCAATCGCATCACTTGCATTGGAAATCAGCTCTCTTAAAAAGATCTCTTTATTTGAATACAAAGAGTGTGTCATAAGTTTGAGCAGTTGCCCTATTTCTGTTTGAAACTGATGTTTTGCCATGTAGTTTCTCCTCTGTTATGTCATTAAATTTTTAGGATTATAGTATATTTTTAGAAATATTTCAAGTTTTAAGGAAAGAAAGTTTAGCCAAAATGACTAAACTTTTAATAAAAGTAAGGGGTTTTAGTCGCTTTCACATCCGGAACTTTTTTGAAGTGTTTCCAGTTTTACTTTTCGCCTCTTTGCATCTCTCAGCATTTTCAGCTTTGTTGTTTCAGTTGTAATCTCGGTTTTGGGGATTGCTACCATGATTTCATCAACATGTGCAGGATCCATTGCCGAGACATTTTCTATAAACTGATCGGTTTGAACGATCTTCTTTTCCAGCGTTGCACACTCTTTATCATTCAATGGATTAGGCATCGATTGGCCACAACCTGCCAAAAATAATATTCCCACTATGCCTGCCATGCTTAAACACTTTTTCATACTAGTCCATCCTTTATTCAAATATGAACTATTATAGCAGAAGAAAATTGAGTTAATGGTATATAAAAAAGTGGTCTCTACCAGAGGTCAGGGTCTCTTAAACCCGACCTTGTTTACAATAGATAGTTTCGAAAGAAAAACGGTAACCTACTCCCACTCAATTGTAGCAGGCGGTTTGGATGAGATATCATACACAACACGGTTGATCCCATCGATCTCATTGATAATACGGCGGCTGATCCCCTCAAGTACATCATGCGGAACATGTGCAAATGTGGCTGTCATCCCGTCAACCGACTCGACCATACGGACACATACTGTGTTGTCATAGGTTCTGTTATCACCCATGACACCAACTGACTGTACGTTAAGCAATACGGTAAATGCCTGCCATACCTTGTCATAGTACCCTGTTGCACGAAGCTCTTCCTGCATAATCGCATCAGACTCACGCAGCAGTCTAAGTGCTTCTTCATTCACCTCTCCCATCACACGAATCGCAAGTCCCGGTCCGGGGAAGGGATGACGACCGATCATATGTTTCGGCAGCCCAAGTTCAAGTCCAAGCTTACGAACCTCATCTTTGAATATCTCACGAAGCGGCTCAACCAGTTCGAAGGTCATCCAATCCGGCAGACCGCCAACATTATGGTGAGACTTGATCGTCTTGGAAGGACCTTTGACCGAGACTGATTCGATCACGTCCGTATAGAGTGTTCCCTGTGCCAGGAAGCTCACATCGGTATGTTTGCTTGCCTCTTTGTCAAAGACTTCAATGAACTTCTCACCGATCGCTTTACGCTTCTGCTCAGGATCGGTCACACCGGCAAGCACTTCCATGAACTCTCTTTTTGCATCAATAGTAATGAGCGGGATATCAAGCAGTTTGAACATATCCTGTACCTGCTCTGCTTCATCTTTACGTAAGAGTCCCTGATCAACAAATACACAGATAAGCTGCTCTTTTGGCAATGCTTCGTTAAGCATAGCGGCAACGACTGAAGAGTCAACACCTCCTGATACACCACATAGTACCTTCTTATCTCCTACCTGTTTTCTGATCTCGGCGATCTTCTCTTTGGCAAAGCTTCCCATATTCCATGTGCTTTCACATCCGCAGATATGCTTGGCAAAGTTCTTGAGCATTACCACACCCTCTTCGGAGTGGTGTACTTCAGGATGGAACTGGAACGCATAGATATTGCGGCTCTCATCGGCAATGGCTGCATACGGAGAGTTCTCACTGGTTCCTACGACTTCAAAACCTTCCGGCAGTCTCTCTGCACGGTCACCGTGACTCATCCAAACAGTGGAGTCCTGTTTCACATCTTTGAAAATAGGAGAATTCTCATTCTCAATGTGCAATTTCGCTTTTCCGTACTCATGATGGTCTGCAGGGATCACCTCTCCGCCAAAATGCTGTGTGATCAGCTGCATACCGTAGCAGATACCCAGGATCGGCAGTCCCAGATCCCAGATCCCCTCATCGGGATGATAGGCATCTTCTGCATAGACCGAGGCTGGTCCACCTGAAAGGATGATTCCCTGTGGTTTTCTAGCCTTGATATCTTCGATATTCTCACGATACGGAACCACTTCCGTATAGACACCTGATTCTCTCAGTTTTCTGGCAATAAGCTGTGTATATTGAGATCCGAAGTCCAGCACGAGGATTGGTACTTGTTTCATAAATTATTTCCTTCTATTTATATAAATAAATTTTTAATAAAAACTTATTTATATAAATACCGTTCCCTTCAATGGATATAAGGAACGGCAACCGAGCCTGTCAAAGCTCGAAGCTATAGATGGTGCGCCCCGATATGCAGAATCTCAAACTGTACATACCAGATTGCAATAGAGACAATGTATCCTGCCAATACGGTCCATGCGTACTTCATATGTGATGAGAAAGTATAGATACCGTGCATTTTACCCATTACACCAACACCTGCAGCAGAACCGAACGAGATAAGGCTTCCACCCACTCCCGCAGTCATCGTTACCAGCATCCACTGAGACTGTGCATCCGTCCCCATGTTCGGATCGGCTTTCAGTACTGCAGACATGACCGGTACATTATCGACCACAGCAGAAAGGAAACCGACACCGATATTGACCGCTGTTGCCCCGAACTCATTGTAGAGTGCCGTAAAGTACTCCAGGAATCCAAGGAAGTGAAGCCCGCCTACCGCTGCAAGGATACCGAAGAAAAAGAGCAGTGTATCGTTCTCGATCTTCGCGATCCACGAGAATGCATTCAGTTTTGTCGGGCCGGAATTCTGGTTGATGTAATAGACATAGATCTTCAGGATCGCCAGACCGAACATCATTCCCCACATGGCAGGCAGGTGAAGTACCTGATGAGAAAGGACCGCCATAGCGATGGTCAGTGCAAAAAGACCGATGATCACTTTACCGCCTTCGAGAATATCTTCCTTCTTCTCATCTGCATTGAACGGAGGCTCCCCATCAGGAACAAAACGACTCAGCAATAGTGCAGTTACCCCCCATCCCAAGAATGCGGCAGGGAAGAGGAAAAGAAATTCGGTAAATGAGCCCTTGCCTGCAACCCATACCATCAGTGTTGTAATATCCCCAAATGGTGACCATGCACCTCCGGCATTGGCGGCAACAACAATATTGATCGCACCGGGAACCAAAAATGCTTTGTTCTCTTTATCGATTGTCAGCAGTACCGTGGAAAGAATCAGTGCTGTTGTCAGGTTATCTGCCACAGGAGAGATAAAGAATGCCAAAATTCCCGTTACCCAAAAAAGCTTCTTATAGGTATACCCTCTGGAAACCAGTCTGTACCGCAGTGCAGAGAAAACCCCTCTGTCAATCATCGCCTCAATATAGGTCATCGCTACCAGCAGGAAGAAGAATATCCCTGCAATTTCCACGATCAGGTGCTCCACCTCTTTTTCCAGATGGTGTCCATCCATACCGTTCATAGCAAAATAGAGGCCAATAAGCATAAAAATACCCGTACCCGCAAGCAGTGCCGGCTTGGCTTTGTTAATATGATATTTATCTTCCGTAGCAATAAAATAATACCCTACGATAAAAATAATCAGTGAGAGTATTCCTACCCATGTCGTGGTCAAATGCAGTTGATCATGCATGATGTCTCCTAAAATAAATTGTTCCCTATCGATATAGCGATACATGGATCATTCAGATTCGATATAATGTGAACCCAGAGATGTCTTCCGCGACAGTGCTGCTTCAACGATTGCAGAAGCGGTGTTCAGACGCAGTTGAAGCAAGCGTCCGATCTCCTGATTCTTCATATCATAGATCAGATTCTTCGCTTCATGCAACCCTTTTGTCGTCCGAATGATCCCTATATCCTCCCACATCACCTGACGCAGTTTCTGTTTATAGGTCTTGTCATTTTCTTTGTGCAGAATGTTACCATAATCCTTCTCAAATATAGGTGTCTGAACTTCCTGATGTCCTTTCCCCAGAAGGTGCTCCACAGCTCTTTGTGCAAAGACCACTCCCTCAAGAAGAGAATTGGATGCAAGCCGGTTGGCGCCATGTACCCCTGTACATGCCGCTTCTCCTATTACATACAATCCTTCCATACCAGGGATACACCCATTCGTATCACATTTGATCCCACCATTGGCGTAATGGAATGCCGGAGAGATGGAGATACGATCCTGAGGGAAGTGATACCCTATCGATTCGAACGTATGGGTGATGTTCGGAAAACGCTCATGAAACCATTGCTCTTCGAACATCGAAAAGTCTAGATAGACATTCTCACCTGTTTTCCGTTTGTAGTCAAAGATCCCACGTGCCACTATATCCCGGCTGGCGAGTTCACCTCTCTCATCATAGTCAAAAAGGAAACGGTTTCCCTTCTCTCCAACCACATGGGCACCTTCTCCTCTAAGTGCTTCGGTCAGAAGAAGTTTTCTCGCATAAGGTGTATCGACAAAAACCGTCGGGTGAAACTGCATAAACTCCATATCGGAAAGATCAATCCCTTTTTCAACACAAATTCCGTGAATATCGGCAGACACCGTACGGGAGTTGGTATTGTATGCATAAAGCGAACCAATCCCTCCGGATGCAATGATCACATCATCCGCATAGATCGTAGTCGGTTCATAGTTGACCGTCGCTTTTACTCCATAGCATCTGCCGTTTTGTATCAGCAGATCATACACCAGTGTATTCCTCTGGAGCTGATGCTTGTTCTGCACCATAGCGAAGTAGTGCATATAGCGACCCGTTGCATCCCCTCCGGCATGGACTATCCGGTTAGCAGAATGCGCCGCCTCTTTAGTATAGAGGATATGCCCATCATCATCCCGATCAAAGTTCATCCCGGCTTCGATCATCTCAGGTGTCGTTCTAAGTGACGTACGGGAAAGGATCTCTACTGCTTCAGGATCATTGTGCCAGGCACCTGCCGCCATGGTATCTTTAATATGTACTGAGACATCTGCTTCGTCCAGTGCCGTTGCCATACCTCCCTGTGCATAAAATGTATTACACTCCCACGGAATATCTTTACAGACCACCAATACTTTCTTGCTTGCCGGCAGCTTCATTGCTGCATACAGTCCTGCAATACCGGCACCGATAATCAATACGTCATATTTACTCAAAAAGTTTCCTTTAGCCATAGAGACCGGATCCGTAAAACAGCGCATAGATTCAAAGCCCTGTTTCAAGCATATATCCCTGATCTTTAGTTTTTATTCTTCACTTTACCTGTCTGCGATGTTTCCATCACATAAACCGGATCGGTCTTGTGCCCACAGCCATTCAACAGCACACAGCTAAGTGATGCTATAATCATACTATGAAAAATGCGTCTATGATACTCTCTCATCTTACTGGTCAACCTCAGTTCAAATATTTAAAACGGCAAAAGTGCTACCAGAAGTATATCTCACTTCTAGGTATGAAGTGGCAAAAAGCTATCGCTTTTGTGTATGCTAAAAACGATACCCTCTTTATCGCCGTGACACATCCGGGTTTTAAAATGGAACTCAATTATAATAAAGATTTATTGAAAAGTGTATTAACACAAATGGCAAACCATGATAAGTCATGTGCGTTTCTCCAGGTGAATGATGTCATCATTTTCCACAGCAAATACCGTCCGCTTCCTAAGGAAACAAAAAAAGAGGAGACCATCCCCTACTATCATGAACTGGCCAGCAGTAACTTTACCATTACTGTCAGCGACCCGGATATTAAAGCAAAGTTCGAAGAGACGAAATCACTGATCCAATGCAATCAATAATCCAAAACCTTCCCGATACACCCGGGATCTATCAGTATCTTGATGCCACAGGAAGGCTGCTTTATGTAGGCAAAGCAAAAAGCCTGAAACATCGTGTTAAAAACTACTGGCGCTTTACACCACACCTGCATCCCAACCCGACACAGAGTCCACGTATCCTCAAAATGCTTTCAGAGGCCGCACAACTTGAATATATGGTCGTCGATACTGAAGAGGATGCATTGATCCTTGAAAATTCACTCATTAAACAGCTCAACCCCAAATACAATATCCTGCTGCGTGATGACAAAACCTATCCTTATATTTATATTGATGAGTCAGCACTCTATCCAAGATTCGAGATTACCAGAAAAGTGGTCAAAGGCAAGAAAATCACATACTACGGTCCTTTCCCCTCAGGAGGTCGGGCACTGATCGATGCCCTTTATGAAGTCTATCCCCTGGTACAGAAAAAATCCTGTCTGCGTGAGGGGAAAGCCTGTCTTTTCTATCAGATCAACAAATGCCTTGCACCATGTGAGGGAAAAGTTTCCCCACAAACGTATGCAAAGATCATAGAGGAAGCCAAACAGGCACTTGAAAAAAGACACATACTCACCAACAAACTTCAAGAGCGTATGATGACACTGGCAGAACAAGAACGATTTGAAGAAGCTGCCGCCATACGTGACAGTATCGAAGCGATCGACTCATTGACCATTACCTCATCCATTGATCTTGCAAATGGGCTCGATACGGATATTTTTGCTATTCTCAATGGTGATGAACGTGGAGTGATCGTAAAACTTTTCATGCGGAACGGAAAAATCATCTCCTCCAGTCATACCTACTTTAGACATACCCATATTTTCGACGCCAACGAAGCCTATAAACAGGCTCTCCTGGCATTTTATACCATAGATTCCCCCCAAATCCCCAAAGAGATACTTATCGCACACCCATTTGAGGATGCTTCGCAAGTTGCACATTCCCTCTCTGACAGATTTGGGAAAAAGGTTGATATCCATATACCAAAGCGTGGAGCAAAAGCCAAACTGACGGCACTTGCTCTGCAGAATGCCCATGAGCTTCTTCGAAAAAAAGATGCAGGTACAATTATGGAACAGCGTATCGCCGATCTGCTGAACCTCTCTGCCATACCTTACCGTATCGAGACTTTCGATAACTCCCATATGATGGGTGCCGCTACAGTCGGAGGTATGGTCGTATGGGATGAAGGAAAATGGGATAAGAACAGTTACAGGCGCTATACTCTCCATGCCAGAGATGAATATGGTCAGATGAAGGAGATGCTTGCACGGCGCATTAAGGATTTTGAGCAGACCCCCCCTCCTGATCTCTGGATCCTTGATGGTGGACAGGCGAACCTGAATCTTGCAAAAACACTCTTGGAAGAAGCACAGGTCAATCTTGATGTAATCGCTATTGCCAAAGAGAAGCTTGATGCAAAAGCCCATCGTGCCAAAGGAGCGGCAAAAGACCTTCTTTATACGCAACAAGGCATGGTAGAGCTCAAACCCAATGACAAACGTTTGCACTGGATCCAGCGCCAAAGGGATGAAGCCCACCGTTATGCCGTAGCATACCACCGAAAACGCAAACAAAGAGAAGATACGCAGATATCATTGCTAAACAAAAAAGGAGTTGGACCGGCAACGGTACAGAAACTGCTTGATTATTTTGGCACATTTGATGCCATTTATAACGCCTCTTTTGATGAGATCGCAAAAGTTACCAACTTGAAAGTCGCAAAAATTATGGAAGGTCATAATCAAAAATGATATTTTTTAGTGATTTTTCCTATGTATCGAGATAAATTCATTCTATTTTTAGTTAATTTATTATAAAGTTTATCATTGAGATAATTCCATAGATATGGTCATATCAGGAATATCAAGGAAGGAAGAATATTATGAAAAGACCCGATCCGGTAGATGAAGAGTATAAGTTCTCCAAAGGATTGATCGTCAGTTCTACCGATCTGAAAGGGATCATTACCTATGCAAACAGAAAGTTCTGTGAAATTTCGGACTATTCCAAAGATGAATTAACAGGAAAGAACCACAATATCGTACGTCATCCCGATATGCCCAAAGCTGCTTTCAAAGAGTTATGGGATACCATTCAGGCAGGGAAAGAGTGGACTGGTATCGTTAAGAACCTGAGAAAAGACGGCAAATACTATTGGGTCTACTCCCACATCACACCTGTTTTCAATGATGACCGTGACATTATCGGTTATACGGCGGCAAGAAGACCGGCTTCAGAGAACGAGATTAAAGAGAGTTCAGCTCTTTACAAAGAATTACTTGAAAAAGAGAACCAATAAGGAAGGAGAACCCAAATACAATGTATTACATTATTAATCAAACCAGTCAGGTTGTTGCGATCGACCCGGAACTGTTATCATTTCTCAATATTGAGGATGCTGATACCTTTTACAAGAAAACTGCATTGGGAGATATTTTTGTTGACCATGTGGAAAAGCGGGTCAACATCACTGTAGACGGGAAGATACACAGTTTTAGTGCAACGACACATCCGCTTTCAGGTATATTGGGTGAGATCATACTTGTCAACCTTACCGTACCTGAAACATCAGTAATCCCGGGAGAAGAGGAGATACGGCTGGATCTGGATGAATCATCGACACTTGAACTTCTTACTGAAGATGAAACAGTGGAAGAGACAGCAGAGGTGGAAAAACCTGATGAAATGCTTTCACTGGATGATATCGATCTGTTCGAGCAACCAGAAACAATTAAAGAACCGATACAAGAAGCTCAAAAGCAACCTCTTGTACAGGAAGAGGACAATGAACTTTTTGAACTGATACTGCCAACAGATGCTGAAAATGCCATTGCCGAAATCAGCAGTGAATCATCTCATGAAGAGGAACCGATCCACAAAGAGGAAACACCTGCTGAGGATCACTCTCCGATCTATATCGATATTGAAACCATTAGCGAAAAGATCGGGATCTCTACAGATGACTACAATCTCTTTTTAAACGAATATATTGATACGGCGATCACTTTTGAAGAAGCACTTCAGAGTAACAACAAACAGACCAAAGAAGAAGCGCTCAATACACTCTCTCACCTTTCAAATGTCCTGCACCTTCCTTATGTCGGGGATCTGCTTGAACAGATCAAAACTGCCACACCGGATAAAGAAGAGAATGCCATTACAGCATTCTTTTCTGCACTGGGGAGATTGACAACAGCACAGTTTGATGAGGAGAAGGTATCTGAACAAGTACCAGAGTCTATAGAAGAAACTGTTGAAATCTCAGAAGCGATCAAAGAAGAACCACCTGTAACAGGACAAAGAACACCAATCGACCTCAGTGATGTCAAACCGATCCATTTTGATTTCCAGCTGGAAGAAGCAGCAAGGGATCTCAGTCTTCCTGTAGAGCTCATTGAAGAATTTGTCAATGACTTTATTGAACAAGCACATGAAGAGACGGAAAAAATGCTTCAAGCATATGAAAAAGGTGATCTTGAAACAATACAGAAAATTGGTCATCTGTTGAAAGGGACTTCAAGCAATCTGCGTATTACACCACTTTCAGATACGTTGTATGAAATTCAGTTCAATGAAGAGATCGAAAGAGTACCGGAGTTAGTGAAGAACTACTGGGGGCACTTTCTCTCTTTGGAAAACCAGATCAAACTCATCTCAAAATAAAAAAGGAACCAGACCATGACTATACGTAATAGACTGAAACTCATCGCACTCGTACCGATCATGCTTCTTCTTCTGTTGTCAAGTTACTTCTTTGTAACTTCTTACATCAACTATGAAAAAGCTAAGGCACTGAAAACTGCTTTGGGGAATAATGCACACCTGAGCCAATCTCTTTCTCAACTTGGAAAAGAGAGAGGATTGACAGCACTCTATATGGGTAGTGACCGCAAAGCATACGGTGACCTTCTCAAAAAACAACGTGCAACTACAGACAGGGTTTTGCAACAGTTGCATACCAAGATCACTACAGAAACCGGGAATATCATTCCTTTTCTATCCCAAATCCTGGGGGAGCGAACAAGTCTTGACAAGCAACAGTATCAGCTTCTTCTGAACAATATTCAAAAAATCAGGAAAATCAGAAAAGAAGCAGATACACCAAACAGCGATTTCAAAAAAGTCTTTTTTGACGGCTATACCAAAACATTGACAACACCAATCATGCACAACCTTTTTCAGATCAAAAGTTTTGCATTGGACACAGAGATCGCATCACTTATTTCAACACTGGCACAACTCTATACGGTTAAAGAAAATACTGGTCTGGAAAGGGGATATGTTGCCTATTATATGACGAAAAAAGCCTCTATGGCATTCGATGAAATTGCTCTATGGGATGAGTTTAAAACCAAAGCAAATATTTTTGACATCAATCAGGTCACAGACCCAAAACTTCGTGCAGAACTTCAAAAGATCCTTGCTAACCCAAAAGCCAAAGCACTTCTTCAGGAGCTTGCAGAAACATCATCTGCCATTCAAACGGATGTGGATAACGGGGATTATGCCGAGGATGCGATGGACTGGTTCGCCCTGCAAACACAAAAGATCTCTCTCTATACCAAAGCAGAACTGGTCGTTTCCAATGCACTGTGGCAGAAATCGGATATGTACCTTCAGAAACAGATCTCTCTTTTAGCCATTGCATCTGCGATCCTTCTTCTGAGTTTGCTTCTTGGTTATCTTGGCTATACAACAACACGGGATATCACACGAAACATCAAAGAGCTGGAAGATGTACTGAACAAAGCAGTTGATGAGATGAAGCAGAGTGACCAGTACCTCTCTGCAGATACTGCTCATATTGAGAATATCGACCTGGATACCCACGAAGGAACCAAGGAAGCCTACAAATTCCTTGAAACACTGGTCGATACTGCCAAAGAGGATAAGCAGACAGCGCTTCAGGCAAATGAAGCCAAATCTCTCTTCCTTGCCAATATGTCTCACGAAATTCGTACCCCACTCAACGGTATTGTCGGGTTTACCGAGATTCTCAGAAGTACAAACCTTGATGCAGAACAGAGAGAGTTCCTTAATATTATCGATAAGAGTTCGGAGAACCTTCTCAGTATTATCAACAACATTCTTGACCTCTCCAAAATTGAAAGCAACAAGATCGAAATCGAAAATGTCGTCTTTGATGCAGCAGAAGAGTTTGAAAGTGCGGTCGAGACCTATGCAGTCGGTGCTGCTGAGAAAAATATTGACCTTAACTTCTATATGGATCCAACTATCAGTCCTAAGCTTAAAGGGGATCCTACCAAAATCAAAGAAGTTATTATTAACCTGTTGAGCAACGCGATCAAGTTCACCAGTTACGGTGGTACGATCAACCTGAAAATCGAAAAAGATTCCAACAGTGAGAATGATAGTGCACCACGTATCAAATTCTCTGTACAGGATAATGGTATCGGTATGACCAAAGATCAGCAGGAGCGTATCTTTGATGCCTTCTCACAGGCTGACGTTTCAGTTACACGAAAGTATGGCGGTACAGGTCTCGGCCTGACAATTTCTGCACAGTTTGTCGAACTGATGGGCGGTAAACTTGAACTTGAAAGTGCAAAAGACCATGGTACAACCTTCTTCTTCTCCATTCCTCTTGAAGAGGTTTCATCAACTGAACCAAACTATAACCATGCCTTTGAGGATATGACCATTTGTAAATATCAGGAAGATATCCCGACAGTTCTTGACAACTATCTAGAAGCATACTTTAAGTATTTTGGTCCTGAAGTAAAACAGTTCGAGTCTGTAGGAGAGCTTAAGGAGCTGAACGAGCAAGGAACATGTAAAACCTTCTGGCTTGATATCGATAAGACAAAACAGAATATTATCGATGCTGTTGCCAATATCGACAAGAACAAACTGATCGTCCTTGCCAATGTTACAAGTAGAAATAAAATCGATGAAATGGGGATCAATCAAGACAATGTGATCTTCAAACCTGTTACACTGACAAAGCTCAAAGCAATCCTTTCAAGAACTGCAGAGGCATCACCTGAGCTTACAGAGAAAGCACTACAGACACAGGCAACACACTTCGATGCAAAAGTACTTGTAACTGAAGACAATATCATTAACCAGAAGTTGATCAAGCGTGTTCTTGAAGATCACGGAATCACTGTTGATCTTGCCAATAATGGTCTGGAAGCCTTTGAGAAAAGAAGAAACAATGATTATGATCTGCTCTTTATGGATATTCAAATGCCTGTTATGGACGGTATTGAAGCAACCCATGAGATTCTCGACTATGAAGAGGATGAAGAGGTTCCACACGTACCAATCGTTGCATTGACCGCAAACGCACTGAAAGGAGACAGAGAACGTTTCCTTTCTGAAGGAATGGACGAATACATCACTAAACCGATCGAAACAGCTGAGCTTCTCTATGTCCTTAACAAGTTCCTTTCTGACAAAGCAAAACTTGTTACACAAAATGAAACAGCACAAGAAGAGGAAAAGACTCTTCCAACAGAAAGCAAAACACATACTATTGAGCCTATAACCATTACAGAAACACCTGCAAAGAAAGAAGAAATATCTGAACAAGAAACAGCAGAAGAAGATATTGTCAGTCTCGATGAAGTTCTTCTTGGTACATCAGATGACAAGAAAAAGATCCTGGTTGCAAAAAAGTTTCTTTTGGAACGGCGTGTACTTACCAAAGTCATCGAAAACTTAGGGTATGATTACGACATTGTTGAAGATATGAGTCTTCTGGAAGAGAAACTGGCAAGTGGAAAATATGATATTCTCTTTGCCGACTCTTCACTAGTTACTGATGAACTTAGAGAAAAAGCAGGAGAGATCGCGATCATTACAGACAGTAATGACAAAAATGAGATCGAAACTGTTATTAAAACACATAGAGGATAGGGAATATGGGATTAAAAGTACTTGTAGTTGATGATGATATGATCAATAGAATGTTATTAAAAACACTACTGAAGAAAAATGCAAAAGTGACTGATATCATTGAAGCGGAGAATGGTTCAGATGCATTGAACAAGATGAAGCAGGATCCAAGCATCAACCTTATTTTGCTGGATATCATGATGCCGATTGTTGACGGGATAGAGTTTTTGAAAATCTTTAGAGCAGATATGGCAAATGCACATATTCCTGTCATTGTTCTTTCAACAGACGATACGCGAAAAACAGAGGTATATGATAACGGTGCCAATGATTTCATTAGAAAACCGGTTAAAGAAGAGGCACTCTTTACCAAAATAGACCAATGGTCGCATTAAAGCGTTAAAATCCTAACGCTTTAATACTTAACACTCTTTTTTAGAGAAGTGCTTCTTTAAGCACTTCCTCTACATTTGACACTCCAATAATTCTAATATTCTCTTTCACCTCATCAGGGATATCATCCAGGTCTCTTTCATAGTTCTTTGCCGGTATCAGTGCTTTCTTTACCCCTGCTTTATAAGCAGCAATCAACTTCTCTTTTAATCCACCAATAGGCAATACTTTCCCCGTCAGTGTAACTTCACCTGTCATAGCTACTTTATTATCAACTTTCTGTCCACTAAGAATCGAAGCAATTGCCGTTACCATGGTAATACCGGCACTGGGTCCATCTTTTGGCGTTGCCCCTTCCGGAACGTGAATATGCAGATCATAACGCTTGTAGACTTCACTGGGATCCAGCTCTACGCGTTCTTCACGCTCTTTCAGGGTGTGAGGTATTGCTGAAGAGGGGATCTTCAGTTTTCGTTCATCTATAAGGATCTTGACAACAGAGTGAGCAATACGCACCGACTCTTTCATGACATCCCCAAGGCTTCCTGTCAATTGCAATCCGCCTTTACCTTTGATTTTGATCGCTTCTATAGTCAATACATCCCCACCTACAGCTGTCCATGCCAGACCGGAGACCACTCCCACCTGCGGTTTCTTATCGATCAGTGAAATCTCAAATACTTTTTTGTCAACAAATTTTTCCAGATTTTTCTTTGTGATATGTACGGCCGTCTTACTTTTATTCTCAAGCAGCATACGTGCTGCTTTACGCATCAGTCCTGCAATGCGCCGTCTCAGATTACGCACACCTGCTTCTCTGGTATACTCATCGATCAGAATACGCAGCGCTTTGTCTGAAATATGGAACTCTCTGGCTTTCAGCGCATGTTTCTTCAACTCCTGCGGAATCAGATAGCGCCTGGCGATCTCAAACTTCTCTTTAGGCGTATAGGAGTTCAGCCCGATAAACTCCATACGGTCACGCAATGGTGCAGGAATGCGTCCCACATCATTAGCCGTTGCTATGAAGATGGCTTTGCTCAGATCAATATTGAAATTCAGATAGTAATCCCTGTACTTGCTGTTTTGCTCAGGATCAAGTATTTCCAGCAGTGCAGCGGTCGGATCTCCTCGCATACTGCGCCCTACTTTGTCTATCTCATCCAGTACAATAACAGGATCCATACTTTTGGCTTCAATAAGCCCTTGTACCAGCCGTCCAGGCATCGCGCCAACATAGGTCCGGCGATGCCCGCGAAGCTCATTGACATCTTCCAGCCCACCCAGTGCGATACGCACCAGTGGCCTTCCCAATGCATGAGCAATAGAGTTTGCCAGAGAGGTCTTTCCAACACCCGGAGGTCCGGCAAAACACAAGATGGCACCACCAGTC
>Ga0256843_1000582_pt1 | contig 31002 bp, 36 predicted proteins | sample AlvinellametaG_FD_191572 | JGI IMG/M metagenome (GOLD analysis project Ga0256843, IMG submission 191572) | Pompeii worm associated microbial communities from hydrothermal vent at the East Pacific Rise, Pacific Ocean - Alvinella | ecosystem: Host-associated > Annelida > Integument > Unclassified ...
AATATATTTCGAGCCAAATATTTTATAAGACCCCACTCCACTGGCTCAGAGAGCATTTAATTAAATCACATTTTTCCCGGGAGAATATGCGATATTAGAACCAATCCGAGTCTAGATATTCTTCTAAATATCTAAAATTTAGTCTAATCCACTCAATTCAATATATCTCTCCAAATATCTCTCCAAATATATATTCATCAGTAAAAAAGTATAGATATCACATAATATGGTTTAAAGATTATAAAACAAAAAGGACACACCAATGGAAGTAGAATTATTACATAATACACCGCTATACGTAGCAGCTAAAGCAATAAGAACGGCGTGGAATAGTCACGATAAAAGTGATACTAGAGAATTATATATCTGTCCTGAATGTGGTTCGGTGAATTTAGATTTTGATATAGATAGGTTATATTATGATTGTGAAGACTGTAAAGCTCTCGAAGTAAACCCTCTACTTAAAACAATTACCGGCAAAAGAGATAAAGAGTTAATAGAGAGGGTAGGTAATAAGTATAAACACAGTTCCACACTAGAACATCTTGTTTATACATTCAACATAAAGGGTATTAGTAGAGCATTATTACAGGAATTAGCAAGACATAGAATAGCTAGTTTGACCGTAAAATCAACTAGATATACGATAAAAGAACTGAAAAATGAAAAATCGTTTTTAATTAATTCAGAGAATTCTTTAGATGATAGTTATAAGAGAGCTAGTAAGTATATTAGATTTACTGAAAACAAAGATGTGAACAGGAATATTATGTTAGATTTAGAAAATTTGAGAAGTCTAGTAGCTACAGGTGTCTCCAATGATATAGTTAAGTATCTATTACCTGAAGCATATTTAACTGAACTTGTATGGACTATTAATGCTAGAAGTCTACAGAATTTTTTAAACTTAAGAACAGATAAGAGTGCATTACCTGAAATACAAACATTAGCACATAAGGTATATGAAGCATTACCTGATGAACATAAATACTTATTTGTAGATTATGTGAAAACATATGAGATTTAAAGAGAAGCCAAAGGAAATATATTAGATACTCAAGGAATATTAGAATAGCTATTATATATATTCAAGGGCAAGGAGAGGCAAGAAAGATATCACGACGAGCCTCTCTCATTCTAGATCATCTCAACAACTTAGAACACACCAATATCGATAAAGATCTCTCACCCTCTCAAAAGATGATCAAATCTCTAAAAGCCATTTAATCGTCTTCAAATAAAAGGAATACTATGATACAAACTTTAGATGATCATATCACCTATTTAGGAGCAGGAGGAAGTAATAATACTCCACCCTCAACAAATGATGATGCAGAATTATGGAAACCTAACCACCTTTATAAAACAGACGAGAATTTTACAGTAGATGTATTACAAGATGGATTAGTTGATAAAAATGGCACTGAATTAGAAAAAGGCAAGAGGTATTTAGCTTATTATCCTGCTACTACGAATAGTGGAGCTACTCCTAATTTCGCCGAAATGATAATGATTAGTGGAGGATCTTCTAGTAAGGACAAATTCGGTATTATAGCTAAAGGAGACACATTAGCTAACGCCCCACTTGCTAGCGAAAACAAAGGAGCTTTATATCTATTAGTTAAAGATGATAATGCTAACCATAGAGGGTTATATAAATCTGACGGAACTAATTGGGTATGGTTTGAAAGGTATAATTTATTCGCAGAGGTAGATGACATAGAGGGGTTAGAGAACTTAAAAAATCCTATGAATTTAGATGTAGCATTTATAAAAGGAGATCTACCTATAATTAGTTTTTATGTATTCTCAACTAGTGCTACTATAGGGGTTAAACCTAAAGATGGAACTACTGGATTTTGGAATAGAGTGGGAGAAGATGAGTCTCTAGTAGAAGATATAACAAAACCTGATAATACTATTACTAGTACCACAGAGTATTCTAGCTTTTATAGTATTAAAAAAGTAATCGATAATAATACAAATAGTAGATGGTATAGTAAAGGTAACCCGACTTATCCTATCTTGATTGATATTACACCTGATAAAGAATATAACATACAGGCTCTAACCTTAAAATCTCCTGCTACTACTTATAGTCCAAAAGATTTTGATTTAATAGGAACTAAAGCGGACGGAACACAAGAGACTATCCTTAAAAAAAGGGGAGTGACTATTATAGGTAATGCAGATAAAAAAACATTTATGATAGGTCAAGCTTATCAAAACACTAAATACGAAAAGTTCCAACTAAAGATTATAGCTAACAACGGCGGTCATTATTGTGCATTAAAAGAGTTAGAACTTGCTAAAGTGTATGTACCTGAAAGAGAAACTCAGTATTATAAAGCTCCTGTAAAGACTATAACTGAATTAAAAGCATTAGAGAATAACATAAACGGAGAAGCTAGACAAGTACTAGAGTTTAAAGATAAGGTAGTTATATTTAGGTTTATAGAGAACCCTACTCAACCACAGATAGATGATAATGATAATGTAGTACCTGATGACGGTAGAGGATTATGGGTAAGAGATGATGAGGTAAATGCCACTAATAGTTTGTTCGTATCTAAGACACAATTAAATGCTGCCAATCCGAACAAACCTACCATTAATGAGTTTAGAACTTACTTAACCCCTAAAGCCTTGACGGATACTATTGTATTTTATAGTGGTACAGATAATATAGGAGATGAAGCTATTTATTCTCTATATGTAGATCACGACGGAAATATTATACCTTTAGGGAATAGTGGTGGGGCTATAAACACCGGTAACTTTGCTGATGCAGGAGACGAGAATACATTAGGGATAAATAAAGATGACGATACAATCCAAAAGGTATTAGACAAGATAGAGGATTATAAGTTAAAGAATAATGATTTAATAGATGCTCAATTGGCTACAGAGGATAATTTAACTACTTTGCAAGGGTTAGAGCCTACCGTAACATTAAATGACTTATTATTAACCTTTAAGGATCAAAATAACAAGACTACTTATAAGGTAGTACCACTAAGTAAAGAACCTATTAAAAAGATAGAGTATAAAACTACCGACGCAAAAGAGACTATACTAATATTAACTAAAATGAATAACTCAAAAGTAGAACTTGATTTAAAGAGGTTCTATACAGAGATAGTTACTACCATTAGAAAAAAAGATGAGGCGGAAGATACTAAAGTACCTAGTGAAAAAGCGGTAAGAACTCTATTCGATAGTCTAAATATCACGGGGGATTATATCGGTAGTGCTGATACTTACGCTAACCTACCTACAATATCTAGTGGAAATAAACAAGCAGTTAATGGGGATTGGGCTTATCTAAGAAAAAAGGACGGGACTAACAAAAGAGGTTTATATCTATATGACGGTACTCAATATAATTATATGTTTGATTTCGGTAGGAGAATACTAGATCTCACGGAAGAACAAATTAAAGATATGAACCTAGAAACATATGGACTTGTCAATCCTAAATTACTTTGGAAATACTTTAAAGACAGTGCATTAGTATTTAGTGATGTAAATGATGCTAATGGTAAATTAATTCCTAGAGAGAGATTTGTTATTATAGGAACTCAAGAAGCAGAGAAAGTATATTACAATCATATTACTAATGATGCTACATTTAGTGAAAATAGCACAGACTTTACTTTAATAGTAGACAATACAAAAAGATACCATCATATAGTGGCTACTAAATCTTTCACAGGTAATGTATTCCCAACGGGTATCCCTAAAGACGAAAAAGTATTTGCTATAGATACTAATGATATTTATATCTCAAACGGAGACGGTTCATTTAGAGTTATAGATAAAGGCTTGATAGATGATTATGCACTACTAGAAGTTAAAGACCCTAAAGAAGTATATAGATTTGAGAGAGCTAATAACTTATGGGTAAAACAAAGCTTAAAAGAACCACAGGATAATTTCGATAGACTATCTACATTAGGAGGTATTTATTTTGTAAAATCAGACAAGCCTATTGAAAAAGAATTAAATGGCTATCACGGTATAGAGGGTAAATTAGTACCGGGTAATCAATGGAGTCATAAGATACAATTCGGTAACAAAAAGAATGTGTATTTAGAACTAGTAGTAAAAGAGACTCCTAACGATAACTATTTACATTTCGAATTTAGACACAACCCTGACTCTCATAGTACTTATGTGACTTATAATCTAAAAGATGGAACAGGTAATAAATATCTAGTGAACGATAATGGTACTAACCCTGAAGTAGAATTTAAGTCGATCAAGTTAGATAGCGGATATTATAGATTTATTATGGAGGCTAAATTTAATGAACCTATAGTAGAAGATGCAAATAATTACAACTTGATATTCATTAACTCTTATGGTAAAGCTAACATACAAGATGCAGGTTGGGCTGATAATGTAGATAACATTTATATAGGTAGAGGTGATTTTATTATAAGTGATATAGCTAATAATGAGGACAAAGAGGGTAGCCATTGGATAGGGCATATAGTTACTGCTGATAAGGGTAGAAGTTTAGCGGACGGTTATTGGGAGATAACTCCAAATGCTAAGATAGTAGATGGTAAAACGAAACACCCATTACTTGCTGAAAGATACCCTGAATTAGTAGATGGTAACGACTTAGTAATGGGAGCTAGTTTCTTCGACTTAAATAAATTCGACAATTTAAATGTGCAGATATTCTATCAAAGCGGTGTCCCGTTCCCTAAAAATTTTATTTCCGTTGATTTCCCTAGACCATTTGAAAACCCTCCTATAGTTAGTGTTATGACCACAGATAGTTCTAATAAAACTTACGCGTGGCTATCTACTTCCTATACGGATAGAGTAGTATTCCATACTAGAAGTGATGGGGGTAGTGGTACTACAGGTGTACATATTATAGCTATAGAACAAAAGATACCTAATCAAAGAACTTATTTATTAACTGATGACTTTGCGGGTAGATACTCTATAACTGAAAACAATATAAGACTTGATAATACTACACAAGAGATTAACTTAAACACAGTATTAGCAACTAATAGAATAAACGAACCGTATTTTATTTATAGTGACGGGGGGGAGAAAAAGATTAACGCCCCTACTATTACGGTTTATAAAGACGGTAATAATACTACCTATAATGATAGTTATACATTAGAAGCTAACCAAACTGCAATAGCTACTAAGGACGCAGGAGGTAATTATCATTTAGTCATTATTACTTTAGCCTCTACTAGTATTATTAAAAAAGTTAAGGTAAGTGGAGTTAACTTTATAACCGATACTACAAATGGAGTAGTTACTATAGCCCCACAGGTAGACTTAGAATTAAACAAACCTACTAGATATAAGATAGAAGTAACCAAAGGTAAGAGAATTAAAAATATCAATCCTAGTAGTGGTAAAATCACGATCCTTGACGAGGACAAAGGAATTATAGAATTAATACAAACTGTAGAAGAGGATATAACTTTAACGGTAACTGAAGAGTTCTTAGAAGATATACAACTATTAAATATCACTAGCACTAATTATACTAACACAGATATGAGATATGAACTTAACAAATTCTCAAACAAAAAGATAGTAGATGTAGGTGGAGGCGGTAGGGGTATCATCTTGCTAGAAAAAGGAACTTATGAAATTATATTAGAGGACGCGTGGAGAGAAGTAGCGGGGCAACCAGGAGTTATGGGAGTGTCTTTATTAGGTATAGACGGTACTCAATTAAAAGACATAACTAATCACGCTATAAGAAACGGTAGTATTAGAAATAATGTTCCTAGTGCAGGTAAAGAGACTATATGGAGACAAACTCCGTTTAGATGGGAAATAACTAATAACACTATAGGAGCTAGGGTTCACTTTTGGACTAATGCAACATTTAACGGTGGAGGTTATGGAACTCTTACAATTAAAAAAGTATCGGAGTATTACAGATGATGTTAGATAATACGAGTGCAATTATATTAGCCATATATTCTATGGCTAGTTTTTATTTAATAGTAGAATTGGGTAAAGCGGTTTATATTTATTTAAAACAAAAAGCTTTAGTTAAGAGGGATACACTAGAGCATATCGAATTAACATTTTTAGCTATAACGGTAGAGGTAGTTTTACTGTTATGGTTATTTATACACCCTCTATATGTACAGGGGTTAGAATATGGTAGTTTAGAGTATGCTAAGCACTTATTAACACACCTAACAAAAGAGGGGTTTATTTGGGAGATAGCACTATTAGCATTCTTAAACTTTAAACTAGCTAAGCATATTGGGATAGAATTAAATAATAGGGAGGGTGGAGAAGATGAATAAATCACAGGTAATAACAACTATAACAAATATAATAGCTTGTTTTTTTATGTTAGTGGTGGCAAACATAGCAAGAGATAATCTAGTACAGTTTATTAGTTCCGTTATAGTAGGGACTATTTTGTCTATAATTTTAGATAAGATAATAAACCGTTATTACTTAAGTCGGGGGATTTTAAATGACCGAAAAAGATAAGAATGTAGAAGAGAACAAAGACTTACAAGCTGATAGAGTAGACGGGATAATAAGAGTCTTAGCATTATTAGCAGGAATAAGTTTAATAGTGTGGGATAAAATATTACATAATGTAGAACCTCCAGTAGATATGTGGGTGTATGGATTATTAGCGGGGTTAGCTACGGGTAATGAAAGTTTATTAAACCTATTTAAAGGAGGCAAGAAATGAACAAGAGGGATTTAATAATGAGTTTTATGGCGGTAGTGGGAACATTACTTGCTATACAAGCTTTCAATATTTTAGACAAAGCGGAGACTAATAAAATAAAACAGGTTGTAGATAGAAGATTTAAGAGCACGGATTTTCAATACTTTATAACTCACGCTAGAGTAAGAGAAGATAAAACATTATGTGTAGATAGTGGGGATTTAAAAGCGTTTTATGCAAAAGAGGACCTAAAACCTACACCGTTTTACAAAATGGTAATAGATAAGAATTCTACTATAACCTGTGAAAGGTAAATTATGACCTACGAGGATTATAAGAGGTTAAAAAGAGAAGTAGCGTTTTATCCCTTAAGTAATCAAAGATGGGAAACTAAAAAAAGTTATAAGATAACCAAAAATTTAGTAATTCCACCTATGAGAACAAATGGGGCTACAGTTCCTCCTGTGCCACCCGCTAGAACAATTCTACCACCTAATATCCCTGACTTTGCTATAGGATGGTTAATACACGATTATTATTGCCAAAAAGAACAATACCAATTAGCGGATTATTTGTTAACCTTATGTGTAGATTATGAGTTACAAATGCAAGAGGAAAATGCAGAATTAAGTTTTATGACTGTTTTAAGAGGGAAGCTCATAATAAATTTACCTAAGTTATGGCACAAGTTAGCTTATAAAATTAAACCTATAAAATCACTAGAAGAATTAAAGGATCAGTAATGAACGAATTTCTAAACAAAAACAAAATGTTAATAGTAGGGTTAGTGGTAGCAGCTATAATGACAATCTCTAAGTACAAGGGAAGCAAAGGAGATATATTAGATACTCAAGGAATATTAGAATAACTATTATATATCCTCAAGTACAAGGGAAGCAAAGAAAGACACTACGACGAGCATCTCCTCTCTCTAGATCCTATGAAACCTTTCAAATAAAAGGATCAGTAATGAACGAATTTCTAAACAAAAACAAAATGTTAATAGTAGGGTTAGTGGTAGCGGTAGCAGCTATAATGATAATCTCTGTAATGGGTGGAGGTAACGGGACTAGTACGGTAAGTGATAATGCAAGACTTGACCAAAGTAAGAAAGTTAAATCTAATGTAGGAGATACAACTATAGGTGGGGACAATACTCAACTAGAGGGCATTAATGTGGGAGGTAATTTTAACCTAGATCAAAGTAAAAAGAATACAGTGGATAGTTCAAAAAAGTAAGAACATCTACTAAGAACGCCTCAATAGTAGATGATAAAGACATAGCTAATGAGGCGGTATCTAATAAGACGGGGTTAGGACTTGATGAAGTTAAACCCCTAGTAGATAGAGTGGATAATAAAGTAATCGAGAACAAGAAAGTTATAAAACAGGTTACTAGTGAAACTTCTAAATTAAATAAAACTACACAAGTACTAGAAAAGGACTTAGGTACTACACAATACTACTTAGAGAGAAACACTAAAGTTATATTAGATACTAAATCTCAATTAGATACTACTAGATTAAAAACCGACGCTAAAATAAATAGTGTTAATTTTAAAACAGATAGAATTATAGAGGATTTAAATAATACTAATAAGGACTTAGAGAAAGAGATAAATAACACTAGAGATATATTGAACAAAAACATAGAGTTATTTAACAGTAGATTTAACATAGCTTTAATAGAAACTAATACCTCTATAACTAAAGTAGCCAATGAAGCTTATAATAATCTAGTTAAAACTAAAACCGACTTGACTAATACTATCTACGACTTAAAAAACCAAGCGGGGAATGAGCATACTAAGTTAAAAACAGATATTCTAAACAATACGAATAAAATAATAGAGGATACTAGTTACAATAGAAATTTAATTTCAAATGTTAACCTAGCATTAAAAACTGAAATGGCAGATATAGAGTTAAATACTAATCTAAAAACTTCGGATATAAATAGCCGTTTAGCATTTGAAATTAATACTAGAGAGATAAAAGATAAAAATCTATTTGATAATATAACTACCGTAAACTCTACTAGCTTAGAAAGAGATAAACAATTAGATAATAATATCACTTATAATAACAAATTAATAGATAGTGTTAAAATCGATACAGAGGCTATAGACAATAGAGTGGTAGGGTTAGGTGTTACCTTAGATAATAAAGTCTTAGAATTAGCTGATAAAAACGATGAGATAAGAAGAACTATCACTATAAAAGAGAATGAAATAAATAAAGTTATAATTAATAAAGAGGGTAATCTACAAAAAGAGATAGACAAAATATATACAGATATTAATAAAACTAAATCCGAGTTAGAACTTACATTAGACTCTTTCCAAAAAAGCATAGAACTAGTTAGTAAATCCATAACATTACTTAAAGATAACATAAATGTAAACCTAGAAGATCTAAATAGTAGAGTAATAGATTTAGAAGAGAGAATAAACAATAATATAGGGGAGGTTAGTTATTTTATCGGAGAATGTCCTAAAGGGTGGATAGAACCTAAAGGACAAGAGAACGAGTACAACTCCTTGACTAATATAACTATACAAGGTAATTTACCTGATTGGAGAGGTTTATTCATTAGGGCTATAAACGAGACTACACCTATATTAACTGTACAAAAAGATACCACAGCTCCTAATGGAATGTATTTAATGGGAGTAGCTTTAGAAAGACACGGTAGTTCGGGTTATGATATAAATGGAGAATTTGATCATTTTGTAAGACATAATGCTATGATAGATTTCGCTAAAGGTTATGGTTTCGGAATAGAGAGACCTTATAACATAAACTACACAGGTATTAAAAGCAATGATTTGGAGACTAGACCGAAAAATGTAAGTTTAAGAATGTGTATAAGAGCGGAATAAAAAGGGAGTAAGAGATGAGATTATTAATAGCTACAATATTAACACTTGCTATAACTAGTTGCCAAAACACCAAAAATATAAAATACAGAGAGATAATAACACAAACTAAAGATAGCAAAGGTTTACATATAACTAAAAAGATTTATAGAGACGGTAAGAATGTAAAAACAGTTAAAATAGATACCAAAGAGGTTACTAAGATAGATAGTGTAGTCGGGACACCTAAGAAATATAAAAGATATAAGAGTACCATAACTATAATAGATGTTTTAATAAAATATAATCTACCTGATCCTAAGCCAACTAGTGAAGAAGACTACATATTACCTATATATGTACAAACTCTTTGATATCTCAATACACTCGCAAAATCCCCTCTCACGGGGTTTCTCAAAATATACCCCAAGAAAATACCCGAAGAACGGGGCTTCTGACCCCATACCTTAACGAATATATCTCCTTTAGCTTCCCTTAGTTCAGAATATTCTATAGCTATATATATAGCTATTATATATCTCAAAAGGCAAGGAAAGCAAAGAAAGACACCAAGAAGACTATATCCCGATCTAGAATATCACAGAAATCCTGAAATTATATATCAAATAATCTAAAATATTATATAAATCCTGGAGATATATTCTAGATACTCAAGGAATGTGCAGATTACAAGAGAAGCCAAAGAAATATATTTAAGCATTTCAGGAATATTAGAATAGCTATTATATATGCTCAAGGGCAAGGAAAGCAAAGAAAGATACTACGACGAGCATCTCCCGATCCGAGTAATAATAAATCCTAAAAAGCAAATTAACCATATAACAGATTTGGTATACTCTCAAACATCTAAAATTATTAAAATATCGAGTTCCCTAAGAACGGGACTTCAAAACACATTGAGACAACGCGCGACGCATACGCGTACGCACGCGGGAAACACGCACGCATACACGCACGCACGAGAACATATATACAAGGAGGATGTTTCAGAATATATTCCGGATTCTATCTCAGAAAATTTAATATTTTTAATATCTCACAAAAGCCCAAAGAAAGGGATTTTGGCTTAAATATATATCAAGGCAGCTGATATGTAATCAGTACAGATTTTTTAAAAGAGACCCGAACCCTATCCAATAAATCCATAATAATCAATCACAAGGAAATATCTCAAGAGATATGTTTAAGTTTTAGATTTAAATTCGGGGGGGGGGGAGGGGGATAAAAATCTCGCGCCACTCTCCTCACCTCGATACCTACTAATTCACCCCGATCACTCCTAGTACTTATTAATCCTTATTTTATAATAAACCGATCTCAATAAAAGAGGATATATTTTATGTTAGAAAATAAGAACTTAACCCAACCCACAATAGAAGATAAAGAATATTCAGCCCCTGAGGTAAATCAAGTAGCAGTTATAAACACAGGTGATGTAGACTTTGATAAATTCGCCAATAATATAGCAACTAGAGCCACTCTTTATCTCAGACTCCACTCCCAAGATAATGTTTTAGCCAATCCAAGAGCAGAAGAAATTATCGAGGCTATGAATTCAGCCCTAGAAAAGTTTAATGCACAAGCTCCTGTCACTAATATTGATATGGCTTTTATGCAGAATTCATCTAACATTGGGATTACAGGGATTTATTATAAAATTGTTCTCTATTATATCATATTCACTCAGATAGCGGATTGGGTATCTACCGGGCAAGAATATAGAATCGATGAACTTGTTTCAATCGATAGATTAGATAGATACCAATGGTTACTCGAAAAGTTAGAGGACGAAATCGAAAAAACCTTAGGTAAAGTTAAAAAAGCCAATATTAAAGATTTAAAACCTAATTCTAAAGGAGCTTATTCTACTAGACACAAAGGGTTTAGTATGGGTTTATCCGGTAGAAGAAGATCTTCTAGACACAGTTCAATTATTGTTTATAAAAAAGGTTAATTCATTATGCCATCTACAATTACTGAAAGTATTTTACAAGGGGAACAAACCCAATATTTAGTCCGAGTAACTAACCCACTAGCCGGTATTAACATTAACGGATTAATCCATAGTGAATCCATTGATTATTCTACTTCTAGCAATTGGGGTGTATCTCCCATAGCTACGGGAATAGATAAGGCAGCATCTTTGTTTGGGGCGGGTTTGATCTCCGGGGTACACACAATTTTAGAGACTCTTAAAGGATATGAATCATCAGAACCCTTATCCCTCTCCATACCTATGACCATAATCCCAAACAGGTTAGGAATGGGGGATTATAGAGATATTGAATTAATGCTTAGCAAACTCACTCAGTCCCCAATCCCCTCTCAAGCAGAATCGGTTAAGGATTATTTCCAAAGAAGTTATTTATATGATTATGAGGCATATTTTGATGCTCTTAAGAAAATAGATTCAATTAATTCCATACAGAGAGGTTTATTCTTCTTAGACGACAAATTATTATCCCTTAAGATGGGGACACACTTTGAAACCCCATCGGTATTTTATATTAAATCTGTAGATAGAAATTTGTCATCATTAGTCACAGAAGAGAACACCCCTTTATTTATGAATGTTACCATACATTTAGAGTCTTATAGGATTTTATCTGCTGAGGAAATTTCTAGATTCCATAACCCAAGTTTATTCACCTCTTTATTTTTTAACAATAATCGAGAACAAGGTTTGAGTGAGTCTATAAATGCAATTGATTAAGTAAAAAAAAAAAAGTAAGCACAAGAGGAGATACAAAATGGTACTACAAAAATTATTAGATCACCCACAATTTGAATTATCTCATTTAAACGTTATAACTCATTTATACCCGGAGTTTGTTATTCAAACCAAAGAACCTTTAGATAAAATAGCCTATAAATATTATCAGGATCATCAATATTTTGTTATTCTAGCTTATATTAACCACATAATAGATCCGGAAAATTATGATAACACTGAATTAATTGTCCCTTTTAAAAATGATATAGATATCGTTCTATCTAAAATATATGAACATCTAGAGGATATATCTAATGAAAATTCTTAATTTAGATATAGATATTAAATATGGGGATAAATCCTTAATCCTCCCTCAAATCTCTAGTATATCTATCACCGAAGAAATAGACGCCATTGATCCTATAGTAGCTATTAAATCCACACAATTATCTAATATAGATCCTAAGTCTAAATTCATTATGAAATTTGAAAACAAACAATTTAATCTCACTCTTGTTGAGGTTATAGACGACACTATGATATTTCTAGCTAAAGATCCCGATTTCCAAGTTAAACAAAAAACTAGTTATTGGAATAACACCACCATAAATAAATTAGCACAGGAATTAAAAGTTGAAACCCAAACCCAAGATAACAAGCAATATAAGGATTTAATCAAACACCATACTACTAATAAAAAATTCCTCTCTAGATTAATAGATACTCACCCTAAAAAATTAATCCTTATCCAAACTATGAGAGGTAATTTTATAGTAGATTACGACCAAGAGAAATCTAAAACTGAAAAAGCTATCCTATCTCTTAAAAAAGGTACAATACCGGTCACTAAGTTTGATATTGTTTCCACCCCTTATAAACAACAATTTATCTCAAATTATAAACCTGTAGTTTCCGATATGTCTCAAAACAAAATCAATGAAGATGAGCACAAAGAAACTGAAACCCCAATCTCTGATATCACTAACGGAGATAGTAATGACCATACTAACAACAAAATATCTAAATTAGATTTATTTAATCAATTATCTAATAATCTTATAGAATACCAAAGCCCCACTACCAATATTCTCAAATTAGGTAAATTCTATAAGACTGATTGGGGAGAAGACGAACTAATTCCTTCTATCCTTATAAAACAGGATATTTTCATCACACCTAATAAAGCACTGATTACTTACACACTGGCTAAAAAGGTTTAACAAATGAGATTAACTGAAATTAGAGAATTTAACTATTTTAATTTTGAACACGAACTAAATCAATATGATGGTAGATGTTTAATCCCTTATTTAGGACTAGTTCAAGAAAACTCAGAAATAGACGACACAAATAATCATTTAATTAATCTTCAAGATTTTCCCGGTAATAATAGTTTACTCCCTAAAATAAGAGATTATAAATTAAAATGTTACAACAATGATTATTTAATCATTATAGATTCAACAGGGGAGGAATTTGCTAAATTATTATATAGACAAAGAAACCTATTACCTCTTTATTCTGAAGTGGTTCTACCATTATTCTGTACTATAAATAAATATAATCTAAATTCAGTTACCACATTTCCTGAATACAAAACATTTATCACTAAATTTTTAAATTTATCTGAAGAATTATTTCAATTCACCATCATTTATCAACTACCGATCTCTCCTCTATTCCAATGGTTTCTAGGTACGATGAATAAAGTAGAATCACTCCTAGAAATTAATTTCGAGATCTCAGAATCTTTAAAACCCCTATACCAATTATATAGGAATGCAATTTATTTAATATGTGCCATCCTAAAAGCAATTCTCAACGGAATGAGAGGACAAGATTTAATAGATGCCATTGCTCATTTACTTAGAAGATATCCCCTCCCAATCTCCCTTTACCCAAAAATACGCCAAATTCTAGTTCATATCATCACTAATACCGGAGGAGGGGATTTATCCCAAATCATAGACGAATTGAATGATCCTATTAATATAGATGATAGCAGCCTCCCCATCACTAATAACACTATAGACATTCAAAATCAAATTAATCCTATAATAGACGGATATAAACAAGCTTTTAATAATAATATTGATTCCACTATCCTAACCCCTCATATTAATAGATTTATAGATGGATTTATAGACGATTTTATTAATAACAATAATTTAACCCCCGATGAGATCAATGAAATAAACAAACTCAAAGGCTTTTATTCTGTTTCCGATATAGAGAACAAAAAACAGTCTTGTCTAGACAAAATAAATAACTTAAAAAATCTAATCAATCAATGGCTTAATTTTCCAACTAGTTTAAAAATAAACATCAAATTACCTACTATCAAGGATTTATTTGATACTTGCAAGAAAGGATAAAATATGAGTAGTTTTTTCAAAGGTAGTATTTCAACCGATTTCTCAGATAGGGTAGCCACTCTAAATATTAACCCTGATCTACAATCTAAATTATCATCTAAATTCTCCCTACACCTTAATCTTAGAGAAGATTTATTTCACGAAGATGTAATCCGAGCATTTAGAGCCTGTATAGCCGCAATCCAAGATTTATTTTCATTCCTACCTGAACCTTTTAGATCTTTATTAGCCCCTCTATTAGCTCTTTTAGATGAAATTTTGGCCCTAATAAACAAAATTAAACAGTTACTCCATTGTCCTATAGATGCAGTATCTTCTCTGAAAATCCATTCTCGAAATGCAGATGGTTTTAATCCAAAAACCTTTACTCTAGATTATAATTGGGCAGATTCTTATCCTAAAACCTCCACCCAATTAGACACTAATAATAATTGGACTACTACTAACCGAGAAAAGAGAACTTCCGAACAAGTTTATGCTAATGGTAGTTATAACAAAACTGACAAAAATGGTAATACTCAATCCGTTATTACCGGAAATAAACACAAAGTTATAGATAAAAATTATACTACTAATGTTAAAGGAGTTAGAAAAGTTTCCGCCTCTTCCCACGAAATCACCGGTAACAACAAAATTATAGGGGATCTAGTAGTAACCGGTAAGATTATATGTAATAATATTTCAGATAGTCGTGGTAACTTGACTAATTTCAAAACCACTGATGGAGCTAAGAGAGCATAAAATTTAAAGAGAAGCCAAAGGAGATATATTAGATACTCAAGGAATACTAGAATAGCTACATACCCCCTCAAAAGGTAAGGAAAGCAAAGAAAGATACTAAGAAGACCTATTTCTTCTCTCCTAAACCATAAAAAGACGATTTCAACAATCACAACAAACATTTTGCTTTTTATCTTCCACACCAAAATAAGAAAGGGATTTTGAAAAAATGAGCAAAGATAAAACCACAATAACCAATATAAACATAAAAACTGAGAATTACTTAAACACACCTATTTCAAATAAACTAGCCCTTATTGAACAAGAAATCCTAAATGTGATCTCTACTGACGTTACAGAACCTGTGGACAAAATTAATTCCTTACACAAATTATCTAGAATAGCTATTGAAAATTCTAAATTCTCTGAAAATTCTCTAAAAATAGCTGACCCTCAAGTAAATCTCCTTATTCAATTTATTATAGAATTTATTATCGAACAATTCTCATCTAGAGGAGTCAAAGACTCTATTATTCAGGATATACTTGAGGATATTAAAGAGAATATGAATCAATACTTATTATCTCTAGATCAAGCTTTTATTAATAAAACTTTTGATGAAAACCCTTTGATTAACACTATGAAAGATATAAACGGTAAAAAAGAGTGTAACACGGTTAAGACAGTTTTAAGATAATCAAATTCAAAGAGAAGCCAAAGAAGATATATTAGATACTCAAGGAATATTTACATAGCTATTATATATTCCAAAAGGCAAGAAAAGCAAAGAAAGATACTAAGAAGACCTATTCCCTCTCTGAAATAAATTAAAAAGGACCAAGAGATGATAAATATAAAACCCGAGTCAATTAAAGAGATGAAAAATCACATTAAAGCTGATTCATTCGTATTAATGCCTCAACATATAATCCAAAAAGCAAAAGTTACTAAATTATCACACAAAGAATATTTGGTAATTCCTGATATGTTCTCTAACCTTAAATCAGTTCTAGATAAAAACAATGAGGATTTTAAGCACACACCAAAAACTGATGAAAGTCCCGAGACATTACAATTCCAACAAAATGATCAAATAATCACTTTCACAATCCCTAATGACCCCCATAGTTTTGAAATTTATAGGGAGATAGAAAAAGAGATTATGTGTTGGAGATTAGAAAAAATAATGAGAGTAGCCAACCTTTCTAATGAGGATATGAACACATTTATTAATTATCTTTATAAGATTTTTAAGATAAAATTAGGATTATAATTAAAAAAGATCGGCACACACCAAAGGAATTAAGTGAATAAAATTAAAAAAGACAATATCATATTCAATTATCAGCCTTTTATCGATAGGATGGAAGCTAAATATGTAGATCACAAACAAGTTGATACGGTTCTAACATTCGCTCAAAAATCCGGGATTGATCTATTCCCTATGCAGAGATTTATCCTAAAAATAATTTATGATTTAGAATTAGACACCAATCTACCTGAACCTATAATATTAACCGATGAATTTGATAATATTCTATTCGAAACTAAGTCAGAAATCAAACTTAAAAAATGGTTAACTAAAAACGGATATCTCCACGCTAATATAGATAGAAATAAACTGTATGAAATTGTATTTGTTATGGGGAGGAGAGCTACTAAATCCACCATAGTTTTACTTTGTAATGTATATGATTTACACGTACTCCTAAAACAACATTACGACCCAAGTACTGCCGGGATCCATAATTATTTAAGAATCTTACCACAAACCCCGATAGAAGTTCAAGTATTATCAAACAAGAAAACTAATGCCGCCACTTTACATCAATACCTAAAAAATATGGTGTATGGATCCGGTATGTTCTCTAAATGGCTAGTTTCTACCGAAGATAACGCTGACATAGAACTTAGAACCTCTAGATTACCCAATGTAGGTAATTTATCAATTTCCGTCCAAGTAGCTAATAACTCAACAAGAGGTGGTACAGTAGTTAGATCCATATTGGACGAGGTAGCTCATTATTTGGATTCTTCAGCCAAAAAATCCGATAAGACACTAGATTATATTACTTATGATGCAATATCTCCCTCCATAGTATCTTTAGTTGGAGAACAAAACAGACCTTTAGGTAAAATTTTCTTATTATCCTCACCAAACGGTAAAAAGGGTTTATTATATAGTAAATTCCAAAGATCTAAAGAGTCCGAAGCAATACTAGCCATAAAATTACCTAGTTGGTGGGTGAATCCACAAATTTCTAAGGTTATTATTGAAGAGGCTTATAAAACAGATAGAGAAGTAGCCGAAAGAGAATATGGGGCAGTTTTCAATGATAGTGCTGATAATCCATTCTTAGCTTTATCTGTCATTGAAAACAGCATCGACCCACTACCTACCTATCATACATCATCCATTATCCGCCCAATAAAAGACAGAGTAGTCGTTATTTCAGTAGACCAAGCCTCCACAGCAGACACCTTTTCAATCACAGCCACTACATATGATAGCCCTATAGTTAAAGTGGTGGCTCACGAGACAATAGAACCTGAAAACGGTAAGGTAAATCTCAAAAAAGCCCTAAAAAGAGTCGCTTATTATGAGAGTATTTACCCACACCATAAGGTCTTCTTTGACCAATATTCCTATGAGGCTTTATTTACATTAGCTGAGGTTATGAATATAAACACCAAAAGATGGACTAAAATTTCAGTTACTGAAAAGTATAATTCAGATGTGGCAAAAACCGTCCAAAATTTAATGAACAATGAATATGTTAAGATCCCTAAGGATTTCTATACATTAGTCGGTCAATTAAAAATAGTTCGCAAAATTATCCGCAGGGAAAATTTAATCAAAGTAGAAGCCCCACCTCCTCTACACGATGATGAGTATTCATCTTTTTCTAGAGGGGTTTATGAGTTAGTTAATTTAGAGAATAAGGATAAAGTCTTAAAGGTCCAAAAAACTGTTAAAACTGTTAAAACTAAAACTAATCATAACCCAAGAAATACTAATACTAAAATTACTTCTAAATCCTCTATATCCACTTCAAGACTAAGACGCTCTAGAAAATAGTAGGGGGTTTTAGTATTTATCTAATAAAAGAGATACATTATGTTTAATCAATCTATCCAAGAACTGCTTAAATTTTTCAATGACACTGATAACAAAAAAACTCAAAATGGTGATGATCTCAATTCTTATATGGAGAGACAACAACAGTTAGAAGAGGAGAAAAGACAAGCATATATAGAACAAACTTTGGATCAGGTTAAATTAGATGTGGATTATATAAAATCTAATCTAAATGGGGTTAAACAAGAAGTCAAAGAAAACGAGAACAATTTGATCTCATTCCTGTCCGATAAGTTCCTATCCATTTTGTCTGAATCCTCAGTAATTAAAAATGTAATGAGTACTTTAGGTTCTGCAAAAAACATTTTATCTAAATTATCTAAATTATCTTTAGGGACTAAGTTATTTTCTAAAGCAAAAGGGGTAACATCCTTAGTTAAAGCAGGAGCGGGAGCAGCATCTAAAGCCGGATCAGTTATTTCTAAAGCCGGATCATTAGCATCTAAAGCCGGAGCAGTAGCAAACACCGCATTTTCCGCCTACAATTATTTCAATGCCGATAACTCAGAAGAGAGAAAAGAAGCAGTAGGAGAAGGGATAGGATCTGCTATAGGAGGAGCAATAGGAGCATTTATCCCTCTCCCCGGAACGGCATTTGTTGGTTCATTAGTAGGAGGTTGGATTGGTTCTAAAATTTCTAGCTTCTTCTCATCTCCGAAAGATAAAATTCCCGATAAAATTAAAAAGAGAGGGGCAATCGCTCAAATTTATTATATTGATATCGTTTTAAATGGTACCTTAGATAAAAAAGATTCTCAAGAAATTAAAAAATACAGGGATAGTTTATGGAATACCGGTATTTATCACGAATTAAAATCCGGGTGGAATAAAGTCAAAGAGCCTGATCCTCTAATTAAATCTAAAATAATTCTAAGACAATACATATGGACTCTTAAAAGACACAAAGAATTATATAATGAGATTGTTAAATATACACAAAAATTAACTGATATCCAAATTAAAAACACTAATAAAAAATTATCTCTCGAGGATAATAGCTTAGGGGAGATTAACAAAAGAACTTCTAAATCCCTTAAAGACGATTCTAATACAAACACCGCTATCACAGGTTCTACTACTCAAGGATCTAAGGATAGTTTCTCCGGAGCAGGAGCAGGGGGAGAAATTATTTCCGGTGAGATCTCCGGGGACGCTAGTTTATCTAATATAGCAATTCCAAAAGGTGAAGCTCAAGCAATGACTGCTCTTGTTTCTAAATACGAAACCGGGGGAGCAAAATATGGTTTAGTTTCTAGTGGGAAAGGAGATCACGGAGGTATATCTTATGGTAAATACCAACTCGCCTCTAAAAAAGGAGCAGTCCAAAGATTTTTAAAAATGTCTGGATATGCTAAACAATTCGCCGGTATGACGGTTAACTCCAAACAATTTAAACAAAAATGGAGACAATTAGCTAAAACTGATTCTAATTTTAATAAAGCCCAAGATCTATACGCAATTCAAACTTATTATAAACCTGTAATAGATGTGGTTAAATCTAGATACAAGGTAGACCTAAACAAAAGGGGTATGGGCGTAAAATCTATGATTATGTCCTTAGGAGTTCAACACGGAGCAGGTGGAGCAGTTAGTATCCTACAAAAAATAGGTATCAATAATAAAATGACCGATGAGGAATTAATCAAAAAAGTGTATGCTGAAAGAGGGAGAACAGACAGCAGGGGTAACCTTGTTCATTTTAGATCTTCTTCAAAAGCAGTCCAAAGAGAAGTAGCTAAAAGATTTAAAAACGAAGTTAATGATGCCCTTAAAATAAACAAAAGTTATAAACCTCAAACCAAAATCGTTAAAACTGAAACTAAAACCCAAACCCAAATCACTAGATCTCCTAATCCATCCAAGGAATCTAAAGAATTTGTTGAGGTTAAACCAAAAGATACTGCATCATCAAAGATTATTAAAACCAAAACCACACAAACAAATAGAGGAGGATCTTATAAAAGAGTAATTATCAATAATAAGGTTCAATCCACAAACGCCAAAATTTTAGCAGAGAGATAACCCCTTGATATTTTAATACACTCACAAAATCCCCTCTCACGGGGCTTCTCAAAATATATATCAAGAAAATGCCCGGAGAACGGGGCTTCGAACCCCATACCTCAACGAATATATCTTTCTTAGCTCTCCTTAGTTCAGAATATTCTATAGCTATATATATAGCTATTATATATCTCAAAGTACAAGGAAAGCAAAGAAAGATACCAAGAAGACTATATCCCGGTTTAGAATATCACAGAAACCCCGGAGGTATATATTAGATAATTAAAAGAATATCAAAATTACAAGAGAAGCCAAAGAGACATATTCAGAGGTTTTCAGAATATTAGAATAGCTATTATGTATTTTAAAGGGCAAGGAAAGCAAAGAAAGATACTACGACGAGCATCTCCCGATCCGGGTAATAGAGAGGGGAGAATACAAACTCAAAATGGAATATATTCAATTATATCTCCCAAATATATTCAATTATATCTCCCAAATATATTCAATTATATGAGTGGAATCGACTCAATCAGAATGTCTCATATTCTCCCGGGAAAAATGTGATTTCAGACCCCACTCCGCTGGCTCAGAAAATTTAGACCCAATTAACTCTCCATATGAGTGGAATCGACTCAATAGGAGAACACCCAAAATATATTCTAGATTATTTGATACATCACAAAACCCCAAAGAATCGGGTTTCAAGCCATATCGAACATATCTCCAGCCATATACCTTCCAGTATGTCTCAAAATATATCTAATTAAATCACATTTTCCCCGGGAGAGGATGCGATATCTCAATATACCACGAAACTCGATCGGTAGGGGTTTCGAGCCATATTGGAACATTCTGAACCAAATTTCTAGAATATATATTCAGAGATATATTTCGAGCCATATTTAATTCTGAGCACATCTTCATTTTAAATATATCTTAATATGCCATAAAGTCCTAAAGGATCGAATTTCGAGCCATATTCAATATATCCTAAACCTATTAAATACTCAATATGCTCAGAATACTTTAAATATATTTCGAGCCAAATATTTTATAAGACCCCACTCCACTGGCTCAGAGAGCATTTAATTAAATCACATTTTTCCCGGGAGAATATGCGATATTAGAGCCAATTTGAGTCTAGATATTCTTCTAAATATCTAAAATTTAGTCTAATCCACTCAATTCAATATATCTCTCCAAATATCTCTCCAAATATATATTCATCAGTAAAAAAGTATGGATATCTAAATTCACACCAAAGGAATAATCACAATGATAGCTTTTTTAATAGATCCTCATCTTAGGTTTAAAAACAATCCCCCCATAGGTAGAACAAACTCTTATTATTCAGACATTTATGATAAACTAGAAGATTTAGCCGACCAATTAGTCAGTAGAGAAATCAAATATTTAATCCTATCCGGAGATATTTTAGACATTAAACAACCATCTAGATATAATTTCAGGAATATTCAAGACATCAAGGCTTATTTTGATATGTTCAAAAACAAAGGTATTCAAGTTTATTCTATTTATGGTAATCACGATAAAGACCCAAAAGATAACGAATCTGTCTATGATTTCCTACATAAATATTTAAAATGTTTCGAAGATATCTCTAATAAAACAATCACAATCGGAGATTGCACAATTGAGGGCATCCCATATAATACAGAGGTAGAAGAAGTTAAACAAAAAATTCTAGATTCTAATGCCGATATAGTGGTTTGTCACGAACATTTAGTTCCTGATAATTACAACCTCCCGGATCAAGTGCATAGAATTTACTATTCAGATTTATCAAATACTAAAGCTCAATTTATAGTAGCCGGACATTTACACGAAGAGATTCCACTTACTACAATAAATAATACCACTATCGCTAATCCCCCTAGTTTATCTAGAATGCACAGAAACACTTACACCTTAAGCGGTAATCATATACCATCTTATTATATATTAGGAGAGGATAAATATACACCACTAAAATGCAAACCTTTAAAAGATGTTATTATTGAAGATATTTCTAAAACTTTAGTTAAACAACAACAAAGATTACAGATAAATTTTGAATCTGTATCCACAAGTAAAGAATTGGACCTCTCATTCTTACCAAAAGAAAGTTTAGAATTAATTGATACTTATCTAGAAAAGGACTGATCCAAATGTTAACACCACAGCAAATATATAAATATGAACAGATGATTGAAAGAGCACAAACGGTTAGAACTCAATATGAGACTCAATCCAAAAAATTAGCTCTATATGAAATCACACTAGATGGATTAAACAAGGCAATTCTGAAGAGAGAGGAGGAATCCATTTTATTACTACAAGCAGAGATAAACAAAGCCCTAGAATTTATATTCTTCGATCAGAGTATATCTATAGAATTCGAACCTAGTAAATCCGGCTATAATCTTTTAATCAATAGTAATGGATCAACCGGAAAAATAGATAGTGTAGGTGGAGGGGTCTTAGCGATTATTTCATTTATCATATATTTATTTTTCCACAAACTTACTAGTAACACCGGATTATTAGTTTTAGATGAGACTTTTACTTTTGTATCCATTCACTATCAAGAGAGATTAAGCAAATTCTTACAACAAATAGCGGAGGATTACAATTTTGATATTTTATTAGTATCACATCAAGAGTTATTAAATACACACGCACAAAACAAAATTCAAATTAATTAAGGAGCAAACAAATGACATTACATAATATTCAATCAGAAATCAATAAATTGGAATACACAATCACTAAACAAGAAGAGGAATTAAATCAATTAAATACACAAATTAACCAGTATTCCGACTCAAGAGCACAAGCCGGATTAAATCCACAACCTACTATAGAAGAATTAGACCAAGAAATGGCTCAATACGAGGAATTCATTAAAAAACTAGAAGAGGAAATTGATCAATTATTAGGGTCGATAAATGAATAATCTAATCGAGAATTTCTTAACAAATAGGGGGATACGGGTTGTCCCCCATAATATTTATCAAGACTCAAACGGAATAATCAAAGCTTTATGGATCCATAATTATGAACCCCAATTAATCCAAGAGGTGGTCTCTAAAACCAAAAAACCTTTAGTATCCACTCCTTTACATTCAGTTTATTTCACTGAAACTCCAACCATTGGTTTAATCTTTGAGGGTCTAACCGATCTATGGAGTATTCAAGACATATTAATCACTGAAAATATAACCAATATAGCCCTTATCACTTTTGGAACAGCTAATCTTACCTCCACCCAAAAAATCCTACTTACAAACTTAAGTAAAAACACAAATATTCATTTACTCTTTGATAATGATGATCCTGGAAAAAAAGCTGTTCAGTCCCTAAAAGAATTAATACCTAATCTAAAAGCCATTACCCCTAAATATAAGGATATAAATAAATGGTTAATAGAAGATAGAGGATCTCTCACTGATTTGATATATAATCTATCTAAAGATCAATCTAATTCTGAATTACAATTACCCTCCATATATGAGATTTAAAGAGAAGCTAAAGAAGATATATTAGATACTCAAGGAATATTTACATAGCTATTATATATCCCTAAATACAAGGAAAGCAAAGAAAGATATCAAGAAAACCCATTTCCTCTCCAAAATCGTTTTCGCTATAATAAATTACACAAATTAAACATAAAAGGACGCACCGATGAATTTAAAAGACATCGCTAAAGAAGTTAAAGAGGAATTAGGAATAGAGATCAGTAACACTAATGCAAAAAAACTAGTAGAGGGTGTAATGAAAAAAGCATTCGAATACGCAACTGATGGAACAAGAGTAGCAGTTCCTGGACTTCTATCAATCACTAGAAAAGTAGATGACAGAAGAAGTGTAGTAGTAGCCGGTAAAGAATATAGACGTGATGGAAAAATCGTAACACCTATTATTAAGGCTTCAGATTCTTTCAAAAAAACAATTCCTTTTGATTAATCTTCTAAACTAACGAACTAATCCCCCTATCCATAAAGGGGATAGTCCCTCCTAATAAAACTCTAAATAAATATTAATCAGTATAAAATAAAGACCTTTAAAATCACACCGAAAAGGACACCACCCGATGAAACCTAAATTTATAAAAGTAGAATTAGACTCGTTACCTAGTTATAACAGACAAGATTATTCTAAAGATGTTAAAATTTTCATAAGAGGATTAACTTATGCAGAGACAATAGAACAATCATTTTTTGAACAATCACAAGACATCAAACAATTTTATGATAAATATAAAAAGTTTATAAAAGTTAAAGGTATGGCAAAAAAAGACTTATTATATATAGATTATTTGATGTTATCTCATATGATTAATTCCCTGACTGACGACAATTATGTTATCCTAACTTCTTTAGTCTGTCTAAATCCATCAGCCCCAAACAAAGAATTAGAAGCTGCTAAATTCAGAGCCTCCATTTTATCTTCAGAAATCGCTACACTAGAAGCCACTAAAAACTCAAGTTCTGAGATCACCGAAAAATTAAATCAAAAACTAAAAGAATATGAGGAACTCCAAAAACAAATAAATTCTTTACCAAAGATTACTTTTTGTGGTACTGAAATAGAAACAGTTAATATTATCCCTGAACTAAAATTCACGGTAAATCCCTCTTTCACTGGAAAACTTCTTAGTATGAAAGAACAATTAGATATCCTGAAAAAATATGAAGAACAAGGAGAAGATGATTCTTATCTACAATATCTCACTATTCTAAAAACTTATGGTTTAGATAGTAATTCTGATTATAATACCGCCTTAGAAAAACAAGAGAATTATTCTCATTTCCAAGTATTATCACAGGAGTTTAGCACTATTTGCCCTAATTGTGGAATGGAAAACGAATATCGGTTAGACCTACTCCAAATAAAGGCTAATCTTTGAGTACACTTTCGAAGAATTACAAATTTTTAGAGCAAATTTTATTAACTTATTTCACATTGATATTAATCCCGATGAGAGTTTTTATTCTCTTCTTCAACTATACAACACACTAACTAAGGATAAATAATGATTAGAGCAACATTTGAAAAATTTTCACCCGTGATATTCAATCACCCATCAATTGATACACTAACTAACTCAGTGACTCTAGAGTTACAAAAAATAGACCGAATTACCCCGGATACTGATCACAAATTGGATGCCCTAGCTGATATCATAATATATACATTAGGAGCAATCGAAGAATTTAAAAACCCATTTTATAGCCATCTAAAACAAATAGTTAAGAAATGGGCTAAAGAGCGTAATATACAAACCCCCACACCAAGAGTTTATTTAAAAAACATACTAGAAGAGATGTATGAGTATTTTGGCTATCATTCTAAAGAGGTGAGATCAATTTTAGATTTATATGCAATCCCTCATATAGTCTTAGAAGAATCTCAATTAAATCAAATTCTAGATAATTCCTTTCATAATATTCATCAAATGGGGTATAATCCCTACCTAATATTCCAAGAGGTTATGAAAGATTTAAATTTAAGAACCGGTTATATTAATAATGAGGGTAAATTCGTTAAAACACATCAACCTTACACTCCGGATTTTAACAAAGCTAAATACAATGACCATTCTAGTATTAATATCTTTTTAGGGTATATGGGAGCCGGAAAAACTTTTACCTCTTATCAAGTTATGGAATCTAATAAGGATTTAGATCTTATTCAACACAGGCTACCTATCGCCGGATGGTTTAAAATGGTACTTAAAGATTTAGGTATCACTAAAAACAAAAATGATTATAATTCTGAAGATCTATACCACAATTATGATATTTTGTCTCAAGGGCTGAAAGATTATTTTAACCTCTCCTATATTTCACCTAATATAAAAAATGTTTTAATGGGGTTTTTAATAGACATAGACAAAGATGATTCCCCAAGATGGATAATGCAACATTTCGCCTCAGACATCTTATTCCAAGTCGGGGATAAAATTCATATTAATAAAACACTAACTGAAATAGAAACCTCCTCATATGGTAGTTTTTATGTGGATGATCTTAGATTCCCAAGAGAAGTATTAACCATTCTTAAATCTACTAGACCTATTAATTTCTATATAATCAAAGCTACTGATGAGGTTAGAGCCAAAAGGTTAGGTATCACCCTAAAAGAATTAAATGATTTCTCTCAACACGTATCTGAACAAAAGGTGAGGGAATCTATTAATTTGATCAATTCTATCCCATTTGGTACCAAAACCACCATAAATAATATATAAAGAGAAGCCAAAGGAGATATATTCAGTATCTCAGGAATATTAGAATAGCTATTATATATCCTAAAAGGCAAGGAGAGGCAAGAAAAATACCAAGAAGACCTATTTCCTCTCTGAACCATATAACCACAATAAAATAAACCATTCTAAAGGAATTCTCTCAATGAAAGTCTTAAAACCACTCCGAAAAGGAACAAATAAAGCAATAGTTTCCCTAACCAAAATTTATGGATTAGATGCTAAGATTTATAAACCTTTAGAGATTGAAGACTTACAACACGGGTTTTCTAGTAACAATATTAAATGGGATAGAGAGAACTCAATAGAACAAAGAATACTAATACCTTATTATTTTAAAACACAACAATCCTCATTTTCAGTTTTTGACCCATTGTATAAGGCTAACGAGATTATAATGTACCTAGTAGCCGATTTAGATTACCCTAAATATAGTTTGATCAATATAATCACCCCAAAAGGTACTCCCGCCTCTTTCATAATCGATAACAAACTAGAAATAAAAGATGATGAGGTAGTTATCTTTAGAAAATATAAATTAGTCCCTCACTTAACCCTGGATACCGATGAATTTAGAGATAATTACAAACTAAATAGAGATAAACAAATCGAACAACCTCTAAATTCTATCATCAATAAAAAACCTAAAGATAATCCGGAGGAAAACAATAACACCCTTTGGCAGTACAAACCTATAAGTTAAAATAGGATCTAAACTATGATAAACAAAAAACAGATAGCTAATTTATTTTCTCACGCTAATCCCAAGAGGTTATACAGACATCTAGCCAAGAGGACTTTATCTCTAAAGATCATATATGGAGTACTCAAAAAATTATATAAACTAAAATCCAAAAACTGTAGGATTCGACCTAAATTCAGACGGAATTACATTAAGTTCTGTGATAAAAAGTTTATAGGTTGTAGATTTGATATTAAATTCCATACAATTTGTAAAGAATCTGAGTCTAATCCCAAAGGCTGGCAACAAACATTTAGCATTTATCTAAGGGACTATAACCCAAACACAATAGAAGCCATAATGGATACACCCTTAATCGATTTAGAGAATATGGGTATTTATTGTAGTTGCCCTAGCTTCCTCTATAATGGATCTGCTTATTTATCTACTAAAAATCAATATAACCTAGAAGAATATAGGAATACAAAAGCCCCAACAACCGGAATGCCATTTAAAACCGGATTTGATAAGAGAGAAGCATTCTTGTGCAAACACTGTGTATTAGTTTACCAATATATGGATAAAAGAGCTTTAACCCTTAGAAAAATCCTTAAACAATCTAATATCACTGATACTCAATTTAAAAACCGTCTAAAAAATCAGGCTTCCCAAAGAGGTATGCAAATTTAAAGAGAAGCCAAAGGAGGTATATTAGGTATTAGAATAGCTACATACCCCCTCAAAAGGCAAGGAAAGCAAAGAAAGATACTAAGAAGACCTATTCTCTCTTCAGATCATCTAAGCAGTATAAAAGAATGATCAACACACTAAAATAGGAGAATTACTAAAAATGACACTAAAATCATTAATTCAAGAAATAAACGCATATTTAGCTGAACACGAAGTATCTGATTATCAAACCCTAAAATCTCTATTTCACGAGTTACAACCATTACTAAATCCCTACCCAAAAAAGGGCACACGATTACTAAGACACCCCCTAATAGATTTAAATGTAACTAGAAGACGAGTCCGCAGAAACACTTCATTCCCCTCTAACTTAACTCACTTAGTTTATGATAAAATATTAGTTATGAATATTCAATTTCATGCTTTATTAAACATATCATTAAAAGAACTAGCAGAAAGATTATCACTAAATGATGGTTTGTCCGTTGCTGAGACTGTAGAAGAGATCCAACATCTTAGAGGTATTAAAAGTTTAGAAGATAAAATCCCTGAGGGATGGGACAAACAAACATTACTTAGAATTATGGAGGATTTTAACGATCTCCGGAAATCAGCCAAAGAATTATTCATAGAAAATTTAAGGAATAAATAAATGGATTTCCAAATCCTAGACCCCATTATTAATGGGTTTAAATTACAGGGGAAGATTGAAAAACCCGATGAATTCACCTTATCTATCATTGATTTTATTAAATCCCCCTCTAAAAGGAATTTTAACCATTTGTCTAAATTAGCCCTTTATAGAATCAATGATTTAGAGATAATCCTACAAAACCTTATCACTAAAGATATTAACGGTCTTAACACAAAACGAATTATTTTTATATCTTACGAAATTCTTCAACAAATCCACAATCAAACTGATCCTAAGGATAAGTACCTAGCTTTCATCTCCTTAATGCTTCAAAAATTAAGTATCTAAAAATTATTTAGTCTCTTTAAAATAAAAGGAGACACACTCAATGTACAAAGTAGTTAAACCATTTAGTATAGTAATCAACAAAATGACACAAGTTTTAGATAAAACAGGAACTAGAGAAGAATGTGATGATTATATAGCTAAGATGAAAGACGAAACCCTACAAGCTAGACATTTTCAAGAGGTTGGGGTTTATATTGGTGGAGAAATGATAGGAAACCAAAATATTAATTATCTCCAAAAATTAGGTTATATCCAAGAAGAGGATATATAATGTTTACGGCACTAATAGGAACAGTAATAAGTTCCCTAATGACTAAGGGAGCAGGTAATGTAGTTTCTGCAATCGTGGATACAGTAGCCGATAAAGGTGAAGAGGCAGCCGTAGAATTCATTAAAGACAAAGTAGGGATTGATTTATCGAATAAACAACCTGAAGAGGTAGTGAAAGAGGTGGAAGCCATCCCCGCAGAAAGAATCACACAATTAGATGTAGAGATCCAAAAATTACAAACCGAACAGGAATTAAAAAGATTAGAAACAATTCAAAAAGATAGAGAATTACAATTCAAGGAGTTTGAAAAGGAAATCGAGGATGTTCAAGATTCTAGGGACAGAGATGAAAAACAAAGAGCTACTGGACGTAATTTTTTCGAGAGAAATGTAACTCATATATTCGCTTTTATCGGGGTAGGTGTAATCTTCGCAATGGTAGCCGGTATAGTATTCGCTAACGTGCCTCACGATAGCCAAAAATACGCCGATATTGTTTTAGGAACTCTATTAGCTCTAGCCACTAATGTATTTAATCACTATTTTGGACACACAAAGTCTAGCGGAGACAAAACTCAAGCTTTGATTCAAAAAAAGGGTTAAAATATGTATACTAAAAGAATAACCACTTTAGGTAAAGTAGTCCCCTTATGGGGAGCAGTTTCCATCATTATTTCAAAGATTTTAGAAGAAAATAATGCTAAGATAATTCAAGAGGCTATATCAAAACAAAAATCCATCAAAATCGATAATATCTTCGGACAACAAAGTTTTAATACTTTAATCCAATGTGATCCTAATCAATTACTCCAAGATTTAGGTAAATTATGGGTAGAATATAATAGTGATGCTCACCCCGAAAAAGTAGTTAATGCTCAAGAAAAAATTAGATCCTATATCCTAGAGGCTGAGGGTACTAAAGTCCATTGGAATAAAACTGAATCTAATTTCACCACTCCCGGAGGAGTTTATGCTAAGTTATTCCCACACTCAAAACCTGTAAAATATGTGAGACAATTAGCTAAGAAATACAGAGTGGATCTAAGTCGCAGAAACTTACACCAATTACACAAACTAAATAATAGTATGACTAGAGAGGAATTTAACCACCTAACGGATCTAGTAGTAGATTTTGAATTAGCACATTTTGCCGATAATAGGGTAGTTAATTTACTAGATCCTAATGAGGGTTTGGTTTATTTCAGTCTTGCTCTAAATGGTGGTTTAAGTAGAGGTAACAAAGCCGTTCAGTCCGCAATCAAAGTTAAGGTGGACGGTAAAATAGGTAAAGGCACTCTCAAGGTTTTAGAAATTAAAAAAGATCAGAAAATAGTAGTAGGTATGTTAAATTATATGCAATATTTTTATGACTACCTAATCCACAAAAATCCTAGAAAATATGGACTTTATAAAAGAGGGTGGCACAACCGTTTAGTAGCCCTAGCGAAAAAAACTCACACAATATGGAAATAAAAGCAATTCCTTGATATTTTAATATACTCACAAAATCCCCTCTCACGGGGTTTCTCAAAATATATATCAAGAAAATGCCCGGAGAACGGGGCTTCTGACCCCATACC
>Ga0256843_1000583_pt1 | contig 30938 bp, 33 predicted proteins | sample AlvinellametaG_FD_191572 | JGI IMG/M metagenome (GOLD analysis project Ga0256843, IMG submission 191572) | Pompeii worm associated microbial communities from hydrothermal vent at the East Pacific Rise, Pacific Ocean - Alvinella | ecosystem: Host-associated > Annelida > Integument > Unclassified ...
TGAGTTTTCGGCGCAACGCCACCACCAAGTGGCTGTTGTTTTGGCTTGACGCCCCCCAAAAGGGGCATTATCGGCGATTAAACACCCAAAGCGAACACCAGGTAATCCGCTACAACGGGTGGCTGACACGCTTTTTGGGCTTTGACGCCCGACCCGGAGCGCTCAAGCTCTACCACACCCCCAAAACATATGAACGCCCGACACTGGGGATCAACCCCGGCGCCACCTACGGAAGCGCCAAGCGGTGGTACCCCGAGCGCTTCGCCGAGGTCGCCGCGGCGCTAAGCGGACGCTACGACATTCTTATCTTCGGCGGCCCCGCCGAAATCGAAATGGCCCGGGCGATTGAGGAAAAACTCAAAGAGGCAGGGATCAAGAACTTTCAAAACCTGGCGGGCCGAACGAGTGTCGAGGCGCTCATCGCCCATATCGGGGGGTTGAATCTTTTTATGACCAACGACAGCGGCCCCATGCACCTGGCCGCGGCTTACCGGGTTCCCACCGTCTCGCTCTTTGGCCCCACCAACCATGTCGAAACCTGCCAGTGGCAAAACCCAAAAAGCGTCATCGTGCGTCACGAAATGCCCTGCGCGCCCTGCATGAAGCGCGTCTGTCCTTTAAAACACCATGAATGTATGCAAGCTATCACCCCTAAAGAGGTGATCGAAGCGGCCAAAAGGCTTGAGGCATGAAAGTTTTTAAAGTGTTGCTTTGGCACTATCTCCTGCTGGCTCTGATCTTTTTCGTCGGCCGGGCGGGCCTGTTGATCGTCTATTACGATCGGGTGGTCCAAAGCGGGGTAAACCATTGGCTAAGCTTCCTCTACGGCCTGCGGATAGATACGATTTTAATCAGTATGCTGTTGGTCGTCCCCCTGCTTGTTCTCACCCTCACCCCCGCCCGCTACGCCAAAACAGCCGAAAAGGGGCTTAAAGCCTACTTTACGGGGGTCTTTACGCTGGCGATTTTTGTCGAGATCGCCACCTTCCCTTTCTTTGCCGAATACGACGTGCGCCCCAACTACAAGTTTGTCGAATACCTGGCCTACCCCAAAGAGGTCTTCGGGATGCTTTTGGCCGACTATAAACTGGCCATCGCCCTGGCCGTAGGCGCCATCTGGCTCTTTTTGCGCCATTACCTCCAAGCGGTCGCAAACCGATTTGCCGACGCCATAGCCCAACCGCTTCCCAAAAGGGCCCTGCTGACCCTGCCTTTGGCTCTCCTGCTTTTTATCGGTATTCGCTCAAGTTTCGGCCACCGCCCCGCCAACATCTCCGACGCCCTCTACTCCTCCTCACGGGTGGTAAACGAAATTACCAAAAACTCCATTTACAGCGTTCTTTACGCCGTCTACGCCAGCGGCGGATCGCAGGCCAAGCGCTACGGCAAGATGCCCGTCAATGAGGCACTTAAGCGGGTGTGCCGACGGCTCAATATTACGGGCAACGACCTATCGGGTCCAAGCCCCCTTTCACGCCTCGAGCCGACGCATTTTCAAACCAAGCGCCCCAAGAACCTGGTCATTTTCCTGCAAGAGAGCCTGGGGTATCAGTTTGTCACCCCCAATATCACCCCCAACCTGTGGCGGCTTAAAAACGAAGGGATCTGGCTTGACAACCTCTACGCCAACTCCACCCGCTCTATTCGCGGCATCGCCGGCACGGTTTCGGGGATTTACAGCGTGCCGGGCAAGGGGGTCGTTAAGCGCTCCAAATCCCAAAGCGACTTTTTTACCTTCGCCAAACTCCTTAAACCTTTGGGATACGAAACCCTCTTTATCTACGGCGGCAACGCCCGCTTTGACAATATGCGGGCCTGGTTTTTGGGCAACGGGTTTGATCGGGTGATCGAGCAAAAAGACTACAAAAACCCCGCCTTCACGGCCAACTGGGGGGTTAGCGACGAGGATCTGGTGAATAAGGCGCTTGAGACGTTTGATTCCCTGGCACAAAAAGGCAAACCCTTTGGCGCGGTGATGTTTAGCTCCTCCAACCACACCCCCTTCGACTACCCCGAAGGTCGCATCACCCCCCTTCCAGGCGAGCCGATCCACGGCGTTAAAAACGCCGTCAAATACGCCGACTACGCCATCGGCCGATTTATAAATGAAGCCAAAAAGCGCCCCTGGTGGCAAGATACCGTCATCGTCATCGTCGCCGACCACAACGTGCGCACCTGGGGCAACGAGATCGTCCCCGTGCGCCTCTTTCATATCCCGGGGCTGATTCTGGGCGGCGGTATCAAACCGCGCGTCTACGACATACTGGCCGGCCAGCCCGATTTGCTGGCCACGGCGCTCGATCTGCTTGGCAAAGACTTTACTTATCCCATCATGGGCCACTCGATCTTCTCAAACAAAAAACGGCCCGTCAATCTCTATAAATTCAACGACACCTTCGCCCTGCGAGATCACGACAAATTGGCAATCATACGTCCCGGCAAAAAGGCCCAAACCTTTACCTTCGACGGCCAAACCCTGCACCCCGCGCCGCACGATGAGAGGCTCGAAAAAGATCTGTTGGCTTTTATCGTCACGCTCGATTATCTTTACAACAAAAGGGCCTACCGATGAGCGAACGGCTGGTTTTAAACCCCGAGGCAACCCTTGACGAGGCGGCCTTTTACGCCCTGCTTGAGCGCTTCAACGAGGGCCGAACCCTTCATAAAGCCCGCAACGAAATCAGGGTGGTCGAGGGGTACGTCATCAAAGCCTTTCGACCGCCCAATCTCCTGCGCCGTTTGGGGTACGCCTTTCGGCGCACCAAGGCCGAAGCCTCCTACCACAACGGCCTTCGCCTCCTCTCCCTTGGCGTCGCGACCCCCGAACCGATCGGTTTTTTGCTCAAAAACGAAGGAACCCGCCTCTTTTCCTACTATGTCAGCAGATACCTGCCTCATGACTTTACTCTTCAAAAGCCCCTGCGCGATTTTCACTTCCCCCAAAGAGAGGAGATTTTGCGCGCCTTCGGTTCGTTTACGGCCGAACTGCACCAAAAAGGGATCTGGCACAAAGATTACTCCCAGGGCAATATTCTCATTAGCCAAACGCCGCAAGGGTGGCGCTTTGCGCTGGTGGACGTCAATCGGATGCGTTTTGGCCCCGTTTCCGTCGCGGCGGGGCCCAAAAACTTCTCTAAACTCTGGATTGATGAAGCGACGATGCGAACCGTTGTTTTAGCCTACGCCAAAGCCAGAGGCATCGACGAAAAAACGGCCCTGCAAACCGCCCTCAAAGCCGATGCCTCCGTCAAACGGGCCAAAAACTTCCGTCGTAGCCTGCGCCATAAACTTAAAAACGTTTGAGTTTAAGATTTTTTTTCATAGAATAAAGAAAACGGCGAAAGGAGGCTGTTTATGAAAAAGCTTCTTACGACACTCATCGGCCTGCTCTGGGTGGCGCTTTCACTTCCGGCCCTGACCATCACCCAAACCCAGACCGTCAAAAACGTAATCGTCGACAACGGCATCCTCACACCGGGTGAAGCGACCGCCATTTTTTCCCCGACCGCCCCACAGATCAACCTGATCGCCCAATACAAAGAGGCCAAACCGGGTGAGACGGTCCAGGTGGAGTGGTATGCCGTCGACGCCGTCACCACCCCCAACTACCTCATCGCCAGCCAATCCTTTACACTCAACCAAAAAGAGGGGGTCGTACGGGCTTACTTAAGTCGAGGACCCAACCCCTGGCCAACAGGCCATTACAAAGCCGTTTTGCGGGGTGAGCACGGCGTGTTGACCACCATACTCTTTGAGGTGCGATCTGCATCCCAAACCCAAGACGACACCCCCGTGCCGCCTTCCCCCCGCGAGCAGTTACGCCTTGTCCAATCGACCGTCGCATTGCTATTGGAGGGGTTGGAGAAAAAGGATTTCTCCGCTCTTTACGCCGGCTCAGCCGACGCCATGAAAGCCCAGGTGTCCCCGGAGACTTTCAACAGCGGCCTGATGCCGCTGACGCAGGTGAATGTCGACTGGCGAAAACTGCTGACACAAACACCTGTGATCGAAAAAGGGGGAATTGACGAAGAGAACCTGCTCCACCTCTTTACCCGTTATCCCAGTATCGACGACAAACCGGACTTCCACCTGCATCTGGTATACGCCCAAGAAGGCGGGGCGTGGAAACTCGCGGGGTTGTGGGTCGAGTGACCCCTACTCCCGCCTGAGCACTTTTTCAAACACCCAATCGGCCAGGCGGCTCTTGCGTGAAGCAACAAAGGCTTTGCGCATCGCCTGAAGATCCTCCTTTTCCAGCCACGCCAGCAGATCTTTCTCGCCCGAGCGGGCGAAACGCTCCAGAAAAAAGCCGATCATTCCCGCCTTGGAAGCGGCCATATAGCCGTAGGGCCAAAAGCGCGCCTCTTTCTCAAGGGCCGCTTCCATCGACTCCCCCATCATCCAGTGCCGATACAGCACCGCCGCCAGGGTGCTTCGATCCGCGCCCGCTTTGCAGTGTATGAGCGCCGGATACTCGACGCGCTCAAACACCTCTTTCAACCGGGCCAGCTTTTTCATATCGGCCGGGTTGCGGCTGGCCAGCTTCATATCCACGTACCGCACCCCCAGCCGTCGGCAAACAGCCCGCTCCAGCCGATAGACCGCCTCCGAGGAGCGGGAGCGCCCCCGCAGGTTGATGACGGTCTTAATACCGTAGCGCCTTACCCACGCCTCCAGTTGACGGGGGGTGGGCTGGGCGGAGCGGTAGAGCCGCCCGGATTCAACGGCATGGAAGTTGCGCCAAAGAGTATTGACGGCGTGATGCTCTTTTACATAAGCCCGCCACCAGAGCCGCCACCGCTTTTTTGCCATTCTCTTCACCGTTTTTTGCCCCAATCATAGCAAAGATTTATCCACGGTTGGATAAAATAAAACAGTTTCAAGAAGAACGGGAGAGCCATGGCCCAAACTTTTCACTTTGACGCCGACCGCCTGATGGGCGGCGCTTTGCTGTTGTTTGCCTTCGCACTACCGCTCTCCCGGGCGCTGGATACCTTTTTTGTCATTCTCTTTATCCTCTATTTTCTCTACCGTCTCTTTCGCCGCGACACAACCATCCGTACGCTTTTCAAAGAGCCCCTGGCCTGGCTGATCGTCGCTTTTGTAGGCTACCTCACACTTTCACTCGCATGGAGCCCCGACATCACCAACGGCCTGAAATACCTGCGCCAATACTATTGGGAGTGGCCCGCGCTCTTTGGCGTCACGCTCTACGTGATCGATCACCCCGACAAAGCCCGGCAGGCCGTCACCGCCTTTGTGGGCGGGATGCTGATCAGCGAACTGCTCTCTTACGGGATGTTTTTCGGTCTTTGGCAGATCCGCGGCCACGGGCCGGAGTACCCCAGCCCCTTTATGATGCATATCGACTACAGCGTCTACCTGGCCGTGACGGCGATGATTTTGCTCAACCGCCTCTTTTCCGATCGCTACAGCACCAAAAAGAAGTGGCTGATGCTCTTTTTCTTTCTCACCATCACCGGCAATCTCTTTATCAACAAAGGGCGCACGGGGCAGGTCGCCTTTTTAACAGCGATGTTTGTCGCCTTTTTCCTCCACTACCGCCTTACGCTTAAAAACCTGCTCAAGATCTCTTTTTTGACTGTTATGCTCTTTGGCACAGCCTACGCCCTCGTTCCCCCCTTTCAGGAGCGGGTGCACCAGGCCGTAGAGGATCTGCGCAAGCTTGATAGAAGCGACTTTCACTCCAGTCTGGGCCTGCGGGCGGCCCAATACATCGTGGCCAAAGAGCTGGTGGCCGACCACCCCCTGCTTGGTAGCGGCGTGGGCGGGCGCAACACCGAAGTGGCCGCCCGGCTGAAAAAGGAGAGTTACGGCTTTTCGCCTTTCGTGCAGGAGTTCCTGGCCACCCACCACGCCCACAGCCAGTACCTGCAAACGCTGATCGAGGGAGGGGCCGTCGCCTTTTTGCTCATGCTGGCTATTCTTTGGCGGCTGGGGCGGCTCAAACTGAACGATTCGGAACTGCACGAGCTCAAAACCCTCTTGCTGACCATCTTTATTGTCGGCTTTTTGACCGAACCGCTTTGGCAAAAGCAGTTTAGCAATACCCTCTTTATCCTGATGACGGGCCTCTTTGTCGGCCACCGCCTGGCCCAAAGGAGCCGGCCTTGAGAATCACCGGCCATATCATCACCCTCAACGAAGCGCACAACATCGCCGCGTGTATCGCCTCGCTTCAGAGGGTGTGCGACGAGATCATCGTCGTCGATTCGGGCAGCAGCGACGCCACCGTCGCTGTCGCCAAAGAGCTTGGCGCGACGGTCATAACCCAGCCCTATCTTGGCGACGGGCCGCAAAAAAACGTGGCGGCAAAACACGCCCGAAACGATTGGCTCTTAAGCCTTGACGCCGACGAGCGGCTGGACGAGGAGGCGATTGCCGCTATTAAGCGCCTTGCGCTGGACGATCCGACCACGGCTTACGGATTTTTTCGCAAAAACTTCATCGGCTCCCGCTGGATCCGCCACTGCGGGTGGTATCCCGATCCCAACATCCGCCTCTACCACCGTCGCCACGCCGCCTGGAGCGACGCGCTGGGCCACGCAAAAGTTGAAGCCCCCAAAACCCGCCTGCTTGGCGGCCACATCCTCCATTACAGTTATCGCAACTACGAGGAACTCTTTTTTAAAGCCAACCGCTTTAGCACCCGGGGCGCCAAAATGATGGCCCAAAAGGGCAAACGGGCCGCTCCCCTCTCGGCCCCGGCCCACATGGCCGCCGCCTTTTTGCGCAAATACCTGCTCCAACGCGGCTTTCTGGAAGGGCTTGACGGCCTCAGCATCGCGCTTAGCGCCTCACTCAACGCCTATCTCAAATACGCCAAGCTGTACGAGATGCGAAAAGAGGGGCAAACAAGCGACTCGTTATGGGAGCAGTGATGCGGTTGGTGCATCTCAATTTCGCCAAGGGATTTCGCGGCGGGGAGCGCCAGACCCAACTGCTGATCGAAAAGCTGGCCCAAAGGGGCTACGACCAGCTCCTTTTGGCACGCCCGGGCTCCGAGCTGGCCAAGGCGCTTAAAGGGTGCCCCAGCCTTGAGATTGTAGAGGTCAAAAAGCCCTACCTTCGGGCCCTCCCGCTTCTTCGCCAAGGCGATATCCTCCACGCCCATGAAACCAAGGGGGCCCAACTGGCCTACTGGGCCAATCTGTTGCGCCGCACTCCTTACCTCATCACCCGTAGGGTCGATATTCCCATCTCTTCCAACCCCCTCAACCGCGCCATCTACACCCGCGCCCGCGCCGTGGCGGCCCTTTCGTCCATCATTGCCGAGCAGATACGCCAAATCGCCCCCGACGCCTCCATCGCCGTCATTCCCAGCGCCCACACCGACACCACGCCAACCCCCAAAACGGTTCAAGCGATACGCCGCCGATACGCGGACAAATTTTTGATTTTGCACGCCGGGGCGCTGGTGGATCGCCACAAAGGCCAAAGCCTGCTGATCGAATCAGCCCGCACCCTTGAAAAGCGCCGACCCCGGGCCCACTTTCTGCTTCTTGGTCGGGGTGAGGATGAAGCGGCGCTTAAAGAGAGGGCCCGGGGCTTAAGCAATCTTACTTTTGGCGGATTTGTCGAAAACATCGCCGACTACCTGGCCGCCGCCGATCTGTTCGCGTTTCCCTCCCGCCACGAGGGGTTGGGGTCGGTTTTGTTGGATGCCATGCGCCTGGGCCTGCCCATCGTCGCCGCAAGAGTCGGCGGCATACCCGATATTTTGGGCGACGACAACGCCCTGCTGATTCCGCCCAACGACCCGCAGGCGCTCACCGAGGCCCTGACGCGACTCATCGACGACAACGCCTTGCGCCGACAACTTGCCGAATCGGCCAAATCACGGGCTGGGCGTTATAGCCCCGACGCCATGGCCGACGCCTACGAAACAATTTATAGGAAGGTGGCGCCATGAGTGAACGTCTCCTACGCTTTTGGCGGTTGTGGCTTTATAACTTTGGCTTGAGCGCTTTCTTGTTTTTGGCCTTTTACCTTGCGGCCCGCCCCGCTTCGCCCCTCTTTTTTATCGGCTCAGCCCTGGGAACGGCGGCCACACTCTACCTGCTTTTGGCCCTGCTTTTGCGCCCCCTTCTGCGCTTTGGCAATTGGGTCAACGGGGTCTTGATCGCCCTGATCGGCCTGGCCGATTTTGCCCTGCTGGTGGACTTTTTCATCTTTCGGCTCTGGAAGTTTCATATCAACGCCATGGTGCTCAATATCCTCACCTCCCCCGCGGCTTTTGAGAGCATCGAGATCGGCCGCGACGTTTACGCCGTGGCGGGCGGTTTTTGGCTGATCTTTTTACTTTGGCAGATCTTTTTGTGGCGCAAACGCCTCCCCCTGCCACCCCTCAAACCCCTCATCACGGCACTCATCGCCCTGATAATGGCCGAAAAGATCACCTACGGCATCGCCGTCATCCAGGCCGATGCCGCCATCATCGAAAGCGCCAAGGCGGTGCCGCTTTATCAGCCCCTGACCTTTACCAAACTGGCCCGCAAGCTCTTTGGCATCGAAAAAAAGAGCCTCAAAAACCCCAAACTCGCCACTGGCGTCAAAGCGGTGCGCTACCCCCTGGCACCCATTACGCTCCAAAATCCCCGCACCCCGCCCATCTTTTTCATTCTGCTAGACGCCTTAAGGGCCGATCAGGTCGATCCCAAAGTGACCCCCAACCTTTGGCGCTTGACGCGCGAAAGCCTCTTTTATCCCAACAACCGAAGCGGCGGCAACACGACGCGGTTTGGTTTTTTTAGCCTCATGTACGGGCTCAACGCCCCCTATTGGTTTAGCTTCCTAAATAGCCGCACCCCGCCGGTACTCTTTGACGTACTCAAACGGCTCGATTACCAGATTGGGATCTTTGTCAGCACCGACACCCGCTGGCCGGAGTTTCACGAGACGGTCTTTAAAGAGGTGTTAGACCACATCACCGACCGAATGCAAGGCTTTCCGTGGGAGAAAGACAGGGATCTGACCGAGCGGTGGAAAGCCTGGATGCGTGAGCAAAACCTCTCCAAGCCCCTCTTTAGCCTCATCTTCTTCGACGGCCCCCACGGCATGGAGTATCCCATTAACATCGCCCCTTTCAAACCCGACGGCCTGGGGACGGTGCGCTACACCACCGCCACCCCCAAAGATCGCATCGAGGTGCTCAACAAATATAAAAACGCCATCCACTACGACGACATACTGCTTGGCTGGATCTTTCAGCGGCTCAAAGAGCTCCACCTATACGATAAAGCGATCATCATCGTCACCTCCGACCACGGGCAGGAGTTTTTCGAGCACGGCTTTTTGGGCCACAACAGCGCTTTTGACCTGGAGCAGACCAACAGCCCCGTCATCATCAAGCTTCCCCATGCCGCCAAACGGGGCCGTGTGGATAGGCTCTCATCCTCCATCGACCTGGTGCCCTCCCTGTTGAGATACCTCGGGGTCGCCAACGATTTTGACGACTATGCCAACGCCCTGTCGGATATGTTTAGCCCTCAAACCTACCGGCGCGACTTCGCCACCAGCGGCGGCTGGTACAAAAACGCCGTCATCACCCCCCGCTATACCCTGGTCTTTTCCAACCTGCCCAACGAGATTTTCAGCGCCAAAGCCTACGATCCCATCACCCACACACCCCTGCCCTATCCCAAGAACGATCCGAAAATCCAGCAGATCATCCTGAAAGTACTGGCGCAAAACCGCCGGTTTTTACAATAGTGCGCCCCAGGGCACAGAAATATTGCGCCCTTTACACTATACTTTTTATCAAACAAGGGTATGCGAAAGAGTTAACCGACAAGGCTTGCGAAAGGGAGCGGGCGGTTGACGTCAAAAAAAACGCACTTTAGCCCCTCGGGCGGCTTGGCCGTTTGCGTTTCTTGGAACCCATCTCAAACATCCCCATAGCCGGTAACGGAAGCGATTTTGCTTCCTATCACGGCGCTTCGACGCAGGCGATGCCAAAGCATCGTCAAGGAGAAGCAACAAAGAGAGGGGGCAAAAGCGCTCCGCCCGTAGGGTGGCCCGCAAAGGGCACGCTGATTTCGTTGAAAATGCTCGACGTAGCTTTGGCTACGCCTTGTGCTTTTCGCCTCGTCATCGCACCCTTTGCGGGCCATTCCCGGCTATGGGGATGTTTGAGATGGGTTCTGGTCAAACGCCCGCGTCCCGTAGGGCCCGAAGCATCGCCTTGTCGGGTGAGTCTTGCGCATACCCGCCAATGAAAAAAAGATGAAAGGAGCAGTATGTCAACCATCCATGTCGTCTGTCCCCATTGTCACAAAGTCAATCGAATTCCACGCAAAGATCACTACAACAAAGCCGTCTGCGGCCACTGCAAGGGCTCTTTGCTGGACACCCACCCCGTTGAGCTGACACCGGCCAACTTTGAAACCCACCTGCAAAAAAACGACATCCCGGTGGTGGTGGATTTCTGGGCCCCCTGGTGCGGGCCGTGCCACATGATGGCGCCGGCTTACGAGGAGGCGGCCGCTCAGTTTCCGCTCAAAGCCCGCTTCGCCAAAGTCAATACCGAGCAGTTCCAACAACTGGCCATGCCTTTTGGCATCCGGGGCATTCCCACCATCATCGTCTTTAAAGGGGGGCGCGAAGTCGATCGCGTCAGCGGTGCCCTGCCGGCCCCCCAGATCGCCCAGTTGGTGGCCCGGCATTTGTGATTTTATGGTAAAGTAACGGCATGAAAAGAAGCCGTACCCGTCTCTTTTTACTCGAAGACGACGCCAATCTCGCCGATACCGTTACCGATTTTCTCGAAGAGGAGGGCTTTGCCGTCGAAACCGCCTACGAGGGCGAAGAGGCCGAAGCCCTGCTTTACGAGCGCCGCTACGATCTTCTTTTGCTGGATGTCAACGTCCCGGGCATCGACGGCTTTAGCCTTTTAAAAAGTCTAAGGGAAAGGGGGGTGGATACCCCCGCCATCTTCATCACCTCGCTTGACGGCATCGACGACCTGGAGCAAGGGTATGAAAGCGGCGCGGATGATTACATCCGCAAACCTTTCGCGCTTAAAGAGCTTTTGCTTCGTATCACTTCACTTCTAAAGCGCAACTTCAGCCATAACCCCAACCCCCGCATCCCCGTCGCTTCGGGTATCGAATACGACTCGGTGGGCAACACCCTCTACCAAAAGGGCGAACCGGTCCCGCTCCAACCCAAGGAGCTGGCTCTTTTAAAACTCTTCCTCTCCCGTCCCGCGGAGACCATCCCCCACGAAACGATTTACGAAACGTTGTGGACATATGACGAAACCCCCAGCGAATCGGCCTTGAGAACCTATATCAAAAACCTACGCAAAATCATAGGGAAAGAGCGCATTGTCAGCATCAAACGCTACGGCTACAAATATCTCCCGCTCTGAGAAGCGCACCCTTTTTCGCTTCCTGGGACTCTACACCTTTTTGGTGGTACTCATTCTGGGGTTGGGCTCAACCATCTACTACAACCTCCAAAAAGATCTGATGCTTCAGACCAAACGGCTAGAACTGGAGGAGTTCTCCAAAGAGCTCATCGACGGCCTGAAACTCCTGCATATCTATTTTGACCGCTACCGCACCTACCCCCGCAACCCCCTCTACCGCTCCGCCATCTACGACGCGGACAAGGTGCTTATCTTCAGCACCCTCAAAGATCCCGAAGGGGTACGCCTTGACAAAGTTATCTACACCACCCCCAAGCACCAGATCCAGTATATCCACGTACTCGACTCCTATTACCTGGGAGCCAAATACGTGGTGGTGGAGATTGACGAGGATCGCGCCTGGTTCTACACCGCCTGGCGCAACATCCTGCTTGGCGGCGGCGCCTTGCTGGCCCTTTTTCTGGTGGCGGGCATCCTGCTGGCCAGACTGCTGGTAGCCCCCATGAAAGAGGCCATGAGCCTGCTGGACCGCTTTATCAAAGACACCACCCACGAGCTCAACACCCCCGTCGGGGCCATTTTAAGCAACATCGAACTCATCCGCCCCGAACGGCTTGATTCTTCCACGGCCAAAAAGATCCGCCGCATCGAGATCGCCGCGCGCACGATTAGCAACATCTACAAAGATCTCACCTACCTCACGCTCCACCACCAGATCGCTTCCGATAACCAAGATGTTGACATGAGCGCCCTGGTGCATGAGCGGATCGAGTATTTCAGGATTCTGGCCGAATCCAAACGCATCACCTTCCAAACCGACATCGCGCCGCGTATCACCCTCCATATCGACGCTTCCAAGGCGGCAAGGCTCATTGACAACCTGCTCTCCAACGCCGTCAAATACAACCGCCGTAACGGTACCATCAGGGTTATGTTAAAAGAGGGGGAACTGCGGGTGGCCGATACGGGTATCGGCATGGACGAAACGGCGGCCAAAGAGGCTTTCAAGCGCTACAAGCGTTTCGATACGGCCGTCGGCGGGTTTGGCATAGGGCTCAACATTGTGGCCATGATCGCCAAGGAGTACGGATTGAGGGTGGAGATCGTCTCCCAAAAAGGCAAAGGCACGGAGGTAATTGTACAATGGCGCGTTTCCTGATGCTTCTTATTCCGCTGATTGTGACGGCGGGCCCCTACCGATATAACTGTGTCGCCTGCCATCAACGCCGCAACCTCTCTTTGGAGGCGCTCTTTTTCGACTACCTTTTAAAATATAGCAGTGAGCGGCGGGTCAAGGCCGCTTTGTATTCGTTTATCAAACACCCCACAAAAAAGAAGGCGGTCGCGTCGGAAGATGTTATAAAGCGGGAAGGCTTGATGCCCCCAACCACGCTCAATGACACCGATCTACGCAAGGCGATTAATACCTATTGGGAAAAGTATAAAGTGTTTGGGAAAATCAGATAGTTTGTGTTAGAATCCTTTTCACGATTACTTCACAATTGTATTTTACAATGTGGGTATCAAACGGGCAAGAGCCCGAAATTTAAGGAGGAAACAATGAAAAAACTGCTTACTCTGGTTGCGGCGGGATTCTTCGCCATGGCACTGACCGCTACGACCGCTTCGGCTGACGCCGCCAAAGGTCAGAAGATCTACAGCAAAAAGCTGAAAAAAGCGTGCGGCTTCAACGGCGCGAAATTCGCGGCCAAACACTCTCAGGATGAGTGGGAAGAGATCAAAGAAAACGGCAAATTCGCCGATGAGATCAAAAAACTCTGCCCCAACGCCAATGTCGGCAAACTCAAAAAATACCTGGATGACCTGTACGACTTCTCTTACGAGTACGCCAACGACAGCGGTAACGTTCCCGCTTGCTAAGGTTTGAGAACCTTTCGGCTTGACCTGCGTCAAGCCGATTAGAAAGAGGATTAAACTATAATCCTACCAATCCAAAACCAAAAAAGGAGATTGAGATGAAAAAAGTAACTCTCGCACTGATGCTCGCAGGTGCCGCCAGCCTGGTTATGGCCGACGGAGCCGCTCTGTTCAAAAAATGTGCCGGTTGCCACGGTGCCAAAGGCGAAAAATCCGCGCTGGGCAAATCCGCCAAAATCGGCGGCATGGATGTGGCTACCCTTGAAGCCGACATCAAAGGTTACAAAGCCGGTACCCTCAACAAACACGGCATGGGTATGCTGATGAAAGGTCAGGTTGCCGGTCTGAACGACGCGCAAATCAAAGAGCTGGCCGAGTACATTCACGGCCTGAAGTAAGCGGATCTTACGCAAATTTCGGTCGGGCGCCTTTTGGGCGTCCGGCCTTTTTTTATGCCTCCAGCACCCGGCGAATCGCCGTTTTCATCCCATCTGAGAGTTTGTCCATCTTCTCCAGCGCCCAGGTCAGATAGCCGATGTCGTGCGAGGCGATCTCTTCGATACTTTGGCCTTTATATTTGCCAAATGGCATGATCCACACCGCCTCCTCTTTGGCCTCTTCAAGCGCCTTTTGCAAGGTATGGCGCCAATCCTCATCCAGCGCCTCCTCCCCCTCTTTTGAGAGCATCCACTCCAGATAGCCCGGATCCTTGCGGGCCACGTCGGCCACCCTCTCGCCCTTGTATTTGCCAAACCTAAAGACCGGGTAGACAATAGGCTCCTGGGTCAATGCCGCCAGCTTTTGCGGCGTGTGCTCTTGCAAAAGAAAGTCCAGCAGGAGCTTGAGCACCAACACATCCCCCAGCGCGTCATGGGCGGTAATTTTGACCCCCGCCTTTTTCGCTTCAGCCTTTTCGCTTTTGTAAAGACCAAAGCGATAGCGGGCATATTGCAAGCCGTGGGACTCCTCTTCGGGGTAGAGATGGCGTAGACAGCGCAGGGTGTCAATGAGCCGCATCCGGGAGACAAAACCCTCCTTCTCAAGCATGGCCAGATCAAACGGGGCGTTTTGGATCACCAGGTAGTTTTCCGGTTCGTTGAGCGCCAGGAGCCTTTGGAAGGCTTCGGTCTTTTCGCAAGACAGCTTGCCTTGGACCATTTCGGGCGTGATGTGGTGCACCGCCATCGCCCCGTAGCCGATGGGCACCGGCGGCTCGCAGAGGGTATTGTGTATTTCGGCTACTTCGGTGCCTACCAGCGTAGGATCGGCCACCAGGTAGGCCAGCTGACACACCCTGTCCGCGTCGCCCGCGCCCGTGGTTTCGGTATCGAGTATGACAAACCGCATCAGGTCGCCGCCAAACCGCCGCTGTAGTACCAGCGCCCTTTGTACTTCTCAAAGTCGGAGAGCTCATGGTGAACGCGCTCTTCGCCCTCTTCGAGATAGTAGGCCTTAAATTCCACGCGCCCCTTTTTGTCCATCGCCTTGCCGCGGTAGGTTTTGAGCACCTCCAGCTTTGTAAAACGCGCGCTTTGCATCCACGCTTTCGTCGCCTCCCGGTCAATTTCATGCATATCGGTCGCTTCCAAATAGTCCAGATCGCCCCGCACGTAGGCCGTAAAACGCGAGCGCATCAGCGCCTCGGCCGTAGGCGCGTGGGCCTTGCCCTCGATGTAGCGTCCGCAACACGCATCATAAGGTTTTTTGCTCCCGCAGGGGCAGGTTTTCTCATTCATGGATCTCTCCCGTTTGCAGATCGGCCCGAAGGATCTCGGGCCGTTTGAAATAGTAGTAGGCCAGATAGACCACCAGCCCGATCCCCCCGACGGCAAACCAAAGCAGAGCCGCCCCCACCGAAAACTCCCGGCGGCTGACCGTAAGAATACGCCCTCGCATATCCTCGATCTTGTATCGGTTTTGGGTAAACAGATCCATCACCCGTGCCATCTTCTCCCGCTCAAGCAGACGCTCGTCACGCACAACCTGCGCCAGGTAGTTTTGCAGTTTGGCGATATTCTCCTCTCTTAGGCGCTTTTCATAAAGCAGTACCACCCCGCCCGCCAGGGCGGCGACCAGCAAAAACAGAAGGGTCAAGCGTCCTCTTTGTTGATAATCTCATTCACCACGATCCCACGGATCTTGCGGGCCTGGTAGTCGAGTTTATGAAAGAGCTCATACACCGTCTGCGCGTCCAGCATCGGCTTGCCGCTAAAGTCATAGGCGCCCGTTACGGCGTTTTGGGGGATATGCTCATCCAAAAAGCGGTAAAAATCCTCCCGCCTCGCCTCATAGGCTTTGAGCTCTTTGCGGATCGCTTCTTTATCCATGGTCACTCCTACTTTTTTGGCTTTGATTATACTATACTTCCCTCATGGTTTCACTGCTGATCTCGATCCTTGGCATCTACCTTTTTGTCGGTCTGGGGGCTTTCGCGAAGTGGCGCTTCAAAGAGGAACTGCACGAGCGCTCCTTGATTTTGGTGTCGGTCTATATCCTTCAGCCCTTCCTTACCTTTTGGGGACTCACCGCCCGCCCTTTCGATCCGCAGGTTTTTACGGCGGCGGGGTGGTACCTGACAGCGGTGGGAGCGCTTTTTGTGCCCATGCTGGCCCTTGCGCCCCGCCTTTTTGCCGACAAAAAACGGCGGGCTATCTTTCTGGTCGGCTCGCTGGTGGGCAACACCGCCAATCTGGGCATTCCCCTGGGTATCGCCCTCTTTGGCGAAGCCAGCGTGCCCTACACCACCATGATCAACATCGCCAATGTCTTTTTTGTCAACCTCATCGGCGTCTACCTCTACTCTTCGGGTAGTTTCGATGCCAAAACCTCCGTGATGAACGTGCTTAAAATGCCCATCCTCTGGAGCGCCGTGGCGGCTATCGGCGTCAATATCGCCGGCATCGCCATCCCCGCGCGCGTCGAAGAGACCCTGCGGCTGGGAGCCTACGCTTCCATCGTCATCCAGCTCCTGCTCTTTGGCATCTACCTCTCCCAGGTCAAGGCCGAACACATCTACCGCCCCCTGGCTGTAGCCGTGGGGACGGTGAAATTTCTGCTCCTGCCGGCCGTCGCGTGGGGGGTGCTCGCTTTCGCGCCGCTGGATACACCGGTTAAGCTCATCATTCTCATGGAGACCATGACCCCCCTGGCCATCGCCAACGTCAACTTCGCCGCGCTCTTTGCGTGCCGCCCCAAAGAGGTGGCGGCGCTGGTGCTGTTAAGCTCACTCTTTTTTCTGCTCTACTTCGCCCTGCTGTGGCCCCTCATCGCCTAAGCCACTCGCCCACACGCTTGCCTACCTTCTCCCCCAATGAATAGACCGTTTTGCGCCGGGCTATCTCCTCCGCCTCCCGCCGGCTCTCGGGGCCGAAAAGCTCATGATCGAAGCGGTAATCGATCTTTCCGTCATACAGATGAAAGCCCGAATCGGCCCGAATAAGAAAATAGGCCGCTTTCACCCACGCCTTGACGCGCCACCGCTCGGAACCCTTGCGTTTAAGACTCTGCGTGACCCGATCGAGCCCCTTGATCTTTACCCGCATCAGCACCCCCGCGTCATAGGAGAGGCCAAACCCCTCCCGCCGGGCGGCTCGCCGCAGGCCCTCCAAAAACCGGCGCTTCTGCATCCAGCTCAGCCCCTCGCCCTCGATCTCCACCACATAAACCGACGGGTAGCGGCACCGCCCACCATTTTCCCAGCCCCCCTCGTCACGCCAGTGCCAACCGCCAAAGGCCCAAACACCCAACGCCAGCCACAAAAGGAGTCGTACCATTGTTTCTTCTCCCGTTTATTTTGATTGTATCCCCCTTTTGTGGCAAAAAGGTGGCAGGGGTTTGGTAAAATAGCGTCTCAAGATCCACACCAAAGGAGTTTTCATGACCCCCGTTGCCACCACCAAAGCCCCCGCCGCCATCGGCCCCTACGCCCAGGCCGTCAAGGTGGGCGCCATGGTTTATACCTCCGGGCAGATCGCCCTGCGGCCCGACGGCACTATGAACGACGGCGACGTGATCGAACAGACCAAACAGGTGCTGACCAACCTGCGCCATGTCCTTGAAGAGGCGGGTAGCGGTATGGACAAGATTGTCAAAACCACCGTCTTTTTGGCGGATATGAACGATTTTGCCGCCATGAACACCGTGTATGAAAGCTTCATGGGCGGCCACCGGCCGGCACGCTCCACCGTGGAAGTGGCGCGACTGCCCAAAGAGGCCAAAGTGGAGATCGAGTGTGTTGCCCTGGCAAATTAAACTTTACTTAATTTAAGGTTGAGTATAATTCGCCACTAAAATCGTCGCACGACTTATCAAAAGGAATACGGGATGACAGCAATCATCAAACATGGCGGCAAACAGTACAAGGTTCAAGAGGGCGACATTCTGCGCCTGGACTACATGGGCCTTGAGCCGAAAAGCAAAATCGAGATCAAAGAGGTGCTGGCTGTGGAAAACGGCGACGACCTCAAGATCGGCACCCCCTATGTCGAGGGCGCCGTCGTTGAAGCGGAAGTGATCAACGAAGGTCGCGAGCGCAAGATTATCATCTTTAAAAAGCGCCGCCGCAAAGACAGCAAGCTCAAACGCGGTTTCCGCCGGGATTTCACCCGCGTTCGCATCACCAAAATCGCATAAAAGTTCAAGGAGTAACGCATGGCTCACAAGAAAGGTCAGGGCTCAACCCAGAATAACCGTGACTCGGCGGGTCGCCGCCTCGGCGTCAAGAAAGTCGGCGGTCAGGCCGTTGTCGCCGGCAACATCATCTACCGCCAGCGGGGCACCAAGATCCATCCCGGCAACAATGTCGGTATGGGCAAAGACCACACCCTCTACGCGCTGATCGACGGCGTGGTCAAATATGAGCGCAAAGACAAACATCGCAAAAAAGTCTCTGTCTACCCCGCTTAATTTTCCTCTACCTTTCCCTCCCTTTCGGGGGCGGGCTTCTTTACATTTTTTTACGTTTCTGATATTTTAAACAAAAAACCCAAGGTAATTTTATTATGTTTGTAGACCGAGTAGAACTTAAACTCAGCTCCGGCAAAGGGGGCCAGGGATGCTCTTCGTTTCGGCGCGAAAAGTTCGTGGCCAAAGGGGGGCCCGACGGCGGTGACGGCGGCCGGGGGGGTGACGTGTGGTTTGTCGTGGACAAAAACAGCGACACCCTCTCCCACTTCAAGGGCAAAACCCACCTCAAGGCCAAAAACGGCCGCCCCGGTATGCCCCGCAAATGCGCGGGCAAAACGGGTGAATCGCTCTATCTCAAAGTGCCGCCGGGCACCCAGGTGATTGACGCCGAAACGGGTGAGCTGTTGCTGGATCTGACCGAGGACGGCCAGAAGGTGAAGTTTTTAAAAGGGGGAAAAGGGGGCCTGGGCAACTTTCACTTCAAGTCCTCCACCAACCAGCGCCCCACCTACGCCCAGCCCGGTATGCCAGGCGAGGAGCGCACGGTACGGCTGGAGCTCAAACTCATTGCCGACGTGGGACTGGTGGGTTTTCCCAACGTGGGCAAATCGACACTGATCGCCACCGTCTCCAACGCCCATCCGGAGGTGGCCGATTATGAGTTTACCACCCTTACCCCCAAGCTGGGCGTGGTGGCCGTAGACGAGTTTCAGAGCTTCGTGATGGCCGATATTCCGGGCATTATTGAGGGGGCCAGCGACGGGCGGGGACTGGGGATCGAGTTTTTAAGACACATCGAGCGCACCAAGACCCTGCTTTTTATGATTGACGCCGCCAACTACCGGGAGGTGGGCGACCAGTTCGCCGCGCTCAAAACCGAGATCGCCCGTTACAGCGCCGAGCTGGCCGGGCGCCCCTACGCCGTGGCGTTGACACGGGTGGACGCCGTGGGCGCGGAGGAGGCCAACGAGAAGATGGCACGACTGCTTGAGAGCATGGGACTTTGCCCCAACGAGGGGCTCAAAGCCTACGGCGCCGACGAAAACTACTTAGGATTCAAAAGCGAGGAGAACGATCCGCGCTTTGTCATGGCAATCTCCTCGGTTTCGCAGATCAACATCCGCCCTCTCATCTTCGCGTTGGCCGATATTTTGGGGAAACGGGTATGAAACGGCTGGTCATCAAGGTCGGCAGTGCCGTGCTCACCGAGCAAAACCGCGTGGCCAAGGAGCGGATGGCGGCGCTGGTGGAGCTGATCGCTCGCATCAAACAAAACGGCACGGAGGTGATTTTGGTCAGCTCCGGCGCCGTGGCGGCGGGGTATACCCTTTGCGCCCTGGATAAAAAGGAGCTGGCCAACCGCCAGGCCCTGGCGGCGCTGGGCCAGCCCAGGCTCATGGCGATGTACCAGAAAAAGTTCGAGCGATTCGGGATACTTACAGCCCAGATTCTGCTGACCGCCGACGATTTTGACTCCAGAAAGCGCACGCACCACGCCAAACGGGCCGTTGAGAGACTGCTGGAAAAAGGGATCGTCCCCGTCATCAACGAAAACGACGTCACCGCCACCGAAGAGCTGGTATTTGGCGACAACGACCGCCTCAGCGCCCACGTGGCCTACTATTTTGACGCCGATTTGCTGGCCATTTTGTCGGATATTGATTGCTACTACGACAAAGACCCCCACACCTACGACGACGCCTGCCCAAGACCGCTTGTCAAACAGATTGACCCCAAAGAGCTACAGGCTGACGTCACACCCAACGGCGCTTTTGCCACCGGCGGCATCGTCACCAAGCTCAAAGCGGCCGATTTTCTGATGCAAAGAGGCAAACGGATGTATCTGGCCAGCGGGTTTGATCTGCAAAACGCTTACGACTTTTTAATAGAAGGAAAACAGACGGGCGGTACGCTCTTCGTACCCCCCGTCGGGGAAGATTAATCCAAAGAGGGATGGGGGGTCTTTTCGTTGCTGGCGGGCAAGACGGGGTAGCTGACATGGGGTTTTTTGCCCGTCAACGCGCCAAAGAATGCCTTGATCTTTTTGACCTCATCTTTACTTAACTTCGTACCCAACTGGGTTTGGGCCATGATCTCAATGGCTTCTTCGATATTCCAAACCGCGCCGTTATGGAAATAGGGACGGGTTTCAAGAATATTGCGCAGGGTCGGGGTTTTGACCATGCCGTTTTTGTCACCCTTGAAATCGCCTACATTGGCGTATTTGTATGTGCCCGCGACCGGGAAAGGCTGCATTGTACCGCCCAGTGCCACCCCGTTATGACAGCTCGCGCACCCTTTGTCAATAAAGATTTCCAACCCCTCTTTCTCCTCCTGGCTGAGTGCCTTGTCGCAACCGTTGAGGAACTTATCGTAACGTGAGGGGGTCACCAGTGTGCGTTCAAATACGGCGATCACGTCGGCCACGTCTTTGAACGTGGGCACGAATTTGGGATCGTCATAGGCGTGCTTGAAGGCTTTGACATACTCGGGGATAGAGCGGATCACCTTCTCCACGTGCTCTTTGGTCGCCGCCATTTCGGGTTCAGCCTGGATGGGTCCTTGGGCCTGATCTTCCAGATCGGGACTGCGACCGTCCCAAAACTGCTTTTGCGCGAATACGGCGTTGTAGACGGTGGGCGAATTGAGATGGTGCGGGTTGGCCGTCCATTTGTGCCCCGTGGCCGCATCCACGCCGTCCACACCGCCGGTGGCCAGGTTGTGGCAGGTGTTACAGCTAATCAGCCCGCTTTTGGAAAGACGCGGATCGAAGTAGAGTTTCTTACCCAATTTGACTTTTGCGGAAGTAATAGGGTTTTTGGGGTTGTCAATAAGCTTTAAAAGCGCGCTTTTGCTCTCGGGAATGGGAACAAGCCCCGCCTTTTTGGCCTTTTGAACCAGCGCATCGGCCGCCGTCGCGCTAACCGCGATCGCCGTGACAAGTGTTCCTGCCATCACATACTTTTTCATCATGAAAACTCCTTTTAATGTATTCATGGAAGTATATCACTAAAAGATAAATTTTTTCCTTAAAAGCTTTTAACAGATTTCAACCGTTTTCTTTCGCCCCGCGACTAACCGATTATCAGATTTTTTGGTAAAATGTCGCATTATCAACAGGGGAAAAGATGGAAACCACAATCGAACTACTCAAAGAACACGCGCTTAAAGTCACACCGCAACGGCTAAAAATTATTGCCATGTTAAATGAATACGGCCATTTGAGCATTGAAGATCTCTATCGGTTGATGCTCAAAGAGTTTCCCAACGTCTCATTGGCGACTATTTACAAAAATATCAACCAGATGGCCCAAACCCGACTGATTCAAGAGGTCAAAATACCCGATAGCAAATCGGTTTACGAAATCGTCAAAGAGCCGCACCTGCACATGGTTTGCGACCGTTGCCACAAAGTAGAAGACATTATTATCGGTACCGACAAAATCATCAAAGAGGCGGAGGCCGTCAGCGGTTACCGTATTGAGGAGAGCTTTATTACCCTGCGCGGCATCTGCCCCGCGTGTCAGGCCGACTCGTAAGAGCGGGCCGCAAAAGCCTCAAAAGCCTCTTTTTCCAGCCCCTTGGCGTAGTAGTAGCCCTGGACATAATCACAAGAGAGCGCTTTTAGAATACGAATATGCTCTTCTTTATCCGCCCCCTCGGCTACGACCTCTTTATCCAGTGTTTTGGCAATCTGAATCATCAACTTGACAATGGTCATATTATCTTCTACGCTATGCATCTCCCGCACGAATTCCCGATCAATCTTAATCACGTCAAAGGGGAGCTGACGCAGGTAACTCAAAGAAGAGTAGCCGGTACCGAAATCATCAATGGCAATTTTAAAGCCTAACCGTTTGAGATTACGCAAAATGGTAATGGCCGTCGGAATATCCTGCATGGGAAGCGATTCGGTAATCTCAATCTCTAAACGCGAGGGATCTATGGGATAACGGGCCAAAAAATCTTCCAACTTATTAATGAGTCGGGCATCGTTAAACTGTCCCGCGGAGAGATTAAGCCCCAACTTCCAAGCTTGTTTGCCTTCCAATTGCCATGTATAAAGGGTTTTGAAAGCCTCTTTCATGATATAGTCGTCAAACTCGATCATCAACGGTCCCGACTCAATCATGGGTATAAAGCTGGTTGGGTACAAAAGCCCCCGACGGGGATGGTACCATCGCGCGAGCACCTCGGCACCCCGAACCGTGCCGTCACGCAAGCAGACCTGCGGCTGATAAAAGAGCACAATTTCGCCCTCCCTTTTCAAGGCGCTTCGCATCTCCTCTATCAGCAGTCCCTGCTCCTCAATCCGCTCTTTAATCATGCGGTCAAAGAAACGGTGTCGATTTTTACCCGCTTTTTTAGCCTCATACATCGCGGCATCGGCATACCGGATCAATAAATCGGCATCTTTGGCGTCATCGGGGAAAAGGGCCACCCCGACACTGGCCGATAACGAAAAACTGTGGTTATCGACTTCAAACGTTCGGTTAAGCGACATCAAAAGCTTCCCGCTAATATCTTGCAACTCTTTGCGATCTTTTAGATGCCTAATGAGCAAAACAAACTCATCCCCGCCAAAACGACCCACGACATCTCGTTTTCTGATCGCCTGTTGCAAAATTGCCGCCACTTGTCGCAAAAGCTCATCCCCCACCGGGTGGCCGAAAGAGTCGTTGACAAACTTGAAGTTATCCAGATCAATAAAAACTACCCCCATTCGCTGGCGCCCAATACGCGCGGCTTCCATAGACTCTTGAAGCGTCTCCATAAAAGCACGTCGGTTCAAAAGGCCGGTCAGCGGATCATAATAGGCCATATGCTCAGCCTGTCGTTTGGCCACCACCTCTTCGGTGACATCCATGCTTACACCCATCACTTCCGTCGCCCGCGACGAAGAGCGCCGTACCCTTCCCTCCGTACGAATATAGCGAATCTTTCCCTTGGCCGTAATCACGCGATGAAGCAGATCAAACGATCGGCCCTCAGCAATCGCCTCCTCCATCATTCGTAAAAAATTGCCCCTATCTTCCGGATGGATCAGATGCACCACATAGACCGGACGAAGACGCTTAATCTTTTTGCGGTTAATCTCCAAGATGCGGTAAAACTCTCCCGAAACGCTCAAACGACCGTCATCGGGCCAGAAAGTCCAACTTGACATCTTCGCAATCCGTTGGGCACTCACCAAACGTCGTTCATTCTCCCGCAAACGCGTGTTGACGTTTTTAAGATCGTTGGTACGTGCCGAAATGCTTTCAAGGAGCCTGGAGACGGCATCGGTAATATTGCGTATTTCGTAATATCCCTCTTCACTCTCAACCTTTTGCTCCCGCATCGGGTCAATCTCTCTTAGCCGATCGGCCAACCTTGTAAGCGCGGCAATCTTTCTGTAAAGATAGTTAAACGCCAACACCATAAAAAGCGCCAACGCCACCGCACCCAATAAGGCTACCCGTTTATACTTCTGAAAATAGACATCGGTAAAAAGAGGAATGTAAACAATCTCTACCTCCCCCACCTTGTGCCCCTCTTTTTTTAGCGCAAAGTGCTCACGGCCCGACTCACCCGTTACAGGCACAACACCGTAACGATAAAGCCTTTTGCCGTTTTGGCGCACCTCTACCGCCACGATGCCGTTTGGCTCATTAACCAGATGGCGCACAATCTCTTCAACCGGTTTGTTAAAACCCAAAAAGATCGCGTCGCTTAACGTACCGATATGACTTTGTACCGTCGAGACGACTTTGGCCTTCTCCAAAGCCAGCATGGATTGACGGGTCAGTCGCAGGTCATACCAGAAAAAGAGGGCAAAAAGGGCGACCGTTACGGTAATGAGCCCGGTAATTTTCAGGAGCAAAGAGCCCGGTTTAATACCCGCCATCATACACCTTTGCAACCTGAAATACTATGGGACGCAGGTTGATTCCCGCTTGGATCAGATTCTCAATATTGATCACCGGCACAATATTGGCCCCCAATCGAATACCGACCATCCCGTAAGCAATATTGGCCTCATCATAGACAAACACCAGTCGCTTTTTTGATATGAGCGCTTTTGCAATCTTTTTTAGCTTCTGTGTTTCCAATACCGTAATAAAAGCCGTCGGTATCCCGACCCGTTCAAAATCGTTCACATCATGCAGACGTACCGCTACCGATTTACCCAACATCTGTTTTTGACCCAGATCCTGCGCAAACCGCTTGGCAATCTCAAAATGGTCACCCGTATCGTACAATACGGCAATTTCCACATTGCCGTCAACCATCTTTTTGGCGTAATCATAATCTAAAAAAACCATACGACTATACAGTTTGCTCTCTACCTTCACCAACGGTGTAACCATATCGGTGACCAACAGGGTGGGCAAAAGCCATATGATCAACGCAATGGCGAATAAACGCCTCTTTTTTACTACCATGACACCGCCAATGACGCAAACCACTCCCGTCCGATCGTAGGGATTTTGCCGCCTTCGGGATAAAACAGAAAACTGGTCGACCCGTCTTTGGACAACACCGGATCGGAGGTTTCGGCCCCGTGGTAGATTTTGGTATCAAACAGGTTTCTCACACCCGCTTGCAAACGCCACACTCCGACCCGCCAGGTAAAGGTTTGATCGACCCGTAACGTTGCGGGAATATGACCGTCCAATTCGGTTTGCGCACCGTCATGATACTCCAACATGGTAAAGGTGCGAACCGCATGAGGAAGCGTCGCGTCAAGCCGGGCCCGTAAACTCAAACGGCCGTTCTTTTTCTCCTCATCATGCACCATCTTCTCGACATACGCGTAGGTTGCGCTTATCTCCATACTGCCCCAGCCGCTTAAAAGAGCTTCCCACGAACCTTCCACGCCGGCCAGTTCCAGATCGTCACCGTTGACATAACTGACTTGACACTTTTGAATAGTATCCCGGTTTTTTCCGTAATAGACATTCAGCTTAAAACGGTTTTTCGGTGTCCATCGATAGAGCCAATCAACTTCCCCCATATCCATGGTTTCGGGCTTCAAATCGGGGTTGCCGTGAAACTGCAGTGCCGCGTTGGCATAGAGTTCCACCCATGAGGGCGCCCGAAAGGTGTGGTTGTAGAGCCACTTTAACGTATTGGACTCATCCGGTTGCCAAATGGCCCCCAATTTATATGAAAAGTGGCCGTCAAAATCGTTATATCGGTCATACCGAACCCCCCCGATTACGGAAAAATTCTCTTGTAGCGTTAGCAGGTCTTCTACCGCCAAAGCACCCGCTTTGCGATCGATCCCCTCTTTTAAAACATTATATTCTCCCGTTAAAGGCTCACCTTCCGGGCCCAAGTTCAAACGGCTCGGTGTTGCGCCCTGAGCGGGAAGATACTGCAAATAGCACATCTTCACCGGTTTGGCGTAGCGCCCTTCTAACTGAAATGTCAAATTGTGCATCGCGTCATGATAGCGAAGGTACCCTACCGCTTTGGCCTCCATCTCATGCACATAGGCGCCCATAATCGCCTCTTCGTCCGGATTGTCGGAAATCGTAGAGAGATCATCACTATCATAATCATACGGTAAGGTACGATAGGTGCCGTCCCAACGATAATCTTTACCCTCCACCTGCAAATGCCATTTCCACTCCGGCGTCATATAACGCTCATAAGAGACAACCGCCGACTGATGGGTCATCACCACATCATGGTCATGCTTAAGCGGCGGCAATGCGGCAATACCGAAAAAGCTACCCTTTTTATAGCGTTGATAACGATACCCAAGATGCAAACCGCCCGCGTGATATTGCAAACCGGCACCCTGATTCTCCTCCAGCGTCCACCCGTCCATAGGCGCACGAAAAGGGACACTTTCACCGGTTGTCAAATCTTCGCGCATCACTTGACGTGAGCGTATATCGGGTTCGGATCGTCTGGCATAAAGATCCAGATTGATTACGCCCTGACCCGCATGAAAACTCTCAAAGGCCGACGCCTCATACCGATTCTGGTCGCTCAAACCGCCAAAAAATTCCCCTTCATTCTCCTCATCCAGTGTAATCACGTTAATAACACCCAAAAAAGCGTTAGAGCCGTACAGTACCGCGTCCGGTGTTTTGGTAACCTCTACCCGCTTGATCAAAGAGGCGGGGAAGTTGTAATAGTAAAACTGGTTGTTGTAAAGGTTATTGGTAACATCCACGCCGTTAACAAGCAGTTTGATCTTGTCTCGATAAGCCGAGCGCACACCCCGCATGACAATCTGTCTTTTTCCGCTAATGCCGATACTTATACATACACCGGGTACCAACCGAAGCACATCCAGCAAGGTATCGGCCCCGCTGTCAATGATAAGATCACGCCGTATGACTGTTACGGTAGAGGGGATCTCTTCAAGATTTAATTTATCATGCATCGCCAAATCACTCGCTTCATGAAGCGATTGCAAAAACATGGCGTCAATGGAATCATTGTCCACGTTTCCGCCTTCCGATGCCGCCCATAACGCTACAACCGACAGGGCCAATCCGATACACTGTTTTAACATAAGTCTCCAGCCTCTTTATATCCAAAACGGTTCATATCTGTTTATTTTTAAATGCTTTTATATATTTAGAACATTATAGGAGAGAAATGTTTAAAAAAAGAAAAAGGGGAGCCAAAACGGCTCCCCTGGAAGTTGAAAGAGAGGTGAGATAACGGTAATTACATCATGCCGCCCATGCCGCCCATGCCCATGTCGGGCGCGGCGGGCGCGGGTTTGTCCTCTTTGATCTCGCTGACAGTCGCTTCAGTAGTCAGCAGGAGGCTGGCGACGCTGGTGGCGTTTTGCAGTGCCACGCGCTCCACTTTTACCGGGTCGATAATACCGGCCTCAAGCATATCCACATACTCGCCGGTCGCGGCGTTAAAGCCGGTGTTTTCATTCTCGGCGTTCTCGACGGCGTTGGCGACTACGCCGCTGTCAAAGCCGGCGTTCTCGGCAATCTGCTTAAGCGGCGCTTTGACGGCGCGCAGAATGATGTCGGCACCGATGGCCTCATCACCATCCAGATCCAGTTTTACCTTGGACGCGGCGCGAATCAGCGCGGCGCCGCCGCCGATAACGATACCCTCTTCCACCGCCGCTTTGGTGGCGCTCAGCGCGTCGTCGACGCGGTCTTTCTTCTCTTTCATCTCGGTCTCGGTCGCCGCGCCTACTTTAATAACCGCCACACCGCCGCTAAGTTTAGCCAGGCGCTCTTGCAGTTTTTCGCGGTCGTAGTCGCTGGTGGTGTTGTCAATTTGAACGCGAATCTCTTTAATGCGCGCCTCGACCGCGGCCTTGTCACCCTTGCCGTCAACGACGGTGGTGTTGTCTTTGTCAATGACCACGCGGCCGGCCTGTCCCAGATCGGCGACCGTGGCGCTCTCAAGCGTGCGGCCGATCTCTTCACTGATCACCGTACCGCCGGTGAGGGTAGCGATATCCTGCAACATCGCCTTTCTGCGATCACCGAAACCGGGCGCTTTGACGGCGGCAATGTTGAGAATACCGCGCAGTTTGTTGACAACCAGGGTCGCCAGCGCTTCACCCTCGACATCCTCGGCAATAATCAAGAGCGGGCGGCCGCTTTGCTGAATGCCCTCAAGAACAGGCAGTATATCTTTAAGGTTGGTAATTTTCTTGTCGGTCAGCAGGATATAGGGGTTATCCAGCACCGCCTCCATCTTGTCCGCGTCGGTGATGAAGTAGGGGCTCAGATAACCGCGGTCAAACTGCATACCCTCAACCACTTCAAGCTCATCAATAATACCTTTGGCCTCCTCGACGGTAATGACGCCGTCTTTGCCCACCTTCTCCATCGCCTCGGCGATCAGGTTGCCGATAGTCTCGTCGCTGTTGGCGGAGATGGTAGCGACCTGGGCGATCTCTTTTTTGTCCTTGACCTCTTTGGCGATCTTTTTGAGCTCTTCAATGATCGCGCCGGCGGCTTTGTCCATACCGCGCTTAACCTCAATGGGATTGGCGCCCGCGGTGATGTTGCGCAGACCCTCTTTAAAGATGCTGTAGGCCAGTACGGTCGCGGTAGTGGTACCGTCACCCGCTTCGTCGGCGGTTTTGCTGGCCACCTCTTTGACCAGTTGGGCACCCATATTCTCGACCGTCTCTTTCAGTTCGATCTCACGGGCGACACTCACGCCGTCTTTGGTGATGCTGGGCGCGCCGAAGCTCTTTTGAATGAGCACGTTACGGCCCCGCGGCCCCATGGTCACTTTGACCGCGTCGGCCAGTTTTTTGACACCTTCAAACAGCTCGTTGCGAGCGCTATCGGAAAAATGAATCTCTTTGGCTGCCATTTTTCACCCTCCTCTTATTTCAAAATTCCAAGAATGTCGTCGCTGTTAAGAATCAGCAGTTCTTTTCCGTCAATGGTAATCTCGGTTCCGCTGTATTTGGCAAAAACCACGCGATCACCCTTTTTGATATGCCCCTCTTCTTCCACTTCAGGGCCGATCTCCAAAACAACCGCTTCCTGGGGTTTCTCTTTGGCGTTATCGGGAATGATAATGCCGCTTGCGGTCTTTTGGGGTTCGTCAACGCGTTCAACCAAAACGCGGTTTGCAAGAGGTTGGAAACTCATCTTGACGCTCCTTTTCATTTGGTATTTGTTGAATTTGGCATTTCGCTTTTTTAAGTGCCGAAATTTTAACCCATTTTTTTGGGATTGTCAAGACAGAACAAATATATTTTAGTCATTTTTCATCATATTCTTTAGTCTACCTGGCTAAATATTAAGCCGCTGACCGGCCGTTAGGCGAAGCGTGCTATAATTAGAGATTGACAACATCCCAAAACAGGTAGACGCAAATGAGATATTTCGGAGCACTGATTGTACTGGTTTTAGCGGTTTTTGGCATCTTCTTCGGTCTGCTCTTTACAGAACCCGGCAACAAGATACTGCAACCCTATATTGAAAAGGAGATCCAAAAACAACTGCCGGTACCCGCCAAGCTGGAAAGATTCCGTCTGCACCCGGACAGTTTTGACATCGCACTGCAAATCGGTCGCGACTCCGTTGTCAAAGCAAACGGCAATTTCGATATTATGGAGCAATCCATCGACGCCGACTACCTCATTAACATTCATGAGCTTTCCGACCTGAAAAAACTGACGGGCCAAACGCTTTACGGCCCTTTTCAGACCAAGGGGCACCTCCAGGGTACACAAAAGAGCGCGGCGCTTCAGGGTGATGCCCAACTGGCCGGCGGATTCATAGACTACCTGGTCGGTCTTAAGATGTTCCAACCCAAAAAGATTATCGCCAAAGCCGCCAATCTTCGGGTTGACAAACTTTTAGAAACCGTCGGAAAACCGCCCTACTCTTCCGGTTTCTTGGATATTCAGGCAAAAATTACCCATATTGAGAAAAACAGACTCCGAGGCAAACTGCTCTCCACCCTCAAAAAAGGGATCGTTGACGCCGACAGTGTCGCCAAAGATTTCAACATCACCCTCCCTTCCGCCTTACACTACCACCTGCGCACCGCCACGCTTTTACAAAACGAGACGGCCACAACCCAGATTCGGCTAGAGAGTAATATCGCCAATGTGCGATGTGACGAAATGCGCTACCACCTGCCCAAACAGGCGTTGGAAAGCGACTATATCATAGAGATTCCCGACCTTAACAAGCTCCGGTTTGTCACCCATCGCCCCATGAAAGGAGCTATCACTGTAACCGGTGATGTCCAAACCTCACCCGGCAATCTACTGGTTACCGCCCACTCCGACCTTCTTAACGGCGCCTTTGACGCCAAGCTGGCAGACAACACGCTTCACGCCACGCTTAAAAATATTCAAACCGTCGCGTTGACCGATATGCTTTTGTATCCGCACATCTTTGACTCCAAGGCCAACGTCACGCTTGATTATCGCCTTCTTACCCAAAAAGGGGAGCTCAACGCCCTATTGCTTAATGGACAGATTCTGCCCAACCGTATGAGCTTTCTGCTCCAGCAAATGGCCAACTTTGACATCACCAAAGAGATCTACAAAAAGACAACCCTAAAAACAAAAATAGAGGGCAAAAAACTGCTTAGCGATCTTCATATGAAGAGCAGGCTGACTGACCTAAGCGCCACAAACGCGCTGGTAAACCTCGAAAACAACACCATTGACACCGTTTTAAACGTCATCATCAAAAAACTGACCATCCCCGTCTCATTCAAAGGCGCGTTGGATAAACCGAAAATCTCCATTGACGCCAGGGACCTGGCCAAAGCGCGTGCCAAAAAGGAGCTGGAAAAACGGTTGCCCGCCCAACTTAAAAACTCTCCCGCCGGCGATGTCATTAAAAAGCTCTTTTGACTTTCTTGACAAGGAGCGGAATTTTGGTTAAAATTTCGCTCCACAAACAGGTGGCTGGGTAGCTCAGCTGGTTAGAGCGCTGGTCTCATAAGCCGGAGGTCGGGAGTTCAAGTCTCCCCCCCGCCACCATTCTCCTACTCTTCAAAATCCAAAAATTTCAGGCTTGAAACGATCCGGCAAATATTGCGCTTATCTTTTGAATTGGCAAAATCTTCTTTGCGAAGATGGTCAAGGAATTGGATATTATGTCGGCTTGATTGCACTTATGGGTTGAATGGGCGAAATAATAGCTAGAACAGATGAACAAGACCAATGCTAAAATAAAGCAGTTAACAACAATAGGGGATAGATGGTCGGGGTGAAAGGATTCGAACCTTCGACCTCCTCGTCCCGAACGAGGCGCGCTAACCAGGCTGCGCTACACCCCGAAATGTAGGCTGGAAT
>Ga0256843_1000586_pt1 | contig 30830 bp, 30 predicted proteins | sample AlvinellametaG_FD_191572 | JGI IMG/M metagenome (GOLD analysis project Ga0256843, IMG submission 191572) | Pompeii worm associated microbial communities from hydrothermal vent at the East Pacific Rise, Pacific Ocean - Alvinella | ecosystem: Host-associated > Annelida > Integument > Unclassified ...
CACTGGTTAAACCTGAGGATCGAAGCTACAGCGATTTTAACTCCTATACTGCGACCGTAGCCTCATGGCGGGTTATTAAACCTGTATACAACAGGGACATCTGTATCGATTGTCAAAACTGTTGGGTATGGTGTCCGGATACCTCCATTATCTCACGAGATAAGCAGATGTTGGGGATCGATTATGACCACTGTAAAGGGTGTGGGGTTTGTGTGGAGGTGTGTCCCACCAATCCAAAATCACTTCTAATGTTCACCGAAGCGGTCGATAATGATGAGGCACTTGCCTCTTGGCCAGAGAAAAAGAAAAAAGCGAAATAAGGGACTGTTATGGCAGAAAAATTTGAATTAAATGAAGTAGAAGTTTGGGACGGTAACTACGCCGCCTCTCAAGCACTAAGACAAGCACAGATTGATGTGGTCGCAGCGTATCCTATTACTCCTTCAACACCGATTGTTGAGAACTATGGTGCTTATCAGGCCAACGGTTACGTGGATGGTGAGTTTGTGATGGTGGAGTCTGAGCATGCCGCCATGTCTGGATGTATTGGTGCAGCGGCAGCTGGTGGGCGGGTGGCAACGGCGACCTCTTCACAAGGGTTTGCACTTATGGCAGAGGTTCTCTATCAAGCCTCCGGTATGCGACTTCCTATCGTATTGACCGTGGTTAACCGAGCGTTAGCATCTCCGCTGAATGTACGTGGGGATCACTCGGACATGTACCTTGGGCGTGATGCGGGGTGGATTAACCTCGATGCGTACAACTCTCAGCAGGCGTACGATTTGACGCTTTGTGCCTTTAAAATTGGTGAGCATCTGGATGTTCGTCTGCCTGTTATGGTCCACCAAGATGGGTTTACCACCTCGCACAAAGCCCAAAATGTACGACCTCTTTCTGATGAAGTGGCGTATAAGTTTGTGGGAGACTATGTGCCCGTAGATGATATGCTCGACTTTACTCGACCCGTAACTCATGGGGCACAAACCGAAGAGGATTGGCACTACGAGCATAAGGCAAAACAACACAAAGCCTTAATGGACTCTCGAAAAATCATTGATGAGGTGTTTGCCGAGTTCAAAGAGCTAACCGGACGTGAGTATAAGCGTGTTGAGAGCTACATGATGGAAGATGCTGAAGTAGCCATGGTGATACTGGGTTCTTCTACTGAGACCGCTGTCTTGGCAGCGAAACAGTTGCGAGAAGAGACCGGTCTAAAAGTTGGTGTGGTTTCTCCCCGATGTTTTAGACCCTTCCCTTATGATCTAATTCGTGATGAGTTGGACCGTGAAGGACTTAAAGCCGTGGTATGTATGGACAAATCTGCACCAGGTGGTGCAATGGGTGCGCTCTTTAATGAGGTATCCGCCGCAGCGTATACAACCAAAGCACGACCCATTATCTCCAACTATATCTATGGTTTGGGTGGACGTGACTTCTCAATTGATGAGGCAAAACGTATTATGAACGAGCAAAAAGCACACGCGGACGCAGGACACATTACAACCAATATCCAACAGTTCTCTGCTGTTAGAGGACCAAAACTTGGATTTTTTGATACAAGAAGGGGCTAAGAATGGCAATTACATCAATTAAAAACCTAAAAGAGTTTTCAACGACAAACGACAGATTTGAAGGGGCACACCTTCTCTGTCCAGGATGTGCTCACTCTATGATTGTTAGAGAGCTTATGAACTGTACCGATGATAACTTGGTCATTGCCTCCAATACAGGCTGTTTGGAAGTATCCACTGCGGTTTACCCTTATACCTCATGGGATACCTCTTGGATCCACATTGGGTTTGAGAACGCAGCAACCGCCGCAACGGGGGCGGAAGCAATGTACAAAGCACGAAAACGTAAAGGAAGCCTCAAAGATCCTGATGCTCCGGTGAAGTTTGTTGCCTTTGGTGGAGATGGTTCAACGTATGATATTGGTTTCCAATGGCTTAGTGGTGCCATGGAGCGTGGGCATGACTTTACCTACATCTGTTTAGATAATGAAAACTATGCCAACACCGGTGGACAGCGATCTTCAGCTACGCCTATTGGAGCGCACACCTCTACCGCTCAATCGGGAACGCACAGCTACGGGAAAAAGCAGAAGAAAAAAGATATTGTTGCTATTATGGCAGCGCACGGGGCTCCGTATGTGGCACAGTTGGCTCCCAATAAGTGGAAGAGTATGGCAAAAGGGTTCCAAAAAGCCCTAGAGACTGAAGGTCCTTGTTTTATCAATACCGTTTCAGCCTGTACCACGGAGTGGAAATTTGACCCCAAAGATACCATTGCGGTGACCGACTTGGCAACCGATTCATTGATGTTCCCTATTTATGAGATTATCGATGGTCATGAGCTTAACATTCTCTATCGACCGAAAAACATCATTAAAGTAGAGGATTATCTCGGAGCGCAAGGACGATATAAGCACCTCTTTAAGCCACAATACCGACACATTATTGATGAGATTCAAAAAGGTGTGGATGAGTACTGGGCAATGCTTCAAAAACGTGAAGAGGCAGGGGTTTAATCTCTCTTCTCTTTAGAGGGTAAGCCGTGTGCTTACCCCTCTTTTTCTTCTTTTTTATTTCAATCAACTATTAGACATCTTGTAAAACGCTTTGGAAGTGGTGCTTTAGCTCCACAAAAAGAGGATGAGGCTAAAGTCATATTTCCTAGTTTTACAAGAACTCTATTAACTTACTTCGCTATAATCGCAAAAACCAATATGAGGAAATTATCATGCCACTACTGGACAGTTTTACTGTGGATCATACCAAAATGCCTGCACCCGCGGTGCGTGTTGCTAAATACATGAATACCCCCAATGGTGATGATATTACGGTCTTTGATCTCCGTTTTTGTCGTCCCAATAAAGAGATTCTTAGCCAAGAGGGGATCCATACGCTAGAGCATCTCTTTGCAGGCTTTATGCGGGATCATCTCAACAGCGATGAGGTGGAGATTATTGATCTCTCTCCGATGGGGTGTCGTACGGGCTTTTACATGTCAGTCATTGGTACCCCCAAAAAGAAAAAGGTGGTCAAGGCGTGGAAAAAATCGATGAAAGATGTGCTCAACGTCCCCACCCAAGAGGATATTCCTGAGCTTAATGTCTATCAGTGTGGAACTTACACCATGCACTCGCTTGATGATGCCAAAGCGATTGCCAAGCGGGTACTTGAGCGGGGTATTGGAACCATGAGCAACAAAGATCTAAAGCTCAGTAAAAAGATCTTGAAAGGACTTTAGGATGTTGATCTGGATTCCTGTGGACCGAGAAGACCCTAAAGATGCCCAAATTGTACCCGTAGCTGAAGTTGCCTCATGGGCACTTGTGGAGTTTGATGCGGGTGAGGTAAAATCGGTTCGTTTTTATGACAACCATGAGGCGTTTGGGGAATGGGTCGATTTTGTGATTCTTGCCAATGCGTTTGAGCCTTATATTGATTACATGAATGAGGGGATGATGGTGCTTTGCGTTCGAGAAGAGCGAACGATTGAGGAGATCATGGAGGCGTATAAGTTTAAAGAGTTAGACGAGGTGGGCTTTTAGCGTGTATCAACCCGATCTTCGAGCCACCAAAGAGCGTGTTCGCTCTGCTGATGGGAGTTACACGCTCTACTCTCGCGAGTTTCAAGAGGCGTACCACTCCACCCGTGATGGGGCACTGCATGAGTCGTTGCAGAAGCATGTGATTCCTGCATTGCATTTTAAGCGTGAAAAGAGTTCGTTAGTCATTTTAGATATCTGCTTTGGACTAGGGTACAATACTTTAGCTACGCTTTATTATATCAAGGAGCATAATCTCCCAATTAGAGTTCATGTTCTCTCCCCTGAGTTTGATGAGGGGTTGATTCGCTCTTTGATCGATTTTGAGTACCCCAAAGCGTTTGAGGGGTTACGTCCTATCATTGAGGCATTGAGCCAACATCTTTATTATGAGGATGAACAGTTTATAATCGAGATTCTTCTAGGTGATGCCCGTCAACGCGTGCCTAAGATTGAGCAGAGGATTGATGTGGTCTACCAAGATGCCTTCTCCCCCCGTCAAAACCCACTGCTCTGGACTCGAGAGTTTTTTGCCGATATTGTTAGCATTGCCAAAGAGGATATGCTCCTTACCACCTACTCCACGGCAGCTACAACACGATTGGGGCTTTATGAGAATGGTTTAGTGCTTCATGAGTACCAAGGGGAGAATACCCGACGCTCTCTGCTTGCTTCGAAAAAGCCTCTAGAGGGGTTATGCCCCATTGATATGGAGCTCAAAAAGGAGCGAAATCCCACGGCACGGAGTTTGCGGGATGCGATGTTTGGGTAATGTTTTTGAGGCGTTGTTGGGTATTGTGGGGGGAAGTTTATCGGAAGTGACACTAAAAAGACACCAAAGTATTCTATACTCTTTTTAAGTAACCCAATTAAAAAGGATTTAAAATGAAAAAACTTACACTCGCGCTTGCAGGAATGATGGTACTTGGTACAACGGTTGCGATGGCAGATGGATCCAATGTTCAGGTAAATAAAAATGTTAACTTAAACATTGTTAATCAGAGTGATGTTGAAGGGTCTACCATTGGTATGTCTGTCAAGGCAAAAGGTTCAAATGTCCAAGCCAACGAGAATGTAAACTTAAACATTGTTAATAAGAGTGACATCAAAGACTCAACGGTTGGTATCAAAATCGAAGCAGAGTAGTCATAACACATTCTCCTTTAATTAATCTCTCTTCTTTAGGGTCCCTTTAAATGGGGGGACCTTTTTTACTCTCTTTACTCTATCTTCAATTTTTTTAAGTTATTAATCTGTATCAACTGGTAAGGTGTTAATATGGTTTAATAATTTAATTATTAAGGGAGCGTGCTATGTTGGATAAAGTCTTTCCTCTAATGGGAAGAGGATTGTGGCTGTTGGGAATGATTGTTTGGGGATGCGGTAGCGGTGATCTGCAAGAGGATGAGTGTAATGTGCAGGAGTCTACTCAGAGAGTTTTTCGTGTCAAACGTGATGGAAAGATTGCAATAGGTGGTTATATTGGTGGGGCAACGGTCTGTATGGATGCTAATGGTAACAACGTGTGTGAAGCGAATGAAAAAGAGGTAATAACTGATACTTCTGGTGGGTACTCTTTGGCATTAACCACGCAAGATGCCTCCTGTTTGCCCATCCCTATGATTGCTTATTCGGGAGTGAATCTTGAGATAAATCAAACGTTTAATGGGATACTTAAAGCCTCTATTTTGCAGGAGAATATTACCCCGTTAACAACGATGGTTGTGGTTTTGATGGATGATTTAAACCTTAGTTTTGGAGATGCTAATGATCAGGTAGCAGGGGTGATGAATCTCACGGTAGAGCATCTTGACCAAGATCCCATTGCCTATCTTGAGGATACGGGCGATGATCAGCTACTCAAAGCTGTAATAGGGATAGAGAAGATGGTAGAGATACTGGTGCGACGCTCTCGCGAAGAGGATCTTGTTTTGCACTATTGGAAAAACTACCACGCCTTAGGTGCGTCGATGTTATTAAGTGATAATATTGAGCAGACCATTGAGTGGGTGGCAGAGGAATCATCAACGCAAGAGCTTTTGGAGAGGTTTATCGTCTATCTTGATGGTCAACACCTTACCTCCCAAAATCGACACGATAAAATTTTAGAGATTGAGGCAACACTCTCTGCTCTGTTGGATCAGTATGCCACCAAGGAGGAGCTTTAGCTTTTTTGTGCCTCCAAAGCCTTTCGAATTTCTGCTTTGATGGCACTGCTAAGCTCCTCATCATGTTTTTCGTAGAGATCTTGGAGCAGTTTAGCAAACGAGTTCCCTTTTCGGATCTCTTGGATGCCTACGACCAATGTATATGGACCCGAGCGTGAGAGGTGGGGAATAATCCACGGGGACTGATAGGTGGTATCGTACCCACTCTCCGACTGAAAGGTATAGGCTTGGTGATTTTGGAGTTGTTTGAAGTGAATAATGCTTTGATAGGTGAGTTGTTCGTAGGCTGAAATGGACTCTCCGGCGGGAACAAACGCAAACGCCAACATGATCTCATCGACACTGTTTCCGGCAATATCACGCCCTTGGTAGTAGTAAAATTTGGGTTGAAAATAGATTGCATCATTGTTTTGTGAGGGGATAATATCAATCTCAATGTGCAACTCTTTTTCAGAGAGCAGTCGCACCTGATTGATCGCTTGTCCCTCGCCATCCCCAAACACTTCACCCCTATCCTCTGAGGAGAAGTGGTTGGCAAAGGACCCACGTACCAAGGTGAGGGTATCGGGCAGAAAGATTTTATTTTTAGTACGGGCATCGATGTTTTTTTGTACAAGGGTGGTGCTAACGTGGTCTTTAGCAAAGCCAGAAATGGCACGTGAGATCGCTTTGGCTCCTTGGTCAATGAGTGTGGGTTTCGAATAAGCAGACTGCTCAAGGTAGGAAGTCCCATGCCTTTGGAGATAACCGTGGGATGTTTTTCAACAGGCTCAGAGAGTTGACTGACAAAGAGTTTGGTTGGGGTAGGGGATTCATCAAAATTAAAAAATTGCATCGGTTGCTCCTTTTTTTTATTATATCAAAAAACTCAACAAATAGACACGGTAAAGAGCATAGAACCTTCTAAATTCAACACGCTTTATTGTTCTATGTTGAGGTGGTCCAAAAAAAAATAAAATCCTTTCCAAATCCCACAATTACGACACATGAGCAATGTTATACTTTGTCTAAGAAAGATAAAAACAAGAAAATATTTTAATTAAAGAAGGGGAATCCACTGATGAAAAAATATACGTTAACCAATCTGGTGCTTTTAGCCTCCTTGACACTCTTGAGTGCGTGTTCATCTCCGACCGGACCTAAGGTTAAAAAAGAGACTCCATCGATTCAGAGCATTATGGGAATAGAGGGGGCACGGATGGCAACCACATCCCCTGTTGTGGTTGAGTCTGTGGCAACACCGACGTATCATGCAAGCTCCACTCAAGTATTAACTTCAACCCATGAAGTTGCCTCACCGCAAGTAACGCACTCAGTGTATGAGGTTGCACCACCTCAAGAAGTAGTTTCGAGTTATGAAGTTAGCCCTACTCCAGTGGTGAGTTCAACCTATGAAGAAGAGGTTATACCACCTCAAGAGGAGGTGAGTGTTGCGTATAGCTCTATGGCTGAGCCGGTTTATGAAGAGGAGGATACCTCCTCCTATCTGGTCGCTTCGTACGTGGAGGAGCCCCCCTCTTATCGCTCTGAACCCCTTTTAGAACCTCTCTCAGAACCCTTTTCAGAACCTCTCTTAGAACCCGTTATAACATTGCCAGATATCATCGAAGAGGAAGAGCCCATGGTTGAACGTGTGTATGCATCGGCACCGGTGGTGGCACCTCCGTCTGATATCGAAGTGGTCTCTACACCAACGCGACCACCACGGTACTCCTTTCCTGCAACAAGCAATATTGAAGTGGTCTCCTATGCATCACGACAGCCCGTTATTGATCGACTCTATCAGCGAAACAGTGCCATGATTGCTAATGAGATTGAGACCAAAGCCAAACAACTTTTGGGAATTAAGTACGTGTGGGGTGCAACCGGACCCAATACGTATGACTGTTCAGGATTTACCCAAAAGATTTTTCGAGATGCGGGCATTAATATTCCTCGCGTCTCCCGTGACCAAGCCAAAGTGGGCAAATATGTAAGATATGCAAGCCTTCGCAAAGGAGATATGGTCTTTTTTGATACCCAAAAACACCCCACGGGCAAAGTAACCCATGTGGGGATCTATTTGGGTAATGGTAATTTTATTCATGCCAGCTCTGGAGCCAAAAAGGTAGTGATTTACAACTTTAATAAAAAGACTTTTTATAAAAAACGATTTCTTTGGGGACGACGGGTAATCAACGATACCCATTTGGCATCGTTATAGGAAAAAAGAGGTCTAGATTTTGACCTCTATCTTTTTCCTACTTCTTACTCTTGACCACCATCGTTAATTGTCCAGTTATAGTTATCGATAATAGATTGTCGATAGTCAGTAGCAGCAGAGCTGTATTTACTCTCTCCTCCATCAAAGGTTACATTTTCTTGAAGTGCTAATTGACTCCAGTTGATTAAAATGCTGTCGTAATTTGTTGTAGAGAGGGTTATAAAGGCAAACATGTTTTGCATATTGGTAACATTGGAGACATTCCAAGATCCCAAATCTTGGTCAAAACTATTATCGTCTTCAAACATGAATTCCATATTGGTAACATTAGAAACATCCCAATCACTTATATCTTGGTTAAAGGCAGTGGCACCTCTAAACATAAAGCTCATGTTCGTAACATTAGAAGTATTCCAACTACTAATGTCTTGATTGAAGCTAGAAGCATTTACAAAAAAACTGTTTAGATCAGTTACATTAGAGATATCCCAACTACCAATAGGTTGATTAAAGTTGGTTGCATTCCAAAACATATTGTTCATCGTAACGACCTTTGAAACATTCCAACTGCTAATATCTTGGTTAAAACTTTTGGCTTGATTAAACATATATTGCATATTAGTAACATTTGAGGTATCCCAATTTCCAATATTTTGATTGAAATTGGTTGCTTCTGTAAACATCGATTCCATATTGGTAACACTCGAAGTATCCCAATTCCCAATATCTTGGTCAAAGTTACTTGCTTCACGGAACATAAACGACATATCGGTAACTTTTGAAACATTCCAATCACCAATAGGCTGATTAAAGTTGGTGGCACCAATAAACATACTCCCCATATCGGTAACCTTTGATACATTCCAGTTTCCAATAGGCTGATTAAAGCTACTGGCTCTATCAAACATCATTATCATATTCGTAACATTAGAGACATCCCAGCTACTAAGGTCTTGGTTAAAAGAGCTTGCCCCTTGAAATAACCATCCCATCTCTTGTACTGTAGATACATTCCAGTCCCCTATGGGTGCATTCATATTTTTGGCACCCAAGAACATACTATTCATATCTGTAAGACGGGAGAAATTAGGTTTGTCTGAAGCATTAATAACCATATTTTCACATTCTGCAAATGCAAAATCCATAGATTGCCACTCATTGGTTCCCCACTGTTCAATGGAGAGAAGTTTTCGAGCATCACTCTCTATAGTACTATTATAGTCTTCAGAGTGATCTTCGTTAATATCGGAGTAGAAGTAGATAGCGGGGAAAACACCATAAATTTTAATGGTATAGGTTCCTGCGGTTGAATAAGTATGGTTGATATCGCCAGAAACATTACTGTTATTACTCTCATCTCCCCAATCAATAAAATAGTTATATTGGTATCTAGAATTTGTTGAGAGTGATATTTGGGTATCTTCACTTGTACCATTATTGTCTGTTTTCCATGTCATAATAAAATAATCAGATGGTTGAGCTTGGGTTATATCATAAGTTGTTGAGTTAAAATTCTCCTCGTCACACCCCTCTCCACTTCGATCCTCATAATCTTCTGGTAGTACAATAATATCACGCCAACTGCTATTGTTCTCATTGTCTCCTACATACTTATATACATCTTCACCACAATTCCAATGAATATCATCGGGTTCAATATGATTTTTATAAACAACCACTTGATAGGTCTCATTACTGTCTGTAAAGGCTTCTCTTATGCCCTCTTCATTGGTATCGGTGTAACAAGTATCTCCAAAGTCCCCGTTGGCATTGATAAGACAATTTAATCCATTGTAGCCACTTTCATCATTTTGGAAACGAGAGGGAACAAGTCGAACTCTTGCATCGCTAGGTATGGGAATGGTAGTGTTTGCCTCATCTTTAAAGGTTACATGTCCAGAGACAAGGTTAGCAATAAGTATAGGCTCTCCTTGAGTATTAGGCAAGAGTAGATTTTGGTCCAAGATGGAACCAAAACTAATGGAGGAGAAGTCCCCACTTAGTAGTCTTGCAAAATTATCAGAGAGTTCAATAAAGTAGTTGGTAATGTCTGTAATTTGGTTTTGAGTGTATCCCTCTTTAATGACATTTGGAATCAAGGTAGAGAGATTATTATCCTCTGTAATCAGTGTGTTGCTAGAGGATATAACCGAAGCATGTAGGGCATCGACAACATTGAGTTCTCCATCACTCATGTTTACAACAAAAGTACTGATATCGATAATATTAGAATCAAGGGTTACAATGAGTTCTAAAATACGGTGCATAATCGTGGAGGTGGCATCGGCTTTAAGTTTGATTGATGAGCTTGAGTCTAAAGTAGTGGTAATGGAATCAGCACTAAAATCACTAAAAGGAATATTAGGATCAAGTACGGATGTTAAGTCAAGGCTAGCAATTTCACTGGTAGAAGCTTCAGCTAGAGATTTTTTAAGACCTTCCATTAATGTCAGAAGTTTTTGAGTTTGATCATCTTCAGAGGCATTGGCATACGCTTGAACGGGATCAAAATCCTTAATAAGGTTTTGAAGATCTGTAATGTCTTGACCACTCTCTTTTTTGATATAGGCTAAGGTTGTGAGTGGAGAGATATAGCTGTAGTCTCCAAAGGATTTCATCTCAAAGTTTAAGACTTTATCTTCACTGTCAGCAATACCGTTGTTATTACTATCAATGGTGGCTCCACTGGGTACAGTAATGCTACAGTGATCGGTTAGGGTCACCCCATCAAAAGTAATTAACCCTTTTGCACCAATCGATAGGGTACTCTCATAAATACCAGTAACGGCACTAAAATCACTGTTGTAGCATGTTGCTGTAGCTGGATGTTCAAGTTTGATGATGTATCCATCAGCAGCATTTTTTTCACTGGAAGTTGTGCTTGCTGGAGTGTATGTGAAAACCTCTTCATCGGAGGATGAAGTAGTGTTGTTCTCATCATCTGTATCACTTGATGTGGTGCTGTTATTCTCTTGGGTATCAGTTGAGTTATCGCTACTGTTGTTGTCTTCACTGCTTGTAGTGGTATTATTCTCTTCATTTGTCAAGAGAGTATTGCGATCACCTGTGCCTTCTGTACTATTGGTTTCAGCAATGAGTTTAGCTTCTTCCTCATTCAATTCAGTCTGTTCATTGGCATCTTGAATAAGAGCAGATTGGCAACTGCTGTTATCTTCACAGCTTTCTAGTTTATCGACAAAATCTCCAGAGATATTGATGTCTCGTAAACCTTCTGCAATGTATTCAAGGTTTTTGATGGTTGCATCATTTGCGGATAGATTGTTTTCAATCAAAAGATTTTGGTTCCAAAAGAGATTCTCTAAGAGTATTCGATCGATTAATGGTCGTACATCAGAGTTGCGAAGTTGGCGTACATCCTCTTCATTTAATAATCCGTTATCGATTAATGATTGCAAAATAGAGAGCTCTTGCATCTCAACATTCTCTTGAGGATTAAAGGAGAGACTTACACGTTGTTTGGTATTGGTAACTACTTCCGTATCTTCAATCTCTAGCAAGATTTTTTTTGTCGGGTCAAAAGGACGTAATATATAGCTTCCATCCTCTTCAAATTGGATTTTACGAAGAATATCCTCGGCTGTATCCCCCGTATTAATGGTGATTTTAACTTGCATGTCTGTAGCATCACAAATTCCATTGCTATTGCCATCTTGACAAATATTGACCACAATCTCTTGAGGGATACCCACAAGCATTAAAATACGTTGAAGCAACTCTTTGGCTTCATCCTCTCCTCCACAGCCCATAAACATTAGTATAAAGGCACTGCTTAGACTCACAAGTAGTTTTTTCATTTTTTTCTCCTTTCTCCTACATAAGAAAATCTAATAAGACTATAGCTTTAAGACTTAGTAAAATATAGCGAAATAGAGCTTAAGGGATGAGGATAAAAAGCTAAAATATTTTTTGACAGAGGCAAGAGTTGATTGAGATGTGCCTCTGTAATGTTTTTATTTCACTTTTTGCGCCATCTTGATATAGATGTGCAAAATCTCCAAAGAGGCAGGGGTGACTCCTGAGATCTCGGAGGCATTAAAGAGCGTTGGAGGGTTGATTTTTGTGAGTTTTTCGACAATCTCATTGCTCAGACCCGAGACTTTAGAAAAATCAAATCCTTGGGGGATCTTAACCTTGAGCATCTCTCTCATTTTGTTAACTTGGTTGAGCTGTTTTTCAATATAACGGCTGTATTTGGCCTCAATCAAAATCTGCTCTAAGACCTCATCGCTGTATTTTTTAAATTCAGGAATTAAGCCAAGCATCTTCTCTTGGGTCATGGTCGATCGGGCGATTAGATCCATTAGACGTATCTTGTCGTTGATCTTCTCTTCACCTAAGTTTATGAGTTGTTCGATAAAGGCTTTATTGGGCGTAACATAGGTCGATTTGAGATAGCTGGTTGCCTCTTGGATCTCATGCTTTTTTTGTGCAACTTTTTTGAGATAGTGCTCGTCCAAGAGACCATATTTTTCTCCATATTTATAGAGTCGGATATCTGCATTGTCTTCTCGTAGAAGTAGGCGGTATTCACTGCGAGAGGTAAACATACGGTAGGGCTCTTTGGTTCCTTTGGTGACAAGATCATCAATAAGTACCCCAATGTACGCCTCATCTCTTCCTAAGATAAAAGGCTCTTTACCCTGCAGTGCCAACGCTGCATTGATTCCTGCCATGAGTCCTTGAGCCGCAGCCTCTTCATACCCAGTGGTTCCATTGATTTGACCTGCACAGTAGAGCCCTTGGATCTTTTTGGTCTCTAGGGTATGTTTGAGTTCGGTGGGTTGAATGTAGTCATACTCAATCGCGTAGCCATAGCGTACGATCTTGGCGTTCTCCATCCCTTTGACTGAGCGAATCATATCAAGTTGCACATCGGTGGGCAGTGAGGTACTCATCCCGTTGATGTAGTACTCATTGGCTTCAAGCGTCTGAGGCTCGACAAAGATCTGATGACGGGGGCGATCCCGAAAACGGTTGATCTTATCTTCGATACTGGGGCAGTATCGAGGTCCCATCCCCTCAATCTGTCCAGAGAAGAGTGGGGCACGGTAGAAGTTGCTCTCAATAATCTCATGGGTGGTCTCATTTGTGTAGGTGACATGGCAAGGGAGTTGCTTTGGGTTAAAGGTAGCTCGGTCAGTTCGGAAGGAGAAGGGGATTGCCTTCTCTTCACCCCCTTGGGGCTCCATGACGCTAAGATCAATGCTTGTGCCATCAATTCGGGCACAGGTTCCCGTTTTGAGTCGTCCAATCTCCAGCCCCAATCCACGTAAATACTCCGCCAACTCGATGGAGGCAAACTCCCCTTGACGACCTGCCTGTTGCTGTTTTTCACCGATGTGAATACGTCCATTGAGAAAGGTACCTGCGGTGATGATCACTTTGGGGGCGTGGTAGATATTGCCCAGTTGGGTCTCTACACCTGTAACCCTGTCATCTTCTACAATCAATGCCGTAGCAATCTCTTGCTTGACATCCAGATTTTGGGTGTTAAGTACCACATCTTTCATGTAGATACGGTAGCGATCCATATCGATCTGGGCTCGGCTTCCTCGTACGGCAGGACCTTTGGAGTTGTTCAGAGTTCGAAACTGAATGCCCGTGGCATCGGTAGCGAGTCCCATCTGCCCTCCGATGGCATCGAGCTCTTTGACCAAATGCCCCTTGGCAAGTCCACCAATGGCAGGATTACAGCTTGATGCCCCGATCTGCTCGACCAAGATGGTGATAAGTAGGGTCTTAAGCCCCATACGTGCGGGAGCCAGCGAGGCTTCAATCCCCGCATGTCCTCCTCCAATAATAATAATATCGTAGTTCATGTTTGATATACCCTTTGTGTGATGGGTGAAATTATAGCAAAGAATGGGTTGGACGCGGATGGTGATGAAGCTTTAAGAGAAGATGGATAATATTTTTAATGAAAAAAAATTATATTTTGTTGATAGCTTTTTCGTTAGAATGACTTGTTTAAAATGGAAGATTAAAATGATGATTAATCGTTCGATTTTATTCACTAAATGTCTTGCAGGTGCTTTTTAAGTTTGAACTTAAAATGTTTGACTTTAAAGCGTTGTGTAAGATTGTCTAATTAAATAAAAAAGGGAAAATAATCATGAAGCATACATTACAAACGCTTATTGTATTGATTTTAGGCACGACGCTCAATGCTATGGCATTGAGTGTTCCTACCGCACCGATCAATGCTGGAGCGTATGATTTCACAGCCACTTCAGCACGTTTGAGTTTTAAGGATATGTCCGATAATGAAGAGGGATTTCGAGTCTATCACGAGGGGAAAGTTTTGGGCTCGGTGGGTGCAAAAGAGGGGAGTGGAGAGTACCACTATATCTCATTGGTCAATCTGACACCAGCAACCCTCTATACCGTGAATATTGTCGCATTTAACCGTGCTGGAGAGTCGGAATCTTTGATCAAGTCGTTTCGTACGACTGCCTCACTCGCAACGGTCAATGAAGGGGTCCCTGCACAACCGGATACCTATATTGGGGTGTGGGGAGAGACTCAAGAGAGTGCCCGTATCAGTTTTAAAGACAATGCAAATAATGAATTGGGCTTTCGGATTGAGGACATTGAGGGGAATGTTCTCTTAAACAACATTCCTCCCAAAGAGGGCAGTGGGCACTATCAATACGTCACATTAAGTGGTTTAAAAGCCGGTACACTCTATCAGATCCGTATTTTTGCTTATAATGCTCAAGGGGATTCATTGCCCACTGGGGTACGTGCGTTTCGAACCAAACCCGCAACTGAGCTAAACACCACCACAACGAGCAGTTGTGATATGGAGACTGCCATTACGCGGGATGAACTTCGTGATAAGATTGCTAATGGAGAAGATATCACGGAAGTCAACACGTGTGCGATTACGGATATGAGTCAACTTTTTTATCTTCCTTCCTATACGGATTTGAGTGAAGAACAGCAGTTAACTATTCAAAACTTTAATCAAGATATTAGTGGCTGGGATGTTTCCCATGTCACGGACATGAGTCTGATGTTTGCGGGAACTAAACTTTTTAATCAAGACATTGGGGAGTGGAACGTAAGTTCCGTGACCAACATGATGGGAATGTTTGGGGTAACCGTCTCCTTTAATCAAGACCTTAGCCGGTGGGATACCTCCTCGGTGACCAACATGGACGTGATGTTTTTTCTTGCCATGTCATTTTATGGTCAGGATTTAACACCATGGGACGTGCACAATGTTACCTCACATGATAGCTTTGCGACAGGATGGGCAGGAAGCATTGAGCCCCTTTGGCGGGATGAGTTGCACTACTGGATTGAGACCTACAACAGTGAGCGTGATACTGCACAGGTACACTTTATTATGGAGGATTGGAACAGCAGTGATCAGTTGATGGTGGATGATGCGGTAGCAACGTTGGATTCAGGGAGCATTAATGATGGATACCTAACCCTTGCCAATGGTCGTCATGCCTTTAAAGCTTGTGATGTGGATGATCCCACGGTATGCTCTGAGACCTTCTGGGTGGATGTGGCACGTGCTTTTGATGCGCAAGCCTATCAAAAAATATCGATTCTTGAGACAACTCATGGGATGAGCCATAATGGCGAAGATCTGCTCTATGGAACCATCAGTGGTAAGATCTACCGTTTGGATTTAGAGAACAATGAGAGTATCTTGGTGCATGATGTACAAGAGAAGATCAGTGGATTGATCTATTTGGATGAGGAAAACTACTACTATTCCAATGTGGAGACGCATCTGATTAATCGGGTCAATGTCACTATAGGTGTTAAAACACCCATTGCTAGTCTCTTTTTCCCTGATGGACTGGACATCTATAACGATCATCTCTACAGTGTGGCAGAGGATCAAAACGGTACGCTCTTGGTCTTTGATTTAGCGGGGAATCAGACGGGTATCTTAAAAACTTCGATCGATGACATTGTAGGGATTGCTCATACCGATAATTTCTTGTATGTACTCTCAGAAGATGGGCACATTTATCAGGTCAATCCCACCACCGCAGAGGTAGCAAAAGTCTTTAGCAATACGAATCAATTTAGTGGGGGAAATACCTACTTTGGTTTGGAGGGGATCACCATCTTAAACAATACCATCTATCTCTCGTATGTTGATGATACCAGTATCTACAAAATTGATCTGGATATCACGCAATATGAGTAGAAGTTTGGTTATAATGCGGTGAGAATTCAAAAGCTAGGAGCAGTATGTTTACCGGACTTATACGTGAAATTGCTACGGTTAAACGCTATGAGAACAATATTTTAACCCTTCAATCAACCCACCCTGCCAAGGTGGGGGACTCCATTGCCATCAATGGGGTCTGCCTAACGGTCATTGCGGTGCACGATGATGGCTTTGATCTTGAACTTGCGGATGAGACCCGTGCGATTATTGATGAGTCCAAATTGCGGGACAAAGTACATCTTGAGCCGGCTATGCGAATGGATGATCGTTTTGAAGGGCACATTGTGCAGGGGCATGTGGATACCATGGGCGAGGTTCTTGCCATTACGCCCCGAGAGAATGGGACCGACTTTATCATCAAAGTGGATCCCAACTACATCGCCTATATTATTCCTAAAGGCTCCATTACCATTGATGGCATCTCATTGACGGTGAATGAGGTGTTTGAGGATCGTTTTCGTTTGACCATTATTCCCCATACGTTGCGAGAGACGTTGATGCGAGACTACAAGGTGGGGACACGGGTCAATATCGAGACCGATCTCTTTGCCCGTTACATTGAACATATCTTAGCCCATCGTCAAACACGTTCATCCATGGGGTGGCACGAGATCGATGCGATCTCAATGAGTTATTAGTGGTACTTGAGGGCTTCGAGTCGCTCAATACGCTCCTCAGTGGTGGGGTGGGTACTAAAGAGTTGGCTCATGGAGAACTCTTTGCCCGTAAAGGGGTTGATGATAAACATGTGGGCTGTTTGGGGCTCTGCTTCGGGCAGAGTAATGCCTCGCGCGTAGTTGTCGAGCTTCATGAGTGCCCGTTGTAGCCATTCGGGGTGTCCTGTCATCTGCGCTGCCCCCTCATCGGCAATAAATTCACGACTTCGACTGACCGTCATTTGAATAATCGTTGCCGCCAAAGGCATAATAATCATTAGAATCATCATGACAATGGGGTTGGGGCGATCTTCATTATTGCCTCCAAAGAACATTCCAAAGTTTGCCAACATGGCAATGGCACCTGAGATGGTGGCTGCTACGGTACCAATGAGCATATCGTAGTGTTTGATATGGCTAAGCTCATGGGCAATAACCGCCTCAATCTCCTCTTCATCAAGCAACTCTAACAAGCCCTCCGTTACCGCAACCACGGCATGTTCATAGTCCCGTCCGGTGGCAAATGCGTTGGGTTGTTGCTCAGGGATAATGTAGAGCTGAGGCATGGGAAGGTTGGCACGATAGGTAAGTCGCTCAACAATCTCATAGAGTCCTGAGGCACTTCGTTGGTCCACCGGAATGGCATGATAGTGGGCAAGGACCTGTTCATGGCTATAAAAGTAGGCATAAAAGTTCATTCCCACCGCAGCAATAAATGCCATGATCATACCACTCTTTCCGGCAATCATACCCCCAAACCAGATAAAAAGGAGGGTCAATCCGATCATGAGGGCATAGGTTTTAAGTTGTTCCAAGGTTGCTCCTTTTTATGCTATGAATGAGAGGTGAGTTTACTCTTTTTTCTCTATATTTACGGTTAAAATACCATTTTTATACTCGGTGGTGTATTTCTCAGGGTTGGCATCGTGAGGAAGGCTTAGAGTGCGTTGAACCTCTCCATAGAAACGCTCTTGATGAATGATCTTGTCCCCCTTTTTCTCCTCTTTTTTCTGTTCACTTTTGGCGTGAATGCTAATGAGGTTGTCGTGGACGTTGATATCAATAGATTTAGGATCCATGCCTGGGAGTTCAACGGTGAGTTCATAGTGATCGCCTCGATCCACAAAGTCGCTTTTTGGGTGACTCGCTAGGGTCTGAAAAAGGTCGGTTTTGAGATTAGGAGCGATGGCAACATCGGCAAGAAACTCTTGATTAAACTGCTCAAAGACCTTGTTCATCTCCTCATGAAGCTTTTGAAAATGTTTAAAGATGGGATCGTTGGCAAAGGGATTGTTGATCGTAAGGTTACTCTCTGCTTGAAGGGTGGCAAAGGGTAAGGTGACGAAGAGTAGGGTATGAATCAGTAGTTTTTTCATGAGAGTGTGCTCCTTTTTAGATAGAGAGACGACCACAGAGGGGTCGTCGGATTGGGGTTAGTTGATGGAGATGCTTCGTGCTTTTCGTGAGTCCTCTTTCTCCAGTGAGATGTAGAGTCGACCATCCTCATAGTGGGCGGTGATTTTATCTCGATCAACATCCTTGGGGAGGATAAAGCTTCGAGAGATAAGACCAAACTTACTCTCTTGAAGGTAGTAGTCCTCCTCTTTGACCTCTTTCTTTGTGCGTCGGATAGCATTGACGGTGAGGTAGTCATCCTCAATTTTGAGTTCAATATCCTCTTTGTTCACCCCTGGGAGGTCAATTTCAATATCGTAGGTATCACTGCTGTGTCGTGCAAAGTTTGCCAAGGGGAGATGGCGAGCCACGTTGCCCAGTGCCTCTTTGGCAACTTCAATGCCATGTTCTACTTTCTCTTCGACGGTGTTGACCAACTCTTTACTTTTTTCTGCAATACTCATCTTCCTCTCCTTCTTACTTAATCTCTATTTTTTTGCTGGATGTATCAATTTTTAGTTTGGGAATGACGACCTCTAACACACCATTTTCAAATTCAGCTTGAATGTTGGCAATGTCAACCTTCTCAGGGAGGGTAAAGCTTCGAGAGAAGGTACCATAACGGCTCTCAATGCGGTGGTAATCCTCCTCTTTGACCTCTTGGCGAATTTTGCGCTCACCTGAAATGGTCAAGACGTTACCATCCACTTGGATATCCACGTTCTCTTTTTTAACCCCAGGGAGTTCGACTTCAATGTGATAGTTATCTTCCGTCTCTCGAGTATTAATGTTTGGGCGGAAATCAACCAATGCCTCTTCGCTGGCAGGTTCACCCATGGTGGAGTTGAGAATGGCATTCATCAACTCAAAAGTTTTTCGTATATCATTGGTAGGTTGTTTATATCGTTTTACTAACATATCTTATATCCTTTTTTAACTATTTTTTAATTCACTTAAACCATCGAGGTTTAAATTCTGAACGTATTATAGTACAAGGGAGAACGAGAAAAATGCCACTTTGGTTGCATTTTTCTGGAAAGTTATGCTCTATAATTTCAAAAGTTTTAGTCATAGAGACTAAGCTTTCTTAAAAATCTAATTTAATTTAAAAAAAGGATCAAAAGTATGAAAAAAATTTTCTTATCAACCTTGGTATCATCGTTTCTTTTTACATCCGTTGCTACTGCAGAGAATAATGCCTCAAACACAATGAGCAGTAAAGAGGTTTCAGCCCACGCCACCCAAGTGGCAACCATGAACGCTAAAAATCATCAAGTTAAGCTGGTTCAAGAGGCGATTAACTCGCTCAAGCTCTCCGCAAAAGCTTTGGCAGATCTTAATGCTAAAAAGCCAGAAGAGGCAAAAAAGGACATTGAGTTAGCTTTGGGAAAACTTGAGGCGATCTTGACCCTAAAAGATACGCCAAAACTCTTACCCATTGAAAATCGTATGTTGGTTAAAAACTTTATCGGTTCGGCAAAAGATGTAGAGGTTGCCATTGAAGAGGTGAAGAAGATGCTGGAGAAAGGGCAGGTACAAGAGGCGGGAGAACTGCTCTATTCACTTCAGAGTGAAATCGATATTACGGTAGTGAGCTTACCACTTGTCTCCTATCCTGATGCGTTAAAATTGGCATCAAAATACATTATTGAAGAGAAACCTGAGAAGGCAAAAGAGGTTCTAAAACTGGCACTTAGCACCTTTACAGAGGTCAATCAGATTATCCCCATTCCTCTCATTAATACCGTTGAGCTGGTTGCCATTGCTTCCGAGATTGCCAAGGAGAACAAAGAGCAAGCGCTTAAACACCTTGCATTGGCAAGCGATGAGTTGGACAAAGCCGAGAAGTTGGGGTATGTGAGTAAAAGTACCACCACCTATAAAGAGCTACATACGCTGATTAAAGGGGTTGAAAAAGAGATCAAAGGACCCAATAAAGCCGAAAAACTCTTCAAAGAGCTATCAGCTAAACTAAAAGAGTTTAAAGAGAAGATTTTATCCACTGAAAAAGGTGAGGATAAGTAGTCTCAACGCAAGGATTTTCTCCTATCTATTGGTCTGACTAATTGAGAAAGAGTTGTTCGGATTGTTCGAGCAACTTTTTGACATCTTTGACGTAGATATTTTTACGTTGATTCTCGATGATCTGCTTCTCCTCTAGCTCTTTGAGATGACGCTCCACCACGTTGCGAACGGTTCCAAGGAGCTTGGCAATTTCGGTTTTGGAGAGATTTTGTAAGAGTTGGTAGTAGTGGCGATCGTTGGGATTGATGTTTTGCAAGAGGAGTTTGGAGAGTCGCTCAGCAGTAGAGTAGAGTGAGAGATCACTCGCAAGCTCTTCGGCATGACGCATCTGTGACGCAATGTAGGGAAAGAAGATACGGTTGAACTGTTCATTGTTGCGTAACCATTCGCGAACTTTATCAATGGGCAACTGCAACACATCGCTCTTCTCTAGTACTTCATAGAGTACGTCATGGGGTTTACCATCGAGCAGGGTAATGGTATCAAACATGTCGCCTGAGCGGTAGACAAAAAGGGTTTGTTCTTTTGCACTCTCTAGATTCATCTGGAAGCTCTTAATTTTGCCTTTAAGAACAATATAAAAAAAGCGGGTTAGCTCATTATCGAGAAAGGGTGTCTCTTTTTTTTTGAAGGAGAGTACTTTGCCATACTCTATTAACTGTTGTTCAAAGCTCTTATCTAAGCCTTGAAAGATCTTAATACCGTAGTGTTGCATAATGGTCACATCCTTTTTAGATTTGGGAGCATTATAACAGAGTTTTATAAATGAGATATAAATTTTAAACCCTTGTAATATGGGAGTTCAAGTCTGTTATCTAGATAACAGAAAAAAATGTTTTTTTCGTCTATACTGTTAGACGCGAAATAAAAAAAAGATAATTAAAAAAGGAAGAAAATGAAGAAGAAATTGTTAGTTTCAACCATGGTAGCCGCATTAATTTTGGGAAGCAGTACCCTCAGCGCAAATGAGAGTACCTCTCAAGAGAGTCTCTCAAAAAGTGTTAAAATCTCTGTCGATAAAGAGAAGACAAAACAGAAAGAGGGATTCAAAGAGGCTCCTCAAGAGATTGTTAAAGGGTTTGAAGATACGCTTAAAGCGATCTCCTATTTGGAGGGAGAAAATAGCGTAGAGGCAAAAAAAGTATTAAAATCTGCTACAGAGAACTTTCAAAAAGCCCTCAAAGCATCGCCTGAATTGGACATTGTTCCCTTCTCACAAGAGATTGTGGTGAATGAGTTTTTAGGGGATTCACAGAAGGTTAAAAAAGCCTTGATTTTGGCGAATAATTTGATCACACAGTATGATACCCAAGTGGCAAAGGTGGTCTTGGCACCGTTGCAAGATGAGATGATCATTACCACCCAAGCGATTCCCATGAAGCTCTATCCTCTTGCTACGGAAAAAGCCCTTGAGGCGTTGGAAAAAGGGGATAGAGAGAAGGCATTGGAGATGCTTCGTGTAAGCCTTAACACCATCATTACGGAGACGGTGGTAATGCCTCTACCACTTTTGGTTGCGGAAGATTTGGTTGCAACAGCTGCGGCACTGGATAAGTCAAAAAAAGAGGAGGTTTTAGTGCTTCTAAATTTGGCACAGGATGAGTTGAAAAAGGCTCTCTATTTGGGATACACCAAAAAGCATGCGCCCGCGTATCAATCCTTGGATGATCAAATTGAAGCATTGAAAAAAGAGGTAAAAGGTAAAAATGTGGTTGAGAAGCTTTACGATAAACTCAAAAACAGCTTCTCCTCATTGGTGGGTCAAAGTCGAGAAGATAGCCACAGCAATCAACCTGCAAAATAGAAAAGAGTTGGATGAAAACGCTTACAAAAAAAGAGATGCCTCTTGAGGAGTTGATCTCAGGATTGCATAAAAGTTTGTCAGCACAATATCTACTGGAGAAACAGGAGATTGAGGAGGTCAAAGATCGATTGTCTTTGACCCTTCATTTTGCCTATACGTTTCTTCAACAACAACGAGAGACCGCATTGATTCCCATTGCGTATGAGATTTTGCACGATAGACGACACGAGTGGGGAGAGAATTGGTCCACACGTTACACTCCGAAACAGGATGTCTCCATTGTACGACAGCTTCTTCCCCTTGAAGAGTATATTTATCTCGTGGCGGATGCCCTGAATGCGTTGATGCTCTGGAACGACAAAGAGTACGCGCAAAAGCAGTTGGCAGCGGCGTTGGGAACCTTAAGTTATGAGGTGGTCTCTCTTTCGTTTTAAATTATAAGGAGGGAATAACGCATGTGGAACTATTCACTGTTGGCGCTCCAGATCGATAGCGATTTGGCTGCCAAAATTAAAAAATATGCCAAAATTAGTGGGGTGATTCTCACGCTGTTGGGGTTGATAGGGATTATTTTTCCTAGCTTCCTCTCCATTGCTACGGAGGTTTTGGTGAGTTATGTCATGTTGCTTGCAGGGGTAGGCTCTGCGATTGTGACATGGATGGGAAACCGTAAAGATTGGGCTGCGTGGCTTAAGAGCTTTGTGCTCATGGGGGTAGCCCTTTGGATGTTGCTCAACCCTCTGCATGGGGTAGCGACGTTGGGGCTTATTTTGAGCTTCTACTTCTTTACCGATGCATTTGCGGGATTTGGTGTGGCTTTTTCTCTGCGACCGGATAAGGTCTGGTGGATCTGGCTCATTAATGCCCTAACCTCATTGATCTTGGGCACCGTATTTATTGTGGGCTGGCCCTTTAGTTCGCTCTACTTGGTTGGACTTTTTGTGGGAGTGAGTCTTCTTTTTGATGGTATTGCCCTCTTGATGGGAGGTGCTATGTTACCAGAAGTAACAAAGGAAGAGCAAACATCATCCACAAATTCGGATACAACGTCCGATGAAACGATAGAAAACACGAAAAAATAAGGATAGAAAAAGGAAAACAATATGGCAGTTGTAGGATTTACAAAACTTGAAGCGCTCTTTAGAAAAGCAGCGTCACTTGATATCAAAAAAGGACACGCTAAAGCGATTACGGACATTGCTGAGGAGAAATTGGTGGACCTCTTAATTGCGGCGGAGCGAAACGCCAACATGAACGGTCGCGATGTGATTCTTGAGGCGGATCTTCCCATTACCAAAGGGCTTCAAGAGAGCATGACACTCTTTAAGAAGCTAGAGGAGGAGGTGAGTTTGGAGGATGTGTTAGCCTTTTTAACCACGGTTCCTCCATTGAAATACCCACTTTCTGCAGAGTTGGAGGAGAAGTTGCCCGTACTAACAGGAACGCTCTTGTTGGTTTTGGCAAAGATCATGAAAGAGGTTGATCCAGAGGATAGAGCGTTGGATCATGCGACCATTGAGCGTACTAAAACCATTATGGATCTAGTATTATAGCCATCGTTGTCCCCATAAGGAGCGTGCATCAAAGTTTTAATGTAGAAGTGCTATTATTTGTGAAATTAAACAGAGGATAACACTGATGCTAAAAGAACCTGATGCCCATACCAAGGCGTACGATATTCTTGCTGCCTCGTCGCTCTTTGGGGCACTTCCTGAGAATATCTTACGTACCATTATCCAAGAGACCCAACCGATTCACCTTAAAAAGACCCAGCCCATTGATAATGATTTTGGGACCAAACATCTCTACATTATTCTCTCGGGGCGACTGAAAGTGACGCAGATTGATCCCTTAACGGGTCGCACGATCGCGCCTTTTCTGCTCAAAGCGGGGGATGTTTTTGATTTTTTCTCCCTGTTAGATGGCAAAGAGCATACGGTATTTCCTGTACCATTGGATCAGATCGAGGCACTCTCCATTCCGTTAGAGCGGGCACGGGAGTGGATCTATGAGTACCCTGAGTTTAACCGAGCCTTTATGCCCTACCTTGGGGAGAAGATGCGGGAGTTGGAGCGTTTTGGTGCTTCGGTGGTCTTTGATGACATTGTCACCCGTCTCTCCAAACTGATTTTGCGTTATGCCTCACCCAAGAAGGTGCCCAGTACCAATCGTTATCCGGTGAATATTATTCACAATCTCTCCGATGAGTCCATCTCTGAGATGATCGGTTCGGTTCGTTCGGTAGTAAGTTCGCAGATCAATAAGCTCAAAGAGGAGAATCTTATTTTTAGTGCCCGTGGACAGCTCTCGATCAAAAACCTTGAGGGGCTCATAAAAAAGTGCGACTCCTCTAAATTGTCGAAGTAGACTTTTTAGAGGAGCGATAGATCAACGATTCATCAAGTCCCTTTTCCTCTTCCCACCCCAATGTTTTGAGTTCACTCTCTGCATAAAAGTAGTCGACATACCCCACACAGAGGTAGGCAATTAGTTGGGTTGGAGGCTTGATGTTGAGCGTTTGAAGTACCTTTTGGGCATCTAAAATACTTACCCATCCCATCCCAATATTTAGCGCTCGTGCCATGAGCCACATGTTCTGTATGGCACACACCACACTGTACTCTCCCATCCTATTCATGCTCGTCATGCCCAGTACCGCCTCCTCATTGGGTTCATAGAGTACCGCAATGTTAATGGGGGCCTCCTTGATCCCTTCGAGTTTAAGTTTGGCGTAGAGTGGTTGGTCGATAAAGATGCTTTTGGCTTTTTGGTTTTCGATTTGAAAGTTTTTTAGAATACGCTCTTTGGTGGGAAGATCATCGATAATGATAAAGCGCCATGGTTGGGAGTACCCTACCGAGGGGGCAGCCATGGCAGCTTGGAGAATCATCTCTAACTTTTCATCTTCCACCGGTTTGGTTATAAAACGGTTGCCTCGAACATCGCGTCGTGCACGAATAATATCAAGCAGTTTTTGGGCATCTTCTGGCGTGAAGGTCATGGGACGTCCTCCTCTTTTGGTACCATTATAACACTTTTTCCATGAGAGATGTCACCCCATGCGTATCAGAACATCGCATCAAAATAAGATACAATAATTATTTGTATAATATAGGCTTAATCTGCAATGGTTGTGCGTTATACTGCTGGCTACTCTTACATGAAAGGTTGTGACGAATGTTTTATCTCACACTGTTTTTGCTCTTTATCTATTTCAAGTTGGCACGGGTTCATCAGAAGGAGGAGCGGGTTGATTGGTTGGTGATTATTTTACACCTTTTTGTTGGATTTTCGGCGGTAGTACTCTATCGTTATGGGATCGAACATCATGCTTTTTGGAGTCTGTTGTTGGTCTCATTTCTCTTTTTTATTGCGGCCGCTTTAGCCATTACGGCGGTGCAGGTTGGTATTTTTGTGGAGGGAAAGCCCCTCTTTGGTATGGGACTGCTCTTTAAATGGATGCCTCCTCTTGGAGGGATTATTATTGGTTTAACCCTGATGTTGGGTTACGTACAGCAGTAGTCCATGAAAATTCGAGGGTTTGGTCGAGACTATTTTTCCTTGGTTGCCATTCAAGCCATGGTGGCTACCATCAAGCTCATTGCCCTCTTTAGTACCATTGCTACTTGCGATGGTCGTCCCTTAACGCTTCAAATCAACTCCCCACCATCTTTCGCTTGATAACGTAACCACAACTCAATTATTGACAACAACTTTTAATTTATATCAAGGGATAGATCATGCAAAAAATGATAGCATTAAGTCTCAGTACGTTACTGCTTATAGCCGAAGAGACACAACTGAACGATATTGTGGTAAGTGCCACCAAAGTTTCTCAATCCATTGAGGAGACAACCGCCTCGGTGCAGGTCATGACACAAGAGGAGATAACCCAACGGGGCTACACCTCGGTGGTGGAAGCACTCAATGGGTTAGCGGGGGTAGGATTTACTCAAGAGGGAGGGCTAGGTGGCTTGACCAAACTCTATGTTCGTGGTATGGGGGGTGCACGGGTACTGGTTTTGGTCAACGGTGTTCGATTTCAAGACCCCTCAAGCAAATTTGGTGCGGATTTTTCACGTCTGTTGCTCTCGGATGTCAAACGCATTGAGTTGATCTCCGGAGCCCAGAGTGGTGTCTGGGGAGCGGATGCAAGTGCGGGAGTGATCAACATTATTACTACCCAACCTCAAGAGGGGTGGCATCAAGATGTTTATGGTGAATTTGGAAGTTTTAACACAAAAAGTGTGGGCATCTCTGGTAACTACAAAGATGAGCGCTATCAAGCCAAGCTTTCTCTCTCTCAGTATCAAACGGATGGCTACTCCGCACAATCACCCTATAGCAGTGATCTTGATGATTATGAAGATGATGACTACCTTAACCGCACCGTTGATCTGTTATTGGGGTATCAATGGGAGGACTCCTCTTCCATTACCGCGGAGTTGATTGATATTTCAACAATCAACAATAATGATACCTACACACTTGGAGAGAATACAGCCAATGAAGATAGCGAGGTAGAGACCCAAAGTGATCTCTATCGAGTGGTGTACGATAAACAGCTCAATGCCCATCAGCTAAGAGTTCGTTATAACCGTTCGGCATTTGAAAAACATGAGCTCGATGTCACCAAGGGAATTGAGAAGTATGAGGGCATTACGGATGAGGTTGAGCTTCATGATACCCTTTCGTATCGTGATCAAGATTATGTTTTATTGGGGGCATCGTATAAAGCCGATACCATTGAGATTGCAACGGTCTCATCGCAAGAGAGTACGTACGATATTGACTCCCGTGCATTTTTTGTAACCAATACCAACGTGGTGGACCGATGGGTTGTTACGGAGAGTCTTCGAGAGGATCTCTACTCCAATTTTGGTAATAAAGTAACAGGCAAGGTGGGGGTAAAGTACCGTTTGAGTCCAGAGAACTCAATCAAAGGGAACTATGGTACGGCGTATAATGCACCATCCCTTTTGATGATTCTTAATCCCAACGGCAAGGCAAATCCTGATTTAGAGGCGGAAGATACTCGGAGTTTTGATGTTACGTTGGCGCACAAAAACAGCTCCGTAACCTATTTTTACAATACGGTTGAGAATTTGATCTCCTACGATAAGGGTGAGAATCAACACATTAATATTGATGGAACCTCTACCTTTAAAGGGGTAGAGATAAAACATGGGACTTCTTTAGGAGATGCTTGGTATCTCGATGCAAGCTATACCTATCTTTGGGCAAAAGATAAAAACGGTATTGATCTAAGAAGGCGGGTAAAAGATACCTATAAGGTAGCACTTGACTATTTTATCAGTGATCTTTGGAGGGTGAATTTTAATGGGGAGTACCTTGGAGAGCGCTATGATGATATGTTGAGCATCAAAGATCCCACCAAAACCAAAGGGCGACAGACCGGTAAATATTTTGTTGGAAACATGGTGGTGCATTATGAGGTGAATGATCAGCTGAGCAGTTATCTGAAAGTGAATAATATTTTTGATCGATACTATCAAGTGGTGGATGGTTACTCAACCATGCCAAGGGCTTTTTATCTGGGCATGCGTGGAAGATGGTAGGCGTGTGATTCTTAGACTCAAACGATTTAATCTGTTGTACAATACTCTTTTGTTTGAAAAAGTATATCCAAAGGAGCCATCGTATGCCAATAATTAGACCACTGCCCTTTTTGATCTTTTTGATCATTTGGGTAGAAGCCAAAGAGGCGGAGCACCACTCCCATGAGGGGAGCAACAACATCAAAATCAATCAAGAGTTTCTCGATTTTACCCACTCCAAAAAGAAGGAGGATGGGACCCGTTATGGTATCGAGATTGACCATGAGGATCGCCACCATCACCTGCAGTTCTATTATGAACGTACCGATACCCACACCAAGCCTATTGTTCCTAAGGATTTAGCGGTGAATAAATATACGGTAAAGTATCAATACAAGCGTGATGTTGCCTCCCGTGTGAGTCTGCTTTATACCACCATTGATGACAATTTAATGGAGGAGACCGATGGGGGAAAGATCTATGGGATTGGGTATGATTATCAAGGGGTAGGTTTGCATCAATATTTAAGTGATTATCCCCATTTTAATGTCTATCAGAGTGATCTACGTTATCGGCTTCAAGTTCATGGCGTTCGAGGAACCTTGGAGGGCAAATACATTCATCTTCAAGATAAAAACAGCAATCCCTTTAGCCAAAATGCCAAGCCTGATTATGCGACGTTTGGCGTGAAACTGCACACGCACTATCATGGTATCCATTGGGGAGCGGGTGCCTATTGGGGACGACGTATTTTTGCCGTGATGAAAGAGGGGTTTGGGGTACAGCACCATGCCATGGAGTTTAAAGAGAGTTATACCTTAGGGGTGGGGCACCACTTTGGTAAACGTCTCTCCGCACACTTACGCTACAGTTATCATGAAGCCAAAGAGATCGTCTCTAGGAATGATCATGTCAAGGTCGAAGCCATCTCAATCAATGGCATCTACCGTTTCTAACCTTTGGAGTTCTCCATAATCTGTTGGTTAATGGTTTGGGCTTGGGTACCACTTTGCAGGTCAAGCTCTCCAATCAGATCCGCACGGATAAAGATGGTAAGCTTAGCCAACGCTTCAGAGAGCCGATCTGCATCGCTCATGCTCACTTCACGGTCTTGGCGAACCGTTGCGTCAAAGACATCCAAGAAGTTACGATACTCCTTGAGCACATCGGGTGAGGCAAAGATCGCTAATCGGTGCGAATGAAACTGGAGTTTGGTCAGTTCACTGTTGGTAAGATTCTCCGCAATAATAATGGACTCAATCGTATCGATGAGCTCTTGATAGGTATGAGTTTTTAGCTCAATAAATTTGATGCTCTGCTCCTTTTCAAGCTCCACGGAGGTCTGTTTATTAAGAAGCATGGCGGTAATCAAAATGGTCGCAAGGGTTCCTAGAATGATTAAAATGATCTCTTGGGTAAAGGGGGTTTTATCGCTAATATGATACGCAAGGCGTAAAAAGAAGTATCCCCCAACAAAGACAATTGCACTCATGATCATTAAGATCACATTGTTGTTAAACCAGTTGTTCATAAGACTCTCTTGTATAAAATTTTTCACATGGTAGCAGGTTTCTTGGTGAACTACCCAATCCCTAAAGAGGATTGGGCTTCTTGTTTCATAATGCCGTGATTTCCAACAAGTGTTAGAAACGCTATAGCACTCCACAAGCTTATATTCCGATAGTTCCTACCGTATTTCTATTATCTACTTGACCTAAACCATAGTTTTTGATGTTGATACTTGCATTTATATCCCTATCAATCTCTTTTTTACCGCAATGAGGACAGTCAAACTTTCTGATATTGAGTGGTTTTTTGCCCGTACTTGCACCACAATAAGAGCATATTTGAGAGGAAGGAAACCATTTATCTATTTTTAGAATCGTTTTGCCTCTCCATTGTGCTTTATACTCTAATTGCCGGATAAACTCACGCCATGCAACATCTGCTAGTGCTTTGGCTAATCGTCCATTAGACATCATACCTCTAACACCCAAAGTTTCAAGACAGATAATATCGTACTGATTGGTTATCTCATTTGATATTTTATGAAGATAGTCTTTTCTTTGGTTATTAATCTTGGTATGAAGTTTTTGAACTCTTAGTTTGGCTTTTTCTCTGTTGTTGCTTCCTCTTTTCTTTTTTGATAATCCTCTTTGAAGTTTTTTGAGTTGTTTTTGTGATTTGACAAACTGTTTTTTGTTCTCATACTTTTTGCCATCACTTGTGATAATGAGGTCTCTAATCCCCATATCCAAACCTACTGCATTTTTTGCTTTGGTAGGCTTAGGTATAGCGATAGTATCATCTATGAGAATTGATACAAAATATTGGTTATTCTGTCTTGATATAGTTGCTTGTTTTAGTATGGCATTTTTGGGTATTTCTCTGTGAAGTTTTACTTTAATACCCTCTTTTGTAAACTTTGGAAGATAGACTCTGTTGTTAGCTACTTTAATATTCTGAGGGGAAGTAAAGCTTTGATGCGTATGCTTTTTGGATTTGAACTTTGGGTATTCACCTTGTTTTTTGAAGAATCTTGTAAAGGCAGCATCTAAGTCTCGGAGTGCCATTTGCAACGATTGGCTTCCACACTCATTCAGCCAAGCATACTCATCAAGCTTTTTAAGTTTAGTAAGCTCTTTTTGTGTAACAATATAGCCAACTTTCTTGTTGCCTTTAGTATACTCTTTTTGTCTGTATTCCAAAAAGTAGTTATATAAAAATCTTGTAGAACCAAAGTGTTTTTCAATAAGAGTTATTTGTGTTTTTGTTGGGTATATGCGATATTTCATAGCTTTTAGCACGTGCAACTCCTTATTGATTTAATCTTTATACAATTTTACAATAAATTTATAAAAGGTAACTTACTTTAGCTTTGGTTGAGGGAACTCTGCTTAAAAATCATACAATAAATCGTACCAATTTTCTTTTTTTTCAAGTATTATGCTCGATAGTAATCCAGAGAAAAGGGGCGATTGAATGTCTGAGAGTTCAACACCAATAGAGAGTTTTATCCACCACAAAGCCCAAACGGGAATGCAGTGTGGTAATTACAGTATTGATATACCTGAACTTAAAGAGGGTGAGCAGTACCGTTTTCATTTTGATGCCACGGCGTGTGTGGGGTGTCACTGTTGTGAGGCGGCGTGTAATGAGTTGCAAAACAACCCCCCCGAGGTCAAATGGCGACGGGTTGGAGAGATGGAGGGAGGAGAGTTTCCCAATGTCTTACAGTTTTTTAACTCCA
>Ga0256843_1000587_pt1 | contig 30815 bp, 26 predicted proteins | sample AlvinellametaG_FD_191572 | JGI IMG/M metagenome (GOLD analysis project Ga0256843, IMG submission 191572) | Pompeii worm associated microbial communities from hydrothermal vent at the East Pacific Rise, Pacific Ocean - Alvinella | ecosystem: Host-associated > Annelida > Integument > Unclassified ...
GGAAAACGAGAATTTCTATCTGTCTTCGGTGATGACTATGATACAATTGATGGTACAGGTGTTAGAGATTATATTCATGTGGTTGACTTGGCACAAGGTCATCTTAATGCACTGGATAGAATTAAAAACTTCAAAGAACCAATGACCATCAATCTTGGAACAGGAAGGGGTTACTCTGTACTAGAGCTGGTTAAAGCTTTTGAGAAAGCATCAGGCAAAGTAGTACCCTATAAAATAGCCCCAAGAAGAGCTGGAGATATTGCCACCTGTTTTGCCGACCCAACCTATGCTAACGAGGTTTTAGAGTGGAAAGCAGTTAGAGGAATTGCAGAGATGTGTGAAGACAGCTGGAGATGGCAATTTAATAATCCTAATGGGTATGGGGTTTAAGATAAAATATTTATTATTGATTTTTCTTTTAACCCTTGCTTCATGGGGATTATCTAAACAAGATAGAATTATTAGAGCATCTCTTTACCCCTATACAGTAAAGGGCAAAACTTATTATCCACATAAAGTCTCTGTCGGAGAGACAAAAAATATTTTGGCTTCATGGTATGGAGAGTATTTTCATGGCAGAAAAACAGCTCTTGGAGAGATTTATGATATGTATGGATATACTGCAGCACATAAAACATATCCATTAGGAACAGTACTATTAGTTCATAATCCTAAAAATGGAAAATCATTAAAAGTAAGAGTAAATGACCGAGGCCCTTTTTGGAATAATCGGGAGTTAGATTTATCTATGGCAGCTGCAGAGTTTCTTGGAACAAAAAGAGCAGGGGTAGCAGAGGTAAATATTAAGGTTGTTTCTGTTCCATCTATTGCAAACTCTTTTGTACCAAAAAAAGGAAAAGCTCCATTGAGACCTATTTATAATTTAGGATATACGGCAAGTAGTTACTCTTTAATTAATAAAAAAACAAAAAAAGTTTTTATTGAAATAGGTACTTTTTTAAAAAAAGGGGAAGCTCAAAGATATCTTAATAAACTACAAAAGTATTTACCAAAAGCATATATATTTAAGAAAAATTATAATTATAAGATTAAATTTTCTTTAATAGCAAAAGAGAGTTTTGTAAAAAGAAAATTAAAACATTTAAAGCGAAAAGGTTTAATTACAGGTTATGGACTATGTTGGAGTTATGATTAGTTAAGGAGTTTCTCTATATAATAGTATTTGTCAAAGGGAGATATTAATAATTAATGAGAAAAAGAAGTTCATTTAAAATATTTTTAGCTGTTCAGAATGCTCTTTTTTTAAGAGAATTAAGTATGCGTTTTTCTTCTGGAAGAATGGGAATGTTTTGGACTTTTTTTGAACCATTTTTTCAGATTTTAGTTTTTGTGCTGATTAAGTTAATTTTATTTGGTTCAGATAAGACAGATTTTGATTTTGCTGTATTCTTGGCATTGAACTTTACTGCATTTAATATGTTTAAAAATATAGTTATTAAATCTATAGCATCTTTTAAAGCTAATAAAGCACTTTTCTTATATAAACAAGTTAAACCTCTAGATACAATTATTGCTCGTTGTATGGTTGAAATTTTTATTACATCTATTATTATTTCAATTTTTATCTGTATTGGTTTTTATTTTAATTTTGATTTAAACGTAAAAGATTTAACAATGGTTGTTATAGGTTTCATTGGTCTAATTATTTTTTCCTTCTCAATAGGTATTTTTATGGCTGTATTAAATGTTTTTATTGATAGTATTGGAAAATTAATTAATTTTTTTATGACAGCACTAATGTTTGCATCAGCAGTATTCTATAGTATTGAGATATTACCTAAAGATTTACAAATAGTATTGTTGTATAATCCTATAGCACACTTTATGGAGATAATACATGGGTTTTACTTCTATGCTTTAGATGATAAATTTGTCTCTTATTCTTATATTTCACTTTGGACTCTTTTTATTTTATATATAGGTTTATGGTTATATGTTAAACTTGAGAAAAGGATTATCTCTTCATGATAGAGTTAAAAAATGTTTCAAAGTCATTTAAAACTAAACATAGTAGGAAGTATATTCTTAAGAACATGTCCATTATAATTCCTTCAGATAAAAATATTGGTATTTTGGGTAGGAATGGTACTGGAAAATCTACAATAATGCATATGTTAGGACAGATTGAATTTCCAGATAAAGGAGTAATTCTTTCAGATAAAAGTTTCTCTTGGCCTTTAGGGCTTCGTGGAGGGTTTGTTGGTAATATGACAGGTAAAGCAAATATAAAATTTGTTTGCAGGCTTTATGGAAAATCAGAAAAAGAGATTCAAAAAACTGTTAATTTTGTTAAAGAATTTTCAGAACTTGATGACTATTTTGATATGCCCATAAAAACGTATTCTGCAGGAATGAAATCACGGCTTAGCTTTGGATTAAGTCTCTCTTTCGATTTCGATTATTTATTAATTGATGAGACACTTTCTGTTGGTGATGCAAGATTTCGTAAAAAATCTAAAGAGGCATTAATGAAAAAAATAGAAACATGTAATGTTCTTTTAGTAAGTCATGATATGGGTACATTACGAGATATATGTGATGTGGGAATTGTTGTAAATAATGGTAGAATGCGTTATTTTGATAATATTGATAGTGCTATTAAAGAGTATGAAGCAATTAATAAATAGTTGAAGGTATATATGAAAAGTTTTTTCTTGATATTTATTACTCTATATTTATATAGTGGGTGTAGTAGTAGAGTTAATCCCTCTTTGAGTAGAGATAAAAATCTATTGTCTTGTAGTCAAGAAGCTAAACCAAAAAGTTTACAGTTTTTAGAACAGCAATTTCGTTGTTTAATAAAAAAATAAGGAGAGTATTTTGCGTGTTGTAACTCTATTTTTTAAGTCTTTGTTTATATTTTTATTTTTTTATAGTATTTATTATATATTTTTTATAGAGACAGAAAAATACTCTTCCAAAAGTGTTATAATGATTAAAGATTTATCTCAAGAACAATCTACCTCACCTTTAGGCTCTTTGCTTTTACCATCAGCTTCTGGATTAATGACTGATGCAAAGCTTTTAGGGGTTTATATTAACTCATCTGATATGTTTACGATTCTAAATGAAGAGTTTAATCTTACTAATTATTATAAAAGTGAAGAGATTGATTTTTTACATCGTCTATCTAGTAATCTATTTCTTCCAAATTATCTTTTTAATATGCAAAATGTTTTAACAGAGTATAGGAGTGATTTAACTATTTTATATGATGAGGCTTCTGCTACTATGAGCATAGGATTCGAACATGCTAATCCGAGTATAGCTCAACAGATAGTAAAAAGAATTATTACTCAATCATCTAAGATTCTAAATTATTTTGATAATCAAAATGCAAAGGTAATTTTAGATTTTTTAGAGAAACAAGAGAAACAAAAACATCAAATATTTATTAATTCTTTAGAAGAGTTACTTCACTATCAAAATAGAAATAGGACAATTGATCCTAAAGTAGATATAGATGTAAAAAATAAAATATTGGCTAAATTAGAGAGTGAACTTATTCAAAAACGGGTCTCTTACAATACTAAAGCTCAATATTTAAATCCAACAACATCAGAAATGAAACTACTAGCAGGAAACATAAAATATATTAAAAAAAGTATTAAGAGAATAAAAGCTGAGATTACAGGAAGTGGAGATAAAAAAGAGTTAAATGCTAATATGTCAGATTTTACGCTTTTAAAAAGTAGAGTAGAATTTAATAAAGAATTATATATTCAAACATTAATAAAGCTTGAAGAGACAAAAGTTTTAATTAATAGAAATAGTAAAAATCTTATTATTGTGACACACGCACAGATTTCAGATAGTTATAGTTATCCTAATAAAATAAAGGATAGCTTTTCTATTTTAATTATTTTAAGTTTTTTATATGGAATTATAAGTTTGATTTTTACTATTATTCGAGATCATAAGGATTAAAATGAAAAGGTATACACTTATTTTAATAATATTTTTAATAAAGAGTTTATGTGCTATTGATGTACCTCTTAATCAAATAAATAGTAATAAGAGTGATAAGGCTATTTCTATGAAAGCTTATTTTGGAGAGGAAATTTTTCAGGGAAATTTTAAAGAAAATCAACAATTCAGATATAATCCTGACTATGTAATTAATGTAGGAGATACTATTAGTGTAAAGATGTGGGGAGCTTATGAGTTTTCTTCTGAATTATCTGTTGATAAACAAGGAAATATTTTTATTCCTAAAGTAGGTGATATTCATGTTTTGGGACTCTCTAATAAGAAATTAAAAAGTAAAATAGAAGAGTCTATTCAACGTGTGTTTAATAATAATGTTTATATTTATGTAGATTTGAAACAGTATCAACCTATTTCAGTTTTTGTATCTGGTTCTGTAAAAAAAATTGGTTTATATAAAGGTCTTTCTACAGACTCTATTTTACAATTTTTAGATAAAGCAGGAGGTATCTTAAGAGGACAAGGGTCTTATAGAAATATCTCTATTTTAAGAAATAAAGAGGTGGTTAAAAGACTTGACCTTTATCAATTCTTATTACATGGGGAAATTGATATGTTTCAATTTAAAAATGGAGATGTAATTTTAGTTAATCCTGTTCGTAATTTTATTGAAGTGGATGGCGAAGTTAACCGTCCTTATATTTTTGAACTCTTTTCAGAATCGACTACTGTACAGGATATTATGCGCTTTATCATGCCCAAACCAATAGCCAATCATTTTATGATTACTAAATGGGAAAATGGAGAAGAGATAACTAATGAGTACCCTTTAAGTCAAGCCAATAATCTTTTTATTACAAAGGGAACCAAGTTAAAATTTTTCTCAGATTATTATGTAAATAACCTAGAAGTAAAATTAATAGGAGAACATAAAGGTGCAAAGAAAATAATGGTGAAAAAAGGAACATCTCTTTATACTATTTTATCCAAAGTTAAATTTACAGCTTTATCTGACATTAATAATATTCGTTTATATCGAAAAAGTGTTGCAAATACTCAAAAACAACTTATTGAGACAATGTTAAAAGATTTAGAAGCACGGGCATTTACTTCTGATTCGGCAACAGTTGAAGAGGCAAATATTAGGAGTAAAGAATCAGAAATGATTATGAAATTTGTAGCACGAGTTCGTGAGGTTGAGCCATTAGGACAAGTAATTATTAATAATGAAGATAATCTTGATAGAATTTATTTAGAAGAAGAGGATAAGATTGTTATTCCAAAACGTTCAAATATTGTTGTTGTCCAAGGTGAAGTTAATATTCCTAATGCTTTGGCATATAGAAAAAACTATACACTTAATGATTATATTGATGCCTGTGGCGGTTACGGAGAACGAGCTAATATGGATAAGGTTTTATTAATTAAAGCAAATGGTAGAGTTGTTCAATACAGTACAGGAGATTTTTTTTCAGATACATCTTCACTTCGTGTCGATGCAGGAGATTCAATATTGGTTTTAGGTAAAAGTGATAGTAAAAATATTTTAATAACTTCTAGTATAACACAGATACTTTATCAAGTTGCTGTAGGTGCAGCAGTGGTTCTTAAGGCATTTTAATTGACTCTTTATGGTATAATAAATTAAAAATAACGGAGTAATAGTATATGGTAAAACCAAGTTTTAAAATTATAGGATTATTAATTCCATTATTCTTAACCTCTTGTTCAGCAGATGAAAATAGAAATTTAGAAAAGGAAAAGAGAGTTATGACGCAAGAAGAGAATCACAGAGAGGATATAAAGAAAATAGAAATACATACAATGTTTGAAGTTGCTTATTATGGACAACCTCAACTTATTCAGCGTTATCTAGACCATAATCATAGTATTAATGCTATTGATAAAAATGGTGCAACTCCTTTATATTATGCAATTCAAACCAATCAAGTAGAGACGATAAAACCATTAATTTATAAAGGTGCAGATATATCTCATCAGAATAAGTTAGGACAAACTCCTCTTCATATGGCTGTTTCGTTAGGTAGGGGTAAAATTGTTAAAATTTTATTAGAGAGTAAAGCAGATATTAATGCTACAGATAAGAATGGATTAACTCCGTTAATTTATGCAATAGAGAATAGACAAACTAATATAGCTCAGTATTTAATTGAAAAAGGAGCTGGTCTAGAAGCAGATAAAAAATATAAATTAACACCACTTCATATTGCTATTCAAAATAAAAATATCAATATATTAAAAATTTTATTGGATAAAAATGTAGATATAAATTCTAAAAATATTGATGGTTATGCACCTCTCCATTATGCTGTTATTGCTAATAGTTTTAAAGCTGTTGAAATGTTAGTAAATAGGGGAGCAAAGATTGATTTACAAGATAATGAGGGGAGTACCTCTTTACATATTGCTGCAATGAAAGGTTATATTAAAATTGTTAAATTTTTATTGGCTAAGGGTGCTAATAAAACAATTAAAGATAAAAACGGGATGAGTTCTTTATCTTTTGCTCAACAAAGTTGGTCACAAGCACTTAAAAAGGTTATGTTAGATGAAAAAAAATAGTACAAAAAAAGCGTTTACAATGATTGAATTAATGGTAGTTATAACTATTATTGGTATTTTGGCATCATTTGTTGCACCTTCAATTATGAAGAAACTCGGAAAGGCTAAAGTAAAAACAACAAAAATTGATATGGGACTTTTTTCTACAGCTTTAGATAGTTTTAATTTAGATGTAGGTCGATATCCAACGAATAGTGAAGGATTGAAAGTTCTTTGGATAAAATCTTCAGATATTAACGGCTATGATGGTCCATATGTTGAAAAACCTAAAACAAAAGATGCATGGGGACATCCTTATGTTTATAAAACTACTTCAGATGAACATGGTTATGATATTATCTCATATGGTAAAGATGGTAAAGAAGGTGGAGAGGGAAAAGATGCAGATATTTCTGTATGGGATGAGTAATTGGAAAATCTCTTTCTAAAAAAAGGGTTTTGTACAGAGAGTGAACTAGAGAAAGTTTATGCTGTCCAAAAGGAGTATGAAACCCACATTGGTACGATTCTTCTTAATTGGGGTGTTATTACTCAAGAGCAACTTTTAGAGATATATTCAGAGTATTTTGATATACCTCTTATGAATAGAAATCTCTATGAAGATGCTCAAAAAATTGAGACTTCCATTCCTAATGAATTCTTTCTTAAATATAATTTTTTTCCAGTGAAAAAAGATATAAAAAAGATTTACTTGATTACTGATAACCCCTTTAATCTTGATATTTTCTCTTTTATTGAACAAGAATTAAACCTTAATATAGATATCCTTTTAGCTAATACACAAATTTTAGATGAGTATAAAGTACTCTATGAAGAGATAGATGATAATAGCGAAATAGAGTATGATGAAGAGATAGATAAATTGAAAGAATTGGCTTCAGAAGCACCAATTATTCAAAAAGTAAATGCAATATTTACTCGTGCAGTTAATATGAGAGTTTCTGATATTCATTATGAGTCATTCAAGAATGGTATGCATGTACGTTTTAGAGTGGATGGGAAATTACAACTTATAGAACGTATTACATCTGCTCAAAAAGCTTCAATTATTGCCAGATTAAAGCTTCTTTCTTCTATGAATATTGCTGAAAATAGACTTCCTCAAGATGGGCGTATTAGTATTAAAGTAGCAGGAAAAGATATTGATATTCGAGCATCATCTATTCCTACAGCTGATGGAGAGAGTTTTGTATTAAGGCTTCTTGGAAAACAAGCAGTAACTTATTCTTTAAGTCATCTTGAGTTTTTTGAAGACCATATATCTATTCTTAGAGATATTATGAAAAAACCAAATGGAATCTTTTTAACTACAGGTCCTACAGGTTCAGGAAAAACAACTACACTTTACTCTATTTTAAATGAGTTAAATAGTGAAGATACGAAAGTAATTACAGTTGAAGACCCAGTAGAGTATGAACTTGATGGGATTAGTCAAATTCAAGTCAAAAGTGAAATTGATTTTACCTTTGCAAATGCTTTACGTTCAATTTTACGTCAAGACCCCGACGTTATTATGATTGGTGAGATTAGGGATGAAGAGACAGCTAGAATAGCTATTCAATCAGCACTTACAGGTCACTTGGTACTTTCAACTCTACATACAAATTCAGCTCTTGGTGCAATTTCAAGACTTCTTGATATTGGTATGGAAATGTTTCTTTTAAATTCATCTATTAATGCTGTTATGGCACAACGTTTAGTTCGAAAACTTTGTCCTCACTGTAAAAAAGAGACTTCTCTTTTAGAAGAAACAAAAAATGGGTTAGAACTTGATAAACTATTAAAACGTTATCCTGTAGAAAAGATAGAAATTTATGAACCGAAGGGTTGTGAAGCATGTAATTTTACAGGGTACAAAGGAAGACTTCCTGTTGCCGAAATTATTCCTTTTGATAATCGATTAAAGTATGAGTTCGAAAAAAATGAGAACTTTTCTGATATTGGAAAACTTGGTTATCGTTCTCTTAGAGAGGATGGTATTCTAAAATATCTTGTTGGTTTAACTTCATTACAAGAGTTAGGAATGTTGTAATGAAAAAGATTGTTTATGAATCATCTGATACAATGGGGAATATTGTTAAAAGGGTTTTTATTGGAGAATCTGATGAGTTTCAAAGATATATAAAAAGAAATAATCTTTATATTTATTCAATAACTGAAGAAGAGATTAAGATTGAAAAAGGTAAATTCAAAAATAAAGATTTTAGAGATTTTTTAGAAGAATTTCTATATTTAATTCAGTCTGGAATGCCTATTGATCAGGCATTAAAAACTCTATATAAAGTAACTGCAAAAGCTGAAACAAAATTTTTTATTGATAGAACACTCGCTGGGATAAAAGATGGTACACCATTTTCACAATCATTAGAAAAAGCTTTTAATGAAGTTAATTATTCTGTGGACTCTATGGTTAAATCTCTTATTGCTATTGGAGAGGAGATTGGAGAACTTGATTTAAGTATTGAAAGAGCTTTGGAGCATATGCAATATCAAGAAGAGGTACATTCTCAAATATCTCAAGCAATAAGGTATCCTACATTTTTATTTGGAATGAGTATTATGATGGTATTTTTTGTATTTTGGTTTGTTGTTCCTAAATTTTCAGCAATGTTTACTCCTGAAGAATTTGAACGCTTACCTGCTTTATCTTATGCTATTTTGAATATTGGTAAAACTTTAGATGGAAATATGGGCTTTGTATTGATAGGATTTATTGTAATAGTTACATTAATATGGATTTCGGTTAAAAAAAATAAAAAATTTTGGTTTGGTATAATTAGTAAAATAGGATTTTTTAATAATTTAATGTTGAAAATTGAACTTTCCTATATTTTTAGGTCTTTGGGAGTTATGCTTCAAGGGGGATTAAAGATAGATAGAGCTTTAGCAAGGATAATACCTTTAGTAAATCATTATGAGTTAAAAAACTTATTTACTATTGCACGAGATGAAATACGAAAAGGGGAAAAACTTAGTCGTATTTTTTTTGATAGCAATGTAATCAGTCCAAATATTGCTTCTTTAATCTCTGTAGGAGAAAATTCTGCAAGTTTAGAGAAGATATTTTTATCTGTTGGAGATAAATTGGGAAAAGAATTTAATATGGAAGTTAAGAAAATTTTATCATTTTTAGAACCTCTTATTATTATTTTTGTGGGAATACTTATTGCACTTATTGTTGTTTCTATTATGTTGGCTGTTATTAGTTTGACTGATTTAACAGAGATGTAGTTTTTGATGAAAAAACAAGCTTTTACGCTTATTGAATTATTAGTAGTTTTAGCTTTAGTTAGTCTACTTATTTCGCTAGTAGGACCATCTGGTAAAAAAATGTATAGAAAATTTTCTAAGAGAGTAAAAAAAATAGAAAAGATAGGAGAAGAACACGATAGGCAGTTTAAAAGATTTCTAGAGGATAAACATTACTATTTTGAATCAAATTTAACAATTAGAAATAAACATGAGAGCTAATGATATGAAGAAAGGATTTACTGTTATTGAAATTTTAATAGCCATGATGGTTCTATTTATTGCTATTGGATTTGTAAATATAAGTATTAAAGCTTTTAATGGTTATCAAAGAAAATCAGTAGTTTATCAAAACTTTTATATTACAGCATTAAGCTTAAAAGATTTGATGGAAACAAAACCTTTAGATAAACAAAACTCTTACAGAGGAACTTTGAATGGGATAGAGTATAAAATTTTAATTAAAGAGCTAATCCGAAAAAAAAATTATATTGTTGATATGGAACAAGCTATTGGAAAAAATGATGGAAATTTCTTTATTATTTTATATCAATTAGAGATGACTTTAAAAATTCGTAGTAGAGTGAAAAAGTATACATACTATCTTACAAGAGATAAAATTATTCATAGGTTTATAGAAGTTGGAGATGAAAAGTTATGAAAAAAAAAGGTTTTACTTTAATTGAACTTTTAGTTACTATTGTTCTTTTTTCTCTACTTTTAGCAACTGCATTATACTCTTTTCGATTTATCTCTATAAATATAAGAACTATCAATAATACAAATCCAACAAGAGCAATTAACTATAATTTATTAAGAGGTGTTTTCAGTTCACTCTATTACTATATCGATAGTAATTCAGAAGAATTAAATATAGATAAAAGGTTGTATTTTTATTTTCATGGAGATTCTAATCGATGTAGATTTATTACAAAATCATCAATTTTTCATGATGAGCTAGTTATTGCAGAGTTATTTTATAAAGATAAGGAATTATGGTATAAAGAGAGTCAGATTTTTGATAAAAAATTAAATTATAAGCAGTTAGATAGAATTAATATGAATAAAAAGAAATTACTTTTAAAAAATATAGATAATTTAAAATTCAAATATATTTTGGGGAATAATAACTTTGAATTATTGGATAAAAAAATTCCAAAACTTATCATTATAACTTTTAAATTAAAATTAAAACAATATAGTTATATGTTTTATATAAAATCTAAAAATATAGAGCGTTTGAGACATTTAAAATTTGAAAGAAAGGAGTCTTGAATTTATGAAAAAAGGTTTTGCTTTGGCTCTTACTTTATGGATTGTTGCTATGTTAAGTTTAGTTTCGGCTCTTTATTTAAGTTATGGAAAAAAAGTAGTTATGAAGACAAGGGAATTAAATAAAAAATTAGAGTTAACTTTTGAGGCAGAATCAACAATTGAATTACTTAAATTTTATATTGCAACGGGAAATATTTATAGAGATAGAGTATCAAATTCTAATTTTCAAAAACTTTTTCCCTCTTTTCCTAAATTTTTTTTTATTGATGGTAGACCAAAAATAATTGATAATAGTACAATTTCTCTTCAAGATACAGCAGGACTTATTAATATTCATGATAATGAGGCTTTTTCCAATTATCTTTCAAAGGATTTAAATCTTGAAGAGAGAAATATTATAAATGATAGTATGAGAGACTGGTTAGATTTAGATGAATTCTCTTTATTAAATGGTGGAGAAAGTGCATTTTATAGGCAAAAAGGATATTTATATGGTTCAAGAAATGAAGGGTATATATCTTCTATTGAAGAACTTTTTCTGATAAGAGGAGTTGAGAAATATAAGAATATAGAGAGAGATAAATTAACTTTATCTACAGTAGTTATTAGAAATATTTTAACAATGACACCTAGAATTTTAGGTAAAGTTTATAGATTTACACCAAATGAAATAGAACAATTAGTTGAAGCGAAAAAAGAGGGTAGAGACTTTTTTACAAATCTTTTTTATAGATTCAATGTTTATAATAGAAGACCAGAACTTGATGGTTTTATCACTTCTAATATTTTAAAAATGAACATCACTATTAACAAAGATAATATTTACAAGAAAATAGAACTTTTAATAACATTTAGACCAAATAATATACGAGCTTTTGAAGTTTTAGAGTATACTGACTAAGTCTCTCATATTGATAAAGGATAAAAAAGTTATAATGTTCAAAAAAGAGAAAAGCTAAAAGGGGTTGTATGGATATCTTGATTAATTATTTGTTAAAGAAACAGATTATTAAACTTTCATCTATTGAAAACTCTTTTTTTGTATATAAAAAATTAGATAAAAAAATTAAATTAACTCCTCAAATTGTTGCTTTGAATTATGCTTCAGAATCTCCTTATATTTCAAAGAGTATAATTTCTTCAATTATTGATGGTGAAAATCTTTATTTGTGGTTTATAAAAGGAGAAAAGGTTCGTTATCTTTCTGAAGCACAAATTATTTTTCGTAGACTTTTAGAAAAATATAAAAATGTAATTTGTATTATAGAAGGGAATCCAAATAAGATTATAGTTATCAAGAAGGGTCATTTGGTTGCTTCATTTGCAAAGAATATAATTTCATTAAATGATAAAAAAATATTAGAGAGTAAATATACTATTAATAAATTTATTTCTTTGAAAGAAGATATTTATAGAGATTATCTAAAAGAATCATATAAATTTTTGACATTTAGTGATATATTAAATATACTTGATATAAAAATAGATATTCATGAAGTCTTAAAAAAATCAGTCTCTTTTTTTGCACTACCTCTGTTAATAAGTTCCATTGTCGTTACAATGTTATTAGCAGGATATTCTTTCTATCTTGATACTCAAAGAGATATACTATTTAAAGAGTTTAAAAAGATGCAAAAATCTAATGCTCAGGTTAAACGTCTTATTGTTAAAAATGAAAAAGAGAATAGAATTTATCAAGAGTTACTGAATGAATTTAAATACGTAGATAAAACAATAGCATTATCTCAGATATTAAAAGTAACTAATGATTTAAATATGACAATAGTTTATATTAAGATATATGATAAGAATGTAGATTTTATTGTAAAAACATCAAATAGTAGTAATATTCCTATTTATGTAAAAAGGCTCTTTAAGACTAATCAATTTAGGGATGTTAAAAACATAAATAGTCGTAAGGTACGAGGGGCTGGTATCGAAGTCACTATGAGTGCTAAACTGAAAGAGATATCTTAATGGCAAACTATTATCTTTATTTATTAATAGCTGTTTTTATTTTTATAAATGGAGCTACCTATTTTGATAATGAAATTAAAATTACTGTAAAGAAACAGGAACTTTTAAAGCAAAAAATTAAAAAACAAAAGTTATATGATTCAAATATAAAAGAGATAAAAATAACTTTAGAAAAACAAAAAGATATTTTTATAAATAATAGAAAACCCTTTTTCAAAAAAGAGAAAAAAGAGACAATTATTTTTTCAGAAATACAACAGAGTATACAGAATATTTTTAAGTCTATAGGTGGGAAAATTACACAACTCAATAGTGGAGCTGTTATAAAAAATAAATTTTACAAAAAATACAATATTGCACTTAATTTTGAGATTATCCCAGAGGATTTAGAAATTTTTTTTAAAAATCTTTATAAAACAGAAAAGTATCTTTTTATAGATTCTATACATCTTTATAGAGACAAGAGAGAAAAAATGATTAGAGTACGTATCTCTTTGATTGGATACCAACTTTTATGAAAAAAAATCAATTAATTTTAATTTTATTAATAATTCTATTATATATAAGTCTTTCATATGTATCTTATGAATCTTTTCGAAATTCAAAAGAGGTGAAATTGAGGGATACCAATCTAACAGTAATTAATATAAAACAAAGAGTCTCTATTAACAGTAAAGCTATTTATGATTCAAACTTTAAACTCTGGGATTTAGAGATAAACTCTATTTTTCAAAAACGACAAAAAAAAGAGAAAAATCTTTTTAAGTTAAAAGAACAGAATAGTCATAATCATAGAACTAACTATCAGGAAGAGATTTCTAATATTAATGCAAGTAAACGAAAAATTTGTTTAAATGATAAGTGTTGGAGATTTATGGGAATAGTAACAATTAACAATTATGTAGAGGTAACACTTTTATCTACAGATAGTAAACCAAAATTAGAAACATTTACTAAGGGTGATATATTGTTAAAGGGTATTACCATTAGTAAAATTACAGGAGATAGTATGATTCTTATTAATAAGAAAGATAAAAAAAAATTTATTTTAAAGCTTTTTGATATAAATGCTTCAGCTTATTTACCAAAAAATAAAAAGGAATCTAATGAATAGGGTTTTGCACTTTATTATTATAAGTTATTTTTTATCTATGATTATATCTTGTTCAATTGTTGATAGTCAAATGAGACCAAATACAAAGAAATATATTATTTCAAATTTAGATGATAGGAAATTAAGTAATTTAGAACAAGAGGTATCTTATACAGAAGAATCTTACAATAGTGAGATGGATGAAGATTTATCTAACTATGTTTCAACTAATCCTAAAGAAAATATTGAAGAAGTTACGAATTTACATGGATTAAGTAGAACGAAACAAAACTTTAATAGTGATTTAATGGTAGTAAAAAAATATTTTGATAAATCACCTGTAAAGTTATCAATTGAAGAGATGCCTCTAAATAAATTTCTTCATCTTTTATTAGCAAAAGTTTTAAAAGTTAATTATGTTCTAGATAAAAATATTCAAAAGAATACTCAACCTATTTCAATTAATATTAAAGAAAAAATATCTAAAGAAAAACTTTTTTCTATAGTCTCTAATATTTTAGATGGTTTTCATATTATTATTGATGTTGAAAATGATATTTTTTATGTTAAAGAGTCTTCTACTAAACGAGGTGATATTGTAAATAAAGTCTATTTTGGAGACCACTTACCATTAGGGGTGTCGGATGAAGATATTATTTATATGATGAGACCTTTCTATTATAATAAACAGATTTCAAAATATAATATTTTTGTAAAAAAATATTTTCTTAGTAAAAAAGGAACATTAAAAATTGATGATTATGATAGTATTATAAAAATTAAAGATAAGGCTAAAAATTTGAAAAAAGCTTTACGATTTTATAGTTTTATTGATCAGCCAAGTATGAAGAACAAACAGATGAAATTAGTTCATATGAAAAATATGGATGTTAATAAATTTATTGAACAGGTTAAACCTATTATTCAAAACTATGGTATTTTAATTAGTAAAACACCAAACTCTTCTGGTATTAAATTTGTTCCAATAAAGCAGATAAATTCTTTTTTACTTTTAGGAGATAAAGAGTCATGGTTACAGACAGTTCTTTTCTGGAAGAGAAAGTTAGATATTGTACAAAAAACAACTGAAGATGATAGAGATTTTTTTGTATATAAACCTTTAAATAGAAAAGCTGAAGAATTGGTCGGAATTATTCAAAACTTTACAAATATTTATGGAGAAGAAAATAATAAATTAAATATTAAAAAAGATAAAACAAAAATAAAAACAAGTAGGAGTATTAAGGTAGTTTTAGATAAAGAGAGAAACAATATTATTGTGCATTCTACAAAAAAATCATTTTTTAATATAAAAAAAATGTTAAGACGTTTAGATACTTTGCCTAAGCAGGTACTAATTGAAGTAACAATAGCAGATATTTCATTAACCGATAATCTAAAATTTGGATTAGAGTGGTTTTTAAAAAATAACTCTTCTAAATATGGTTATGATATACAAACTTTTGGCTCAAAAGGGGGACTTGGAGGAGCAGGGATTCTCGGAAAAATATTTTCAACTTCAGGTAATATTGGTGCAACATTATCAGCACTGCAAAGTAAAAGTTATGTTAATATTTTATCTAATCCTAAGTTACTTGTTTTAAATAATCATAGTGCGAATATTAATGTTGGAAATCAAATTCCAATATTAACATCTCAAGTATCAGCAGGAGATGTTTCAACAGTAGGTGCTACAAGCCCTTCTGTTTTACAAAATATACAGTATCAAAATACAGGAATTAATTTAACTGTAAAACCTACTATAAATTCAGATGGTTATTTAACATTAACTATCTCTCAAAATGTTAGTTCTGCAACACAAAATACTATATCTAGTATATCTTCTCCTATTATTTTTAATCGTTCTTTACAGACAGATGTAGTTTTAAAAACAGGTCATACAGTTATTCTTGGTGGATTAATTTCTGAAACAGCAAAAAATGATAAGTCTAAAATACCATTCTTAGGAGATATTCCTATCTTAAAAAGCTTATTTTCGGTTAGTGGAGACAGTAAAGAAAAAAGTGAATTAGTCATTTTAATTAAGCCAACAATTCTATCTAATAATAAAGATACGCAGATTGTGACAGATGCTTTATTAGATTTAATGAATTTTAAATAGATTATTTTAAAAGATTCTCTATTTTTTTCTCTAGAGTACCTTTTTTACTTAAAAGTCTTTTACTTTAAGATTAGATGTGTTAGAATACTTGCAAGTGAGTCGATTAAGCTCATCTTAAATTTTTTTACTTAAAAGGAGTTCAAATATGAACAAAACAATTTCAAAAGTAGTAGCTATAGCTTTATTATCGACAGCGGCACTCTCTGCTGCAGCACCAAGTGTATTGACATTTGTAGATAATTCAACAAATTATAATGACGATAATGGTAGTGTATTAACAGGAACATTAAATTCTCAACTTGATAATAATGTCTCTGTCGATGGTGCAAATGTTGGTACAGAAGCATATCTTGTATTTAAGCCAAAAGTAAACTTGACAAGTGGTTCAAAATTTCATTTATATGCTACTAATGCAGCGTTTATTGCAGCAGACGAAGTTTCTCTTTGTGATGGAAATACAAGTATTGGTAAGATGGTTTCTCAGGGGATTATTGGAACAGGTACCATGAATAAAATGAGAATTAGAATTAATGATGCTGATGATACCTTCTCTAATGCACACTTTGCTAAAGATGGAAACTATACTTTCTCAATTGGAAATACTTGTGCTGGTCAGCCTCCTTTATCATTAGTTGGAACAGGTTCTGCTTGTCAAGCAATTACAGTAGCTGTTGTTGAGCCTGTAGATGATTCAAGCTTACCATTTGATGATTATAAAACGCCAGAGGCTACTTTCGGTCAAACAAAAAGATTAGTTTCTATTGCTTGTGATGTTCCTGTATGTAATATTGATGTAAATGCAGATTCAAAACTTTTTACAACTGTACAGCAATCAGCAGGAATTAATCAATCTCCAGTATCTTCAATGGGGAGTCTTAATGCTAATACATATTGTCCTGAATGTGAAGAAGCACAGATTGCATCTTGTACTACAACGATTACTGTGAAAAATCAGTCTGCTGACTTTAATGTTACTTCTGCTACTTTTACTCCTATATTTACAGATAATAAGAATGCTGGTATGACATTAGATATTGATGGTACATCTTATAATATGGGTACACAAGTTGTTAAAACATTAACAACAGGAGAGGATAATGGAGCAATTCCAGAAGAAATTATTGAAATTACATATAAACCAAAACAAGATACTACTATTGCAGAAGGTTTTGTATCAGGTAAAATTGTGTTAAAGAGTAATAATGGAAATACATTAAATACTGAAAGAAAAGAAGATACTTTAGCTAAATTCCAATTTGCTGGTTCAACTAAATTTATTGTACCATATATGAACTCAAGTTATAAAACATTTGTTAAAATTACAACAATGTCTGCATCTGGAGCTAAACTTTCAGCTGTAATTACAGACCAAAATGGTAAATCAACTGATGTAACTTTAAGTGATATTGGTCCAAAGGGAACAGTATATCTATTCTCAACTCAAGGACCACTATTTGATGCAGCAAAAGCAGCAGGTCTTGCAAATGCTTGGACTGTTACATTTGATACATCAGCAGAAGCATCAGTTGTTTCTTATATGACAACAGCCAATGGTGAAAGAAGAGTGGAAGCATATTAATTGTTCCTTTTCTTTAATAATAAAACTTTAAGTTTTGTTATCTGCTAACCATTAATTTGGTTAGCAACTCCCTTTACAAATTAAAAATCTTCCTAGCCAACTCAAAATCATCTTGATAATCAATATCAATAGTTTTAGAGCCTTTTAAAATGGCTAACTGTGGATTTTTGCCAACTCTATCGCTCATCTCTAAATAATTTTTTCTGGAATTAATATAAAAAGCATGGTTTATCTCATAAAGTGGTTCTAAATCTTGAGTTTGTACCCATTTTGTATCTATATTAGAGTTTGTATTAACTATTCTTTTCTCTCTATCTGACCATAAAAACTGTTTTATCTCGGTTACAGACATAATTGAGTCATATCCATTTTTTAAAGCTTCAAAATAGTCATCTATTGCTTGTTGATAATCTTTGGCTTTAACAAAAGGGCTGGTTACATGTAACCATAATATATGTTCTCCTTGAGTTATGGTTGGCATATACTCTATCAGCTCTTTTACAATAGTTGTTGATTGACATAGATGTTCTGGTCTTATATCTATTTTTACTTTTGGATTATCTTTTGTTATGGCTTTAATCTGTTCTATTGCTTCATGATAGTTTGATGTAACGACAATTTCATCTACACTCTCTATTTTAAGTAGTTCAATGATTTTTAGTTCTGTTAAACTCTTTCCATCTTTTGAAAATGGTCGTATATTTTTGTTTTTTACTCTTTGGCTACCTTTTCTGATTGGTAGTACTATTGATAGTTTCATAGATTTCCTTATAATTATAAAATTTGTAAGTTTGACTTTATTTAACAATGATATATAAGTTTGGTTTTGATGTTCGATGAAATCAAACCTACATTTTTATCCCATTGGATATAAAATTTCTTGTTGTATCTTGGTTATCTTTTCTAATATCTTACTATTTATATTAAATTTAACTCCCGCCAATACCTCATTTAACTGCTCTTTATTTCGTGCTGAAGTCAGTGTAGAAGCTACAAAATTAAAACTAAGTGTCCATGCAATAGCAAGTGTTACCGAAGAGATATTTAGCTCTTTAGCCAAAGCCATATATCTCTTTGTTGCTTCTACTGTTTTTTGGTTTATAAATCGTTTTGCCATAGCTTGTTCTCTAACTGAACCTACTGTAACATGGTGTGAATATCTTGCATTGGTAGGATAGTTACCATCATTATATTTACCACTTAAAACCCCACCAGCCAAAGGAGAGTAGGGGATAAGAGAGATAGTCTCTTTTTGACAAATATGTGCTAACTCATCTAAAAAGCGTGGATTATTTAGTGAGAAGTTATTTTGAATAGATTGAAATCTGTTTAACTTCTCATATTTGGCTATCTCATTGGCTTTTGTTAGACCATAAGCTGTATCATTGGATGTTCCAATATATCGTACCTTTCCACTCTCTACAAGTTTATCAAGGGCTTCTAGTGTCTCTTCTATGGGTACAGTAGTATCAGACCAGTGAATCTGATATAAATCTATATAGTCAGTTTTTAGACGTTTTAGACTACCCTCTACAGCTTTAATAATATGAAAGCTATCAAGTGCTGTTAGTCCATGTCGAATGGGTGGAATAAACCAACTATTTGCACCTCCTGTAACTTTAGATGCAACAATTACAGAGTCTCTTGGTTTGGTCTGTAACCACTCTCCTATCCACTCTTCACTAACCCCTGCTAACTCTTTAGATACAGGTGATGGGTAAATTTCGGCTGTATCTATAAAGTTTATACCTGCATCATAAGCTCTATCCATAATCTTAAATGACTCTCTTTTATTAGCATTTGTACCAAATGTCATTGTTCCAAGTCCAATCTCAGAGACTCTTAACCCTGAGTTTCCTATATATCTGTAGTTCAATTTAATCCTTTATAATATCTTTAAATGCCTCTCTAATAAGGCTTATAGGTACATTACTATAGACTGATGCAGAACCAATTTTATTAGCCAATATCACTCTTAAGTGGTTATCAATTCGTTTTTTATCTTTTTGTACATTTCGCATACATTTTCTAATAAGCTCCTCTCTTGATAACCCTATTTCAGAGGCAGATAGAGCAGTTGGAAGATGGTACTTTTGAAATATTTTTTTGTAAATATCATAGTAATCTATAGAGAGTTTTAGATGTTTTTGAGCAATATATGCAACTGCCATAATACCCAAAGAGACCCCCTCTCCATGTCGATAGAACTCTTGATGATTTTTTGCTGTTGAAATCTCTATAGCGTGTCCTAATGTGTGCCCATAATTAAGGAGCAGTCTTCTATTTCCCTCTCGTATATCGCCTTTGACGTGGTCTATTTTTATTTTAATGGTTTTGGCTATAAAATGTGCAACCTCTTTCTCTTTTCTTTCTAATATCTCTTTTGAGTTCTCTTCTAAAATCTTAAAAAATGCCTTGTCATTAATAATAGCACACTTAATAACCTCTGCTATGCCCGAGTTGTACTCTCGTGCAGGAAGAGAGGCTACAAGCTCTAAATCCATTAATGTAAAGATAGGGTGGTAGTAGTTTCCAATGGCATTAATGGTCTGTCTAAAGTTAATGGCAACTTTTCCACCAACCGAGCTATCGATCATTGCCATAAGTGTGGTGGGGATATGAACTAAATTCATGCCTCTGTACCATGTACTTGCTACAAATCCAGCCAAATCGCCAATAACCCCACCACCAATAGCAATAAGTGTAGAGTCTCGTGCTAAATCATTCTCTTCTAAAATGGAATATATTTTTAAGACCTCATTCATATTTTTATTGGCTTTTCCTGCATCCATAAAGTGGGTATAAATCTCAAACTTATCCAATAGTTTTATAACCCTTTTAACAATAGACTCTTTAAAAAAACTATCAGCCACAATAATAACTTTTTTACTTTTTGTCTTCTCTAAAAGATGTTTAGATATACTGTTTATAATACCTTTATCTATATATATATTGTATCTGTTCTCATCAAAATCAACATTAATAATCTCCATATTATACTCCTTGGAACATGCCTGAATTAACAATTAATTCAGCTATCTCAAAATCTTTTGGTTCATTTATCTCATGCCCTTCAAAGTGGTTAATTATCTGCATATATGGTTTAAATCCAATTCTGCTTTTCTGTTTTATAAATGATTCTTGGCTTATGACATAGAGCAGTCCCTGTTCTGCAATGGTTGGCTCTAAACTCTTTAATTTAGGAGATTTACTCTCTCTGTTAAAATTTAGAGGATTACCTTGATACCAAGTAAACTTTCTAGTTTCAATGGCACTAAATGCAGAGTCATACTCTTTTGATTGTACTTTTTCAATACAACTATTGAGTGTTTTATTGGTTAAAAATGGGCTATATGGGTGTAGCAAAACAACAATATCTGTCTTATACTCTTTAAAAAAGCTCTCTATAATATCTTCGATTAATATATTTGGACTGTCTAATATATTAGGGCGTTGAAGGTACTCTACCTTTAGTTCAGAATCTATATATTTTAAAATATCTTTATCAGAAGCGTAGATAATGGTCTCATCTATTAACTCTGATGAGTTAAGCAGAGAGATTGAGTACTCTATAAGATATTTTCCTGCTAATTTTGTTAAATCTCTACTCTTTCCATTATTAAACCAAAATGGAATTAAGGCTACGATTTTCATGATTGATTCCTTAAAATTTATACTACTATTATATCAATTTTATTTAACTCTATAAATTTTTTAAAACAAAACTTATAACTATTTAATCCTATATTTGTTACTATTAGTATTATTAACTATAAGAGACATCACTAGAAAAGTTGGATAAAAGTGTTAGAATAAACAAAAAAATATGCTTTAATTTTTTTAAAATAAATTTAAAGCTATAATCAGACTATGAAGCAAATTGAAAAATCTATAAATTATAAATTGGGCTTAGGTGCAGAAGAGAATAAAGAGTATAGTCATGCCATAGATTATTATCTTTTAGCAACACTAGAGAAGAGTGAATATTTAAATGAAATATACTATCATTTAGCAGAGTGTTTTATGAAGTTGAACAGATACAAAGAGGCATCAGAAGCTTTTTTGTTAATTTATGGCATCTATTTTAGAGAAGAAAAATATTTAAAAGATGAAGAGCTGAATAGTCGAAAAGCTCTCTATTTATATTTGAAAAATAAAAAAGCATTGGCTTTAAATGATTATTTAGAGTTAGCTAAAAAAGCAGAAGAGTTAGAGTGTTGGTCTATAAGTACTTATGCCTATAAAGAGTATATTCAACAAGATGAAGATTTTAATAAAAAAATCTATTTATCTTTGGCTCGTAGTTTAATGCAAGAGGGGCTTTATAAGGAGTCTATAGTTTATCTAACAGAGCAGTACTCTTATGATAGTTCATTAAAATTATATAATGCTTATTACAAATCTATCTCTATTGATAATAAAATTATCTTTTATGCTAATAACTCTTTTTCTGTCTTAGATTGTTTAAAGGTTATAAAAAAAGATGTCTTCTTTGATAGTTATAGACATGTTTTGGCAGTAGATGAGTTAGAAATGGTCGATAGAAGTATACTTAAAGAAGATATTTTAGTTATTTCTAAAAATAGTAATCTTTATAAACGCTATTTAGTACAATCTAAATATATATTATCAAGTGAAAATCTTCCTCAATACTTTAAACGAAAAGAGGAGCAGGTTTATCTTTTTATAAAACAGAGCTCTTTAATTCCTATAGAGTCCTCACACTCTATGAGGCAAGGTTCATCTATTACAGATATGATTCAAGAGGTATTTTTTGAGAACAGAAGAGAGTTTAATGGATTAAAACAGAGAGAGAGTGAATATAGAGAACTTTATGAAGTAGCCATTAAAGAGTTTAATGAAAAAAAGTGGCAAAGTAGTCATAGTAAGTTTAAAAAAATAGCTGGTTTATCTAGAGATATTACAAAAAAATTACATACTCTCTATTATCTCAAAGAGTCTTATATTCAAAATTTGGTTGAAAATAAAGAAATTTCTTTAGATAGAGCTGTACCTTATGGAAATTATCAGTTTTCAGCTGAAAATTTTGCTGGAATAGAGAGTTTACTTATTAGGGCTTCTAGAGACTCCTCTTTATGGCAAGGGGTATTAGATGCTTTTACCCCTATTTTAAATGATATGAAAAAATGTGATAGAAAAGCTATACGTTCTATTGCAGATAAGCGTTTTTTAAAAAAAGTAATACTCTTTTCAAAACAGATTACTATTCAGCTAGAGGCTAGTATTTTACCCTATCAGGCTTGGTTTGTTTTTGCAGATATGTTTATCTTTGCTCGTTTATATAAAAAATATCATCTTGCTAGAGAAAAGGCTTTGGAGTCTACGCTTAAATTAGATGGTATATTAACTATTAATCAAAAAAGATATAAATTAAATGCTTTGAGTGAATCTTCTGATGAAAAAAATTATACTCTACTACGAAATAATATATTAAAGGAGCATAAAGAGGATATAGAAAAGAATTTTCAACTCCTTGGGCTTTCAGAACTATTTTTTGATAGAAGAGATAGTGCTATTGATTTTTTAAAGAGTTTCTATAGTGAAGATGATAAAAAATTTTCTACTTATATTAAAAATAAAACCATAGCCATTGTTGGTCCTGTAGATTCAAAACTGAATTTAGGAGAAGAGATAGACAAACATGAGGTAGTTATACGATTTAACTATAATGGTTTAGACTCTTCACTATATAGAGGAATGGGTTCTAAAACAGATGTTTCATTTTATATTACAGAGATATTAATTAGAGATAAGTTTAATAGAGAAAAAATAGAAAAGATGAATGAGCTAGATTGGGTTATATTTGATACAACACATAGAAAAGATGATGTCTGTTTTTTAGGGGTAGAAGCCAATTTAAGACAGCGATATCTAATTGCACATTCTCATCTAAATTCATATTTTAAGGGAACAGCAAATGCGATACAGCGTGTACTATTGGATTTACTTAGATTTAATACAGGTAAAATAACTGTTTATAATACTAATCTTTTTTTAGATAATAGCTATCATAAAAACTATAAAAGTAGAGGAACTCTTGGGGCTGAACATCTTATTTTTAATTGGCATGACCCTTTGGGTAATTTTATTTTTTTAAAGAGATTAAAAGAGTTTAATATGATTGATACAGATAAAGTATTAAGTGATATTTTAGAGATAAGTAGTCATGAGTATATAGATGCACTAGAGGAACGTTATGGGATTAAGTAGAAAATATTATGATTTATTTGTAAAGTTAAAACGTGAAAAAAAGATTGATTTAGCCAAAGAAGCATTATCTAGAGCCATCCTATTAAGACCAAAATCTTACTACTATTATGAATTAGCTCTAATTTTTAGAGGAGATGGACAGTGGTGGCAGAGTATAGATAATTTCAAAAAAGCATTGGAATTAGAGTCTACACCTAAACTAAGTTGGAGATTGGCTTATATTGAATCTTTAGAGAAGATGAATAGATTTTCAAAAGTAATAGAGATATTTAGAGAGTTCAAAGATAAAGAGTTTGATTCTTCTAGTTATCTTCGTTATGGTTATGCATTAAAAAAAGAGAATCAGATAACAAAAGCAAAAGAGATGTTTAATAGGGCTATAGAACTTGATGATAAAAATAATAGTCAAACATTAGGTATTGGAATTTTTTATGAAAAAAAAGGAAATTGGATAGATGCCTTAGCACACTATAAATCTAAAGCCAAGGATGAGCCTTTTAATGCTCTGTTACATTATAAAACTGGTCTCTCTTATGATAGAAATTTTTTTTGGAAAGATGCAGAGTTAGAGATAGGTCATGCAATTGCTTTAGACAATGGTAGAGCATATTTTTTTAATAGATTAGCATTTAATTATGAACGTCAAAATAAATTTCAAGAGGCAAGTGAAGCCTATTTTTTGGTAATTGCAAAAGAGAAAAATCCTAGAGATGAACACTATTATAGATTAGGATATTCACTATTTTATTCAAATCAGTATAAAGATGCTTGTTTGGCATTCTTAAAAATGACATCTTTGCCTATAGATAGAGAGAATAGCTTAGATATTTTAGAAGATAAGGTGATAAAAAAAGGCTATCAGGTAGTTTTAAAAGAGGTTGACTCTTTAGTTTCTAATATTAGCTATTTTACTCCTCATCAAGAGATTGAAAAACTAATTAAATTAACAACACAAATCAGAGCATGGAGTTTATTAGAGAATTTATATCAAAAGATTCTTGATTATGATAAAAATTGTAGTTCTAACAATTATATCAATTTAGCCTATTCACAATATAGGCAAAAAAAGTATAAAGAGTCAAGTAAAAATTTTATAGAGCAAAGAATTATACAAAAAGTGCACTCTCTTTCAGAAAAAAAGTTTGAAACTGATAAAGAGTTTAGAGTTATTGCAACATATTGTGAGTATATAAAACGTGAAAATTTAAAAAAGAATTATATTCTATATCAGAGTAGAGGAGAATTTATTGATAGTAAATTATATAAAATTCTTCTGACTCTTTTAGACGATGAACGTTTTAAAGAGTATAAACATATTTTAGTGGTTGATAATACAACTATATTAGATGAAAAGATTAAAAAGTTAAAGAGTGTTATCTATGTGCCTAAAGATTCAAATCTATATTTAAAATATTTATCTTCATCAAACTATCTGATTAATGATGGACTATTTCCTAGTTATTTTATTAGACAAAATGGTCAAAAATATTTAAACTTAGAACAGATTTTAGAAAATATTGATGGTAAGTTTAATTCGAAAGAATACTTAGTTAATAAATCAAAAATATCACAAGATTTTCTTCAGAGCACACATATCATCAATTGTAATAAATCTTTAATAAAAGAGTACTCTCTTAGAGGTATTTATACTGGTCAATTGGTTTTGAGTAACAATTCTATAGAAGATACTATTGAGTTCTTTTTCTTTGATAATTTATCTAAATATAATCCTATTAAAATTAATAATTTAAAGCAATCATTATTAATATACGCCTCTTTTGAACCTAATGGGATTACTTCATCTCTTAATAACCTTTTAAATGCTATAGATATAGATAAATATGAAATTACTCTTATAATTGATAATAATACTCTTAATGGATATGAAGATAGAATTATAGAACTCTCTCATAAGATAAATATTCTAATTCACTCAGGGCGTATGGTTGTAACTGTTGAAGAGCAGTGGGTAAGAGATAAGTTTAATCTTTATAGTAGATTAGAGAGTAGTGAAATGAAATCTATTTTTAAAGAGACATTTGAACGAGAGTTTAAACGTATCTTTGGTGGTTATAAATTTGATAACATTATAGATTTTAATGGTTATCGAACTTTTTGGAGTACACTTTTTGCTTTTGGAAATTCCAATCATAAAGCTATCTATCTTCATAACGATATGTATAAAGAGTATACGTTACGATACCCCTCTTTGGAAAAAGCATTCTATTTATATAAAGAGTTTGATAGCTTGATTTCTGTATCTGAATCGGTATCTAAAAGTAATATGAAGATGTTACTAGAGAGATATAATTTAGATAAAAGTCAATTTTATTTTGCAAATAATTTGATTGACTTTAACAGATATATACGATTATCAGAAAAGAATATTGATACTACTTTATATAAAAACTTTTTAGATGATAAGAGAATAAAGTTTATAAACGTTGGTCGTTTATCTCCAGAAAAAGGGCAACAGAAGCTTATTGAAGCTTTTGTTAAGGTCTATAAAAAGAATAAAAACATATCACTCTATATTATGGGGCAAGGAGCTTTAGAACAGACATTATTATCTCAGATTAATAAATATAATATGGAGAATAATATTATACTTTTAGGTCATCAAATAAATCCTTATCCTTTTATAAAAAAATCAGATTGTATGGTATTGTCCTCATTTCATGAAGGACAAGCTTTAGTATTACTTGAAGCTTTATCTTTAAAAATCCCATGTATCTCAACTGATATAGCAGGTCCTCGTAGTGTATTAGAAGATGGATATGGTATCTTATGTAATGATGATATAGATAGTATAAAAGTTGCTATAGAAAAATTTATTGATAATAATTTAGAGTTTAAAGCTTTTAGTTCTTTAGAGTATAATCAAAATGCAATCAAAATGTTTAATAAGAATATGAGAATTAAAAATTAGATAAAATGCACTTTTAATAGAGAAGGATATTTTTATGACAAAAGCAGGACTGAAAAAGTTAGTAACTAAACCACATATTTTTATTAGAGATTATACAAAAAAGAATAAAAAAATTAAAAAACAGGTAAAAATATACGCTGAAAAGGCAATTGATTTAAATGTTCCTTTTCATAGTTACTATTATGATTTATATAAAAAATTTAATGAGACTAAAGCTTTTCCTTTGGCTGAAAAATCTATACTGCGTGCTATTGAGTTAAAGGAAAAAACAGAATATTATCATATTCTAATTAATCTATTAAAACGAAAGAATCAATGGTGGCAGATAATAGAAGTTTATGAAAAAGCTTTAGCTTTTGATAGTAATATGGATATAAAATATTATTTAGAGTATGTTTATACTCTAGAAAAGATGAATCGCTTTGAAAAAATTTGTGAAGTTTTAGAGCCTTTTGCCAGAAATAACAAGTTAAATAGTGATAGTTTTTTTAAATATGGTCATGCTTTAGAACAGATAGGAAAATTTGACTTATCTAAAGAGATGTTTTCTAAGGCAATTGCTCTTGATAAAAAAAAGGATAGTAAAAAGTTAGGAATAGGTGTTTTTTATGAAAAAAAAGGAGAGTGGATTCCTGCACAAAAAGCTTATGCAAGGAGCCTAGAAACAGAAAGTTTTAATGCAGATATTCAATATAAATATGGGTTATCATTAGAACGATGTTATAGATGGAGTGAGTCAGAAGAAGAACATCTCGAGGCGATTGGATTAAAACCAAATAATATATATTGGTATTATAAATTAGGATTTGTAAGAGAACGTAAAGGAGATTATAATGGAGCATCTGAAGCTTATTTATATGCTGTGACTAAGCAAACTACTCATACCTCATATTGGTATTATCGTTTAGGATATGTTTTAAGTAAATTAGGGAAGTATGAGGGTGCCTGTAAGGCTTTTTTAATGATGGAAAAGTTAGAAGTTGATTCTACTAAAGAGAGGGATAAAAATGTAGTTAATACTGGTATATTAAGCAATCTTGAACCTTATAAACTTCGTGCTATAGAGAAATTAAAAGATAAAATTAAAATGGATACCATAAATAAATCTTCTTGGCAAGAACTTGCAACTTTATATAGAGAGATGGATATGTATTCTGAGTCAGCAGATATTTTAAATGAAATCATATCTAGAAATGACAATTTTAATTCAGGTTTATATTTTACTTTGGGTCATACTCTTACCTTAGCTAAAGAGTATAAAGAGGCAACTAAAGCATTTATTGAATATAGAGTTTTACAAGATGCACATGGTGTATTAGAAACTAAGTATAATAAAGATAAAAATTTTAAGAAAATTGTAAATTATACAGAGTATTATGAACGACATAAAATAGATGATAAAATTATTTTATATGAGAGTTATCATGGACGTTCGATTGCTTGTAATCCTTATGCACTCTTTAAAGAAATTTATAGTGATGAACGTTTTGAAGGATATAAGCATATTTGGGCAATTAATAATTTTGAAATTATTCCTGATGAGTTAAAAACTGATAAAAACATTATTTTTGTTAAACGTGAGAGTGACTTGTATCTGCGTTATTTAACAAAAGCAAAATATTTAATTAATAATACCTCTTTTTCTGAATATTTTATTCGTAAAGATGAACAAGTTTATCTAAATACTTGGCATGGAACACCATTAAAGTTAATGGGTAAAGATGCTAAAGATGAGTTCTTATCTCATAAGAATATTAGTAGAAATTTCTTACATACCTCTCATCTTATCCATCCAAATAGATTTACTTTAGATGTTATGTTAGAGAGTTATGATATAAAAAGTATCTATAATGGAGTTGTAGCAGAAATAGGTTATCCTCGCCAAGATTTAATGATAAATATATCTACTGAAGAGAAGCAAAGACTTCTTGATAGTATGAATATAGAAGATGGTAAAAAAGTTGTTTTATATGCTCCTACTTGGAGAGGTAGTGGGGTTAAAGATGTTCAGCTAGATACAGAGAAATTATTAGAAGATATAGAGATATTATCTCAAAGAGAAGATATCCATCTGTTATATAGAGGTCACTATATGGCAGAAAATTTTTTGAAGGATATTGAGTCTCTTGATAATATTATTGTACCTTCATTTATAGATACAAACTCTCTACTTTCTATAGTGGATATTTTAATTACAGACTACTCTAGTATAGCATTTGATTTTATGGCACAAGGTAAACCAATTTTATATTATGCTTATGATAGAGAAGAGTATGCACAAGAGAGAGGTTTTAACTTTGAACTTGAAGAGATTACAGATAATATTTGTGAAAATAGTCAAATCTTATCGGAAACTTTGAATAAAGTACTTATTGATTTAAAAATAGATTCAAAACAAGTTAAGGCACAAAAAAGATTTTGTGCTTATGATGATGGTCAAGCATCTAAACGCGTTATAGATTTACTATTTTTTAATAAAGTTGATAAAAAATATATTGTTAAGTTTGAAAAAAAAGAGTCTATTTTATTTTATGGTGGTACTTTTACTCCTTATGGCATTACCACATCTCTTCTCAACTTAACAGCAAATATTGACCATGAAAAATATAATGTAAATGTTGTTTTAGAACCAAATGAGATTAAAGATAAAATTCAAAGAGAAGAACAATTTAATAGGTTATCTACAGATATTACCATTTTAGGAAAGTTTGGAAAGATGAATACTACACTTGAAGAGAAGTGGATTATTGATAAATTAAATAGTCAAAGAGAATTAGCTTCCAATGAAATGTGGGATATATTGTATGCCACATATAAAAGAGAATTTCTAAGAGTCTTTGGTCATGTGAACTTTAATCATATTATTAATTTTGAAGGTTATAATGCTTATTGGATACGTCTATTTATTCAAGAAAATAGTAAACTCTATTTACATAATGAGATGTTAGGAGAAGCAAAAGTTAAATATACAGGACTTTATGGAACTTTTCAACTATATAAAAAGTATTCACATCTAATATCAGTTTCGTTTGATGTAAATAAAGCAAATAAAGAAAATTTATCTAAACAATATAATATCCCTTTAAAGAATTTTTCATATTGTGATAATCTTTTAAATCCGAAAGAGATACTTGAAAAATCTCAAGAAAGTTTAGAACTATCTAGTGAAGAGAGACTTTTTATCAATGGTAAAACCTTTATTAATATGGCACGATTATCTCCTGAAAAAGATCAAGAAAAACTTATTAATGCTTTTAGTAGAGTTGTAAAAAAAGATATAGATAGTAGATTAATTATTTTAGGTCAAGGACCACTTGAAGGACAATTGAAATCTTTAATAAAAAAATTATCAATGCAAAAAAATATCTTTATTTTAGGACAACGATTTAATCCTATGCCTTATTTAAAACGTTCTGACTGTTTTGTTCTATCTTCAAATCATGAAGGGCAAGGACTTGTATTACTTGAAGCAATGATTCTTGGTAAGCCTGTAATTAGTACAGATATTGTAGGTCCAAGAAGTGTTATTGAAGGAAGACCTGGATTATTGGTTGAGAATAGTGAAGATGGTTTATATAATGGGATGCTAGATTTTATTGAAGGAAGATATAAAGAAGATAAAGTTTTTGACTATAATGAATATAATCAAAATGCTTTAGAGATGTTTTATAATAAAGTATTAAGTAAAGAAGAGAAATAATGAATAAAAAAACAATTATAACCTACGGAACATTTGATATGTTCCATATAGGACACCTTAAACTACTACAGCGTCTAAAAGATATGGCAGATGAATTGATTGTTGCTATCTCCACAGATGCATTTAACA
>Ga0256843_1000588_pt1 | contig 30751 bp, 28 predicted proteins | sample AlvinellametaG_FD_191572 | JGI IMG/M metagenome (GOLD analysis project Ga0256843, IMG submission 191572) | Pompeii worm associated microbial communities from hydrothermal vent at the East Pacific Rise, Pacific Ocean - Alvinella | ecosystem: Host-associated > Annelida > Integument > Unclassified ...
TTTAGAGGTTCCGTCATCGTAAAAACCCTGCGAAAATCCTGATTGGTAAGTGATTATTAAAAATCCTATTATTATCAAAGTTTGTTTCATATTTTTTATTTTTTATTTTTAATTTTAAGTAAGGGGCCTTTTATTTTGTAAGCAATGCTTTCTAAAATAATACCGTTGGTATTGGCCGTTAACACGGTATTTACTTTTCCTGTAGCATCGTAACGTCCGGCATACCAGCCTTTGTCCGGATTATTTAAGCCTTTGAGAGCTTTTTTTAAAACAAGACTGTAATCGTCATCAAATAAAGTAGCCCAAGCATAGGCTGCTTTGGTTGAGAGTTGTTTAAATTCGTTGGCTTCTTCACCGTTTTCGGCATAGCAAACCCAAGTTTTTCCGTTGGCGTAAATCGAGTTGTAAATAAAGTAAGGTTCCCTGTCAACATGGTCTTCTGAAACAGCTATCGGAATACCGGTTTTTTTATATCTCTTTTTCTGAACTTGATATATTCGATAAGCCAGCTCTCGTGAATTGATATCGAAACCGTATTCAATACCATCTAAAATGTAAGGTTCGGATAAGACATAATTATAAGCGGGGTGGTATTTTACTTCGCGGGTATCCGCTCCTATTTCTATTCCGTAAATTTCGACAAATTTTAAAAAATCGGTATAGCGGAATGATTCCGTTGCATCGTAATCGTTGAGGATATATCCTTTTGAAGCATATTCTTCGTAACCGAGTTTTCCTTCTTGCACAATTTTGGCACTTTTATCTTTGAAGCTAAATCCGATTCCGTGCAAAGTGGCATCATTTCCCAATACTCTTTCGATATTCCATTTGGCTATAATACTGTCAACTTTTGGAGTAAACTCCGGATAAAATTTTACAATTCGTGAGGCGGTTCCTAAAAAACGGCCGATATCCATAGCCGACCAACCTACACCTTCTTGGGTGTTATGGTTTGAATAGTCTACCATGGACAATGTGATGGTGCTGTAAACTTTGTTGGGGAGTTCGTTTTCAAACAGTTTAAATTTTAGAATGGAATTGAGTGCTTTGTTCATCTTTTCTCTAAATTCTTTTTGGTCTATAAGCCCTATTTCATAAGCACTCATAACTGCGTGAAACGAGCTACTGATATCCCAAAAAGTCGATGCGGGATACATATCCACACTATTAAACAGTCCGGTTTCTTTTTGATAATTATTTTCAAAATATTTCCAAGCAACTTGGGCATCTTTCCGATCTTGTTCTGTCAAACCGGCAGCAATTTTTCGCATCGGATATGATTTTGAAGGTTTGATTAACATTTCTTTTGAGAAAATATCTTTATAAAATCCAAAATCGGAAGGTCTGGCTTTTTCAATAAACAAAACAGCATTAGCACCCAAATAAAAAGCCGTAAGCATAACTAAGGGTTTTACCAGTTTTTTTAAGAATTTTCCAATTTTTGTTAAATCGATAACGATTTTCATATATAAATTTTTTATGGATTATGGTATAGTTTTAAAAAAGAAATCTATTGTTTTTTCTTTTTATAGTGTTCAATGGCTTTATTGAAAAGTTTTTCGTTCCAATAGGCTGCTCTGATATAAGGAGAGAGCAGGAAAAAGGTAAAAACACTCCAAAAAACGTTGGCAAAAAATGCCGAATATGAAGGATGACTGCCTTTATACATTAAATATAAATTATATAAAATTCCGGCATATGTCAGCATAAAAATGCTCAGGTGAGGCCAAATGTGTTTTAGGTTTGATTGTCCGTATTTGATATTTTTATTGGTTACATTAAATTTGACATTGCCTTTTATCAATACTTTATACATAGCTTGCAGTTTATACCAAAAACCTGCTTGGTAAAATTGTTCGGGCCTTCTGGTGGCTTTGCCCCAATTTCCTAATGTTGTTACAATCACATTTAACATCAAAAACGGAACAATACGGATAAAAAAATCGAAGCTAAAAGCTTTTAGAGGAGGAATCAATGTGAAAAAGAAAATAATAGGATACAATACAAATATTAATAACCATAAGGGAGATAAGTAAGACCAAATGGTTTCCAAGTAAGCAATTCTTTGTCGTAAAGACATGTTTCTTTTAAACACCGGATTGTTTTTGCTAAAGGCAATATCAATTGTTCCTTCAGCATAGCGAGAAAATTGTTTTATAAAAATATCAAAAGATTGTGGGGACAACATTTTACACTCTATATCAGGATGCTGATATGATTTCCACTTCTTACTATCCGAATGTAATAATATAGAAGTTAAAATATCCTCGGAAATATGGTGCACAAATGGCCTTAAAGGTATTTTTTCTTTCCATATTTTTTCAAATTCATTTTGTTCGATTTTCGGATTTTTTTTCTTTTCCTGTATGTATTTTTTTCTGATTTCTTTTTTCTGTTCTTTAAGAGCGAGTTCTTTAAGAGCACTTCGTCTTTGAATAGACCCCGCACCACAACTAAAGGCTGCATTGGCGGCATTTCTTCGTCGAAGAATGATATCGTAAAACAATTCCGGATCTGTTCCGAAGATGTTTTCTCCTACTGTATATTTATGTGAAAAGGGAATTATTTTTCCGGCTATTTTTCCTATTTTACCATATTTAACTTCTAAATATTCGTCTAAAGGTATGCCGGGAGGTATATCGTAAAACCATTGCGGTGTTTGCACCCATCCCATTTTTTTGTTTTTAAAATAACCGGTTGTGTGAACCAAAAAGTCGGGAAATATTCGAGTGTCAGCATCTAAAATAACAATTAAGTCACCATCGGTTTGAAAGAAAGCATTGTTCATATTACCGGCCTTAAAACCGATATTGTTTTCGCGAACGATATAATTAATTTTATATTTCTCGGCCAGTGCTTTAAAATTTTCTTTTTGAGGATTACTACCGTCACGATGCCCATCGTCTAACAGGTGTATTTTTATAGATACGTCGTCAAAAGGATAGCGGGCGCGGGTAGCATCTCTCACTGTATCTTCTACAATATCGAGTGGTTCATTATAAGTGGTAATAAATAAGTCTATTTTTATAGGCCGGTCATTTTGTCCGGGTTCTAAATCCTCAATCTCCGATAGAAAATGAGCGGATTTTTGTTGAGGCAAATCTTTATGTGTCCAATAATTTATAATGGTTAAGATTGATCCGATAAACGCCATTAGTTCGGCCCAAAACAAGGGAATGGAAATCCAAGTGGCGTCCCAATTAATAGAATGATTCCAACGCCAGTATAAATAATCGGCTCCTACAAAAATAAATACAATGGAAGCTATTTGGAAAAGAGAATCTTTCCAAAGACTGAATTGAGCCGGCTTATAAGGCTTGCGGTCTTCAAAGACTTTATAATAGCGATTATCCATTGATAAAAATTTAAACAATCCGGCAAAATTATAACAAGTATGAAAAACATCAGGTCATAAAAGTTACATTAGTTTAAATTTTAGAAAAAATAATTAAATGTTTTTAATTTCACTTATTGAAATTTATATGTATTTTTAGCTTTTAATAAAATTTTATAGTGATGAAGTTTGTAAAGATTTTTATAGTATTTCTTGTTTATTTATACGGTTGTTCGTCGGGTTATAGATATACTTCATTTAAATATCCGGAACCGGTGAATACGGTTTCGAAAAAAATTGAATATCAACCCAAAAAACTTTTTAGTTTAGATGGCATATTTTTCGATAACCGATTTGACGGAGCTCGTGTTAATATGGCTAAAAAACTGAATGACAGTGTAATAGAGATTATCATAAAGCCTGAAAATACACCAGTTAATAACAGCCCATGGTATGCTTTTAAAATTTGGAGTAAGTCTTCTAAAAAGCAATATGTTCGTTTGGTTTATAAAAACGGTTTTCACCGATACCGGCCTAAGATAAGTAAAGAGGGTAGAAATTGGGTGGGGCTTGATTCGTCAGCTTTTAGCGTATCGAATGATAAAAAATCCATTTTGATGAAACTTACATTAGATAGTTTACCTTTATGGATTGCCGCCCAGCCGTTAATTAATACCCGTGATGTAGCGCAATGGATAGATAGCTTACAGAAAAGTAATAATTATTGTTCGGGTTATGAATCTGCCGGTAAGTCGGTGCTACAACGGGATATACCTTTTTTTAAAATCGGCACAAATGCCGGTTCCGGTAAAAAGGTTATTTTGCTTTTTAGTCGTCAACACCCACCTGAAACAACCGGATTTTTGGCTTTGAAATTTTTTATTGACGCTTTAACTCGAGAAGATCAACTCAGCGAAAAATTTTTTGAGCAATATGAATTTTGGGTTTTTCCTTTGATTAATCCCGATGGAGTAGATTTGGGGCACTGGCGTCATAATGCCAATGGGGTGGATTTGAATAGAGATTGGGCTTATTTCAGACAGCCCGAAACACGCTCTATTCGAGATTTTATTTTGAACAAAGCCAATTCTCAGCGTCAGAAAATAGTTTTAGGCATTGATTTTCATTCTACTTTTAAAGATATTTATTATGTCAATGAGGCAACCGATTATGATTTTTTAAAAGACTTTCCTCGATATTGGACAAACAGTATTGATCGATTAGTAAATTCATTATCAACTTATTATGATCCTACTCCTATCAAAAAACCGGTTTCTAAAGCTTGGTTTTATTATCAGTTTGGAGCAGTTGGAATAACTTATGAAATAGGAGATGATACGCCATTGCAAACCATTAAGCAAAAATCCGAAGCGGCTGCTGTCAGTTTGATGGATTTGTTGATTCGATAAGTAATGAATCGATATTTATTTGACTCTTAACTTTTGTCCTACTTTAATATAGTTACCTTTCAGGTTATTGAGTTTTCGCAATTTGCTGATAGGTACATTATAATTAATATGTATCCGGTATAAAGTTTCTCCGGGTTTGACAATGTGATATACAGCTCCGTCGTCAATAGTTTCTTCAGCTTCATCTGTTTCAGTTTCTTCAATTTTTTGGGCTCTGTCTATGGGTATTTTTAAAACGGTACCGACTTTTATTTCATTGCTGGTTAAATCATTGACTTCACGCAAATCTTTTAAACTGATATGAGAATCTTTTGATATGGAAAACAAGGTTTCACCTTGTTTTACCGTATGTAGTGTAAATCTTTCACTAGAGATTGAAGTTGAAGAATTTTCGGGAGTGGCTGTTTCCGTTACTTCTGCTGGGGCTTCTGTAGTTACATTTTCGGGTTCGGCAGTTTCGGGTTGCGTTTCTTCAACATTATTGTCGCTTTCGGTTAATACCAAAATTTGTCCTTGATAAATATCAAAATCGTTTAAATTATTGATGCGTTGAATATCTTTTACCGGAATTTTAAATTTGCGGGCTATGGTAAAAAGTGTTTCACCTTCTTGTACTTCGTAAATAAATTTTTTCTTTTTATTTCCTTCATTATCTTCACTTTCATCGGTGACTTTGACACTCATTTCTTGTAGAACTTCTTTGTCTAGTTTAGAAAGATTGTATTTATCAATAATATATATGAGTTTGTCAGGGTAGCTCGGATCGGTTGCATAACCGGCTTTTTTTAAACCTCTGGCCCATGCTTCATAATCGGTTTTAGGCAATCTAAACAGAAATGCATAACGTTTTCGTTCAGCTAAGAACCGTGAATGATCTTTAAAAGATTCTTCCGGATTCATATATTTTCTAAAACATTCTTGAGCTTCATTGTCATCGTGTAAAATGGTTTTTCCGCGCCAGTCTTTGTGACATTTAATTCCAAAGTGATTGTTAGCTTCAACAGCCAAACGGCTTTTTCCTGCTTGAGATTCTAAAATTCCTTGAGCCAAAGTTATACTGGCCGGAATACCGTATTCTTTCATTTCTTTTTTTGCTATACTTTTATATTTGGCTAAGTAGCGTAAAACGTCAAAATCAAGATCGGCATTTTTGTTATTTTCGTTATCTTTATTTGTTATGGTTTTTATTTCTTCTTTAACCTCGGGTTCTTTTTTTTCATTTGTTTCGGTTGTTTTTTTTGAACCTCCACAACTCGATAATATCAATAAGGCAAAAAAACCGGTAAAAAATATTTTTTTCATTTGTTCTTGGGTTTTATGAAAATCTGTAAATACAAAGTTAATGAATTTTGTAATGGTTTCTTATAAAAACAGTTTATAATTCTATGTTTATTGTTAAATTTTTAATAAGGGTAAGTTTTTTTTGAAAAGTCGGGTGTTCATTCCTAATTTTCCTTGTAACCCACCGGTATGAATAGCCACTATTTTACTTCCTTCGGGAAAGTAGTCTTTTTTGATTAGATCGACAATTCCGAACATCATTTTTCCGGTATAAACAGGATCGAGAGGCAGATTGTGCAAAGAGTAGGTTGTATTGATAAATTCGATTAATTTTTGATTGACTTTGGCAAAACCTCCAAAATGATAATCCCGTATTAATTTCCAGTTATTTTTACTGACATATTTTTGAATATTGTGGTGCAAAAAATTTTCTTTGAGCGCCGGAAATCCCAGTATTTTTTGATGAGGCAATGAGCTGTTAATGATTCCGGCTATGGTTCCGCCGGTTCCGATGGCACAGCATATATAATCAAATTCCTTATCTTCTTTCGTTAATATTTCTTCGGTGCCTTTAACGGCCAGTTCATTGGTTCCTCCTTCGGGAACCAGGTAAAAATTTCCGAATAGTTTAAACAATTCTCTGATAAATTCGGGTTCTGTTTTTTTACGATAAGTTGCCCGGCTAACAAAGTAAAAACGCATGCCTTGTTCATAAGCAAATTTAAGAGTGGGATTTTCACTCAATGTTTTTTCTAAATTTTTACCCAATTCATCGCCACGGATAACGCCGATGGTTTTTATTCCGTATTCGTTACCGGCAGCTGCCGTTGCTGCTATATGGTTTGAAAATGCTCCGCCAAAGGTTAATAGCGTATCGTAATTTTTTTCTTTGGCGGCTATTATGTTATAGTATAATTTCCGAAATTTATTTCCCGAAATATGTTCATGCAACAAGTCTTCCCGTTTGACAGCCAGTGTAATTTTTTTCTTTTTCAGCAGGCAGTCGTTTAAGAATTGATTATATGGTTCTTGTTGTTTTTTGAGCATAGGTTTTTATTTTAACCAATTTCGCAAATCAAACTTATTTTGAATATGTTTACGAAGTTCGGCTATGGGAATTCGAATTTGTTCCATAGTATCTCTATCACGTAGTGTTACGGTATTGTCATCTTTAGTTTGATGATCAATAGTGACACAATAAGGTGTTCCAACGGCATCTTGACGGCGGTAACGACGGCCAATGGCGTCTTTTTCGTCGAATGACACATTGAAATCCCATTTTAGATCGTCGATTATTTCTTTGGCTATTTCCGGTAGTCCGTCTTTTTTTAACAGAGGCAAAACGGCTACTTTGGTAGGAGCTAATATGGCCGGGATTTTCATAACGACTCTGGTGGAACCGTCGGCCAAGGTTTCGTCTTGCAGTGAGGCGGAGAAAACCGCTAAAAACATTCTGTCTAAACCAATGGATGTTTCTACGACATAAGGAGTATAACGCTGATTGATTTCCGGATCAAAATATTGCATTTTTTTACCGGAATATTTTTCGTGTTGAGAAAGATCAAAGTCCGTGCGCGAGTGAATACCTTCCAATTCTTTAAAACCAAACGGAAATTTAAATTCGATATCGGCGGCGGCATTGGCATAATGGGCTAGTTTTTCATGATCGTGAAAACGATAATAATCGTCACCGAAACCAAGTGATTTATGCCATTTTAAGCGTTCGTTTTTCCAGTATTCGTACCATTTCATTTCTTCGCCGGGACGGACAAAAAATTGCATTTCCATTTGTTCAAATTCACGCATGCGAAAAATAAACTGACGAGCAACGATTTCATTCCGAAAGGCTTTGCCTGTTTGAGCAATGCCAAAAGGTATTTTCATGCGGGTGGTTTTTTGAACATTTAAAAAATTGACAAAAATACCTTGAGCGGTTTCAGGCCGTAAGTATAAATCCATGGCACTGCCGGCATCGGCACCGAGTTTGGTTCCGAACATTAGGTTAAATTGTTTGACATCTGTCCAGTTTTTACTTCCCGAAACCGGATCGGCAATTCCCAATTCTTCAATTAAAGCTTTTACATCTGCCAAGTCGTTATTTTCTAACGAACGGGCCATTCGTTGTAAAATTTGTTTTTGTTGTTCGCGATATTTTACTACTCGTGGGTGGGTATTGACAAATTGTGCTTCGTCAAAAGTTTCGCCAAAGCGCTTACGGGCTTTTTTGATTTCTTTTTGAACTTTATTTTCTATTTTTTCAACGTAATCTTCAATAAGGACATCGGCCCGGTAACGTTTTTTACTGTCTTTATTGTCGATTAACGGATCGTTAAATGCATCGACATGGCCGGAGGCTTTCCAAGTGGTGGGATGCATAAATATGGCAGCATCTAATCCGACTATATTTTGATGGAGTTGAACCATTGATTTCCACCAGTAATCACGTATGTTTTTTTTGAGTTCCACACCATTTGGGCCGTAATCGTAAACGGCACTGAGTCCATCATAAATTTCGCTCGATTGAAACACAAAACCGTATTCTTTGGCGTGTGATAAAACCTTTTTAAATTGTTCGTCGCTCATAGTATCAAAAAATTAAGTAAAATAATATAAAAACAAAGCTATCTTTGAGTGAACAAAGATAGCTTGAATGATTGAATTTTACAATATATTTTATTTCAGCAACAGATTAGTTGCACCTACTTTGTTTCCGTTGTGATAAATTTCAACCGAATAATCTCCTTTAACTATTTCTTTATCTTTATCTTGCGGTTTGACAAAGATACATACATCAAGAGCTTTGTTTTCATAAACAATTTCTTCTTGGGCACTGACATTTATTTCTCCGTCTTCGGTAGTGATAACTTCGTTACTGCCGATTACATCACCTTTAGGGTTAACAACTTTGACATAAAATTTTTGGGTTCCGTAATCAAGGATATCATTTTTAGGAATTGTAAAACAAACTCTCACTTGTTGTGCTCTGCGGTGACGGGAAGTTTCAATTATTTTGCCTGAACTTCTAACTTTTACACCACTTGCTTTTACATTAGTAGGATAAAGAACTTTGGCTCTGTTTAAGGTTTGAGCTAACTCTTCATTTTTGTTCAACAGGGTATCATTAAATTGTCTTTGTTTTTCCAAGTCCGATGTCAGGCTGTCTTTTTCGACAATTAAATTCATGTTGGCAGCTCTTAATGAATCGGCTATTTTATATAACTCGTCTCGTTGAGCTTTTAACATGGCAATCTCTTTTTTATACTTGTAAATCAAGTCGGCATTGATTTTTTTGGTTTTTTTAACCTCCTTAATCAACGATTCAATACGGGATTTTGCTTCTTCCAGTTTTTCGGACACTTCTGTTTTTTCTTGAATAGCTTGATCGTAATTAACTTTTAAGTCTTCTAATTCGTTAATTACTTGTTCTTTTTCTGCTTGCAGAATTTGTTGGGTTTCTTGGTTTTCATTATACATATCATAAGTATAATATCCAAGTCCCAGTATTCCTACTCCCAGTAGAGCTACTACTACTTTTAAAATTCCCGAACTACTTTCTGTGTTTCTTTTTGTTTCCATATTTAATTTGTGTTTGGTTGCAAATTTATTTATTGTTATTATAATAAATACTTAACGCTAGTTAGTTTTATTTATTGTTCTGAAAATCAAAATAATATAAAATTAACTTTTTTTTCTCGTTACTATAAAATCTTTCAGGTAATAAGGCTCGAAATATGCGATATTTTCAAATTTTTTGTCTATAAATTTTTTATATGAAATTTTTATCAGGTTTTTTGCCGAAGGATATTTAATGTTTGAAAAGAAAGCATTTTCATGTTGTATGATTTCTTTTGTTTTGGGAACGGCATCTCCTGTAAAAATTACCTCTTTTTCGTTCAAATATTTATCAAAAGGCTTATCGTCTAAAATATCTGCTTGAACTTTTCTGATTAATTGATAATTGTTGTCATAAACGGCACTGTAAACTTCCATCCGGCGCGCATCGATCAAGGGGATGATATAAGCATCGTTATCCGTTCGAATTTGACGGGCCAACAAATGAAGTGTCGATACGGCAATAAGAGGAATATTTAGCGCATAGGCTAAACCTTTAGCAGCAGATACCCCAATACGGAGTCCGGTGTAGGATCCCGGCCCTTTGCTAACTGCAACAGCCTGTAAATCAGTTGGTTTAATTTTATTGTTTTTTAATATTTCATCGATAAACACATATAATTTTTCGGCATGTGAATACGATTCACCTGCATATTCAATCAAGTCAACCGGTTGTCCGGAATATCCTAATGATACGGAGCAATTTTTGGTAGCTGTTTCTATGTTGAGAATATAGGCCATAGTGTACATTTTAAAGACGCAAATTTTGCGTCTTTAAAATGGAAAATTTATGATTTTTACGAAGTAATTATTTTTTTTCAGCTTCATAAGCTGCATCTAATTCTTTTAAAACGGCATCGGTAATATCGTTTTGAGCGTCACCATACATCAAAGCACCGGTAGTGTTTTTTCCATAGATATATTTATAACCGTTTTTCTTTCCGTATTGATCAAAGAAATCGTATACTTTTTTGATAATAGAATCGGTTTTTTTGTTGATTTCAGCAGATAACTGTGCTCTTTCTTGTTGTTGCATTTGTTGAATCATCTGTTGTTTTTGATATAATTCTTCATTTTTCTTTTGGGCTTGTTTAAGAGGCATTCTTTGAGCTTTTTTTTGAAATTCCATTACTTCATTTTGCCATTCTTTTATAATGGAATCGTATTTTTTGGCAAAAGCTTCTTGTTGTTTTTGAAAAATAGCGTCTTGATCTTTAATTCCTTTATATTCTTTGAATATGGTTTCGGTTTTTACAAAGGCGGTTTTTACTTCTTTTTGACAAGAAGTCAAGGCTATGATGCTTAAAATGCTTATAAGTATTTTTTTCATGTTTGAGTATTTTAATAATGTTGCTTGCAAAGTTACGTTTTTTTTCATAATTGAGATAAAGGAATTATTGAAAACTATGCCACATGGCTATCCAAAACGGCAACGCTAACAAACAAATTATATAAGCTATAAACATGGTTTCAGCTACTTTTTGTCGGTTACCTCCGTAAGAGCGGACTTGTAAGATCAGTCCGGTAGCAGGAGCAGCTGCAGCTTGAATAATCAAAAAGTCTGAAAGAAGAGGATATTTTTCTCCTGTTTTAAAATATGCTAATAACAACATAACAGTTAGCGGTATAAGAATGTATTTTACGCTCAAAACTTTAATAATATCACCGATGTCGTGAAAATGTTTTAAAGATATACTTCCCAAGGTGGCTCCTAAGACAAAAGTAGCAACCGGAACAGCCGCTTTCCCTAAAAAATCGATTGGTTCGATTACAATTGCCGGAAAAATTTTTTGCAGATTTAATAATACAATCAAAAGAGAAATCAAATTGGCGGCAGCCGGTGGGGTAATGATTTGTTTCCAATTGATCAATTGTTGTTTTTCTTCGGATGAAGTGATTAATTGTTTTCCGGCAGTCCATAATACGGGATTGTAACCCAGTATGAAGAGAAAAGTTAAAGTGGCAAAAGCTTCAAAATGATCCGGATATATCACTTGTCCGATAGGTAAAACCAAATAACCTGCATTTTGCATGGAAGCTAATGCAATCATATTTTTCTTTTTTTTAAAATCTTTAAAAAAAACGATTGAAGCTATAAAAACTCCTAAAATACTCATGGCAATTCCCAATAAAGGTAATAACCACCAGTAGGACAGTTTTTTTGGATCGAAGTGTAATAAAGTATTGCTAAAAACCAGTGCCGGTAATAAAACAACTACGGTAATGCGTGACAAAGCATCGATTTGTTGTGTAGTGATAATTTTTTTTCGCACTAATATGCCGGCTAACAAAATAATGATAAATATGCGAAGTAATGCTTCAAACATATTTACAAATGCAGGTATAAATAATTCGTTCATCCGAAGGATTTTTTCAAAAGTAAATCAATAATAGAAAACAAAAAAACATATTGGTTAGTTCTTTTTATAAAATTCCGAATTCAAAACCTTTGAGTTGTAAATTATATAAAATTTCGGGGAGAATTAATTTTAAGTTATCAGCGGCCTTCTGATTGTCGTGAAAAACAATAATATCTCCTGATTTGGTTTTCTTACTGATATACCAAATAGTGTCTTCGATATCTATATCCGGATTAAAATCTCCGCTCATATGTGTCCAGAAAACTACTTGATAGCCTAAGGTTTTTAATTTGGAAAATTGCATGGGAGTAATTCGTCCATACGGAGGCCTGAAAAGTTTTTTTGAAGTTATGTAAGTATTGATTAATTCTTCGGTTCTTTCTACATCTTTGATAAATTCTTTCGTGCTGAGTTTCCATGGGCTTACATGAAAGTAAGAATGGTTGGCAATACGGTGACTTCCGGCTATTATTTTTTTGACTATCGAAGGGTGTTTTTTGAGGTTTCTACCCAGACAAAAAAAAGTGGCACGTGCGTCATATTTTTCAAGTGTTTTTAATACCCACTCCGTAATATCGGGAGTAGGGCCGTCGTCAAAAGTTAAATAAACCGTGTTCGGCATTTTTTTTTGTGTAAAAATAGCAAAAGGTGCAGCCATTCTTAAAAAATAAGGGAACCGCATGGGATACATATTCATTTCTTATGTTTTTTATATTGTTCGGCAATATTCCTAATAGATGACTTGAAAGGGATAAATTGAATATTAAATTGCTCAATTAATTTCTCAGGACTGTAATTGGTAATATTAAAAAGACTTTCTTTTAAGTTTTTTGATAAATAAATATTTTTTCGAAGAAAAGGAAGGCTATTTAACACACCTATTAATTTTCCGCTCCATTTGGGTATTTTATATTTAGGTTTGGGTTTGTTTAAATTATCGGCAACTTCATTTAATAAGTTTTTATAAGACAGGTTATAAGCAGAAACAATATAGGCTTCATTTGTCACCGGACTTTCCATTAAAGTATACATGGTTTTTACCAAATCCCAAACATCTATAAAACCATTGCCTCCGGGAGGATAAAAACGAATTTTCTTTTGTTCTATTTGTTGAAAAATTTTTCCGGTTCCTTGTTGCCAAAATCCTGCTCCGAGAATAATAGACGGATTAACAATTACAACAGGTAATCCTTCTTGAGAAGCACGCCACACCTCCATTTCCGAAAGATATTTGGTGACGGCATATTCACTGTGGTGTTCTTTCCAGTTCCAATGTGTTTTTTCGGTAACTGGATTATCATACTGTCCCAAGGCGGCAATAGAACTGATATGTAAAAATTTTTTTATACCCTTTTCAAGCGCCAAATTTACCATATTTTCAGTACCCATTACATTGGTTAAATGTAATAAGTTTTTGTCTTTGGGATGAAAAGAAACAATAGCTGCCGCATGGTAAATTTGATCAATATTTTTGAAAGCAGGTTCTAGAGAAGAGATATCCGTGATATCTGCTTGTACCCATTCTATTTGTTCAAAAAGTGTACTATTTTCTGGGCTGTATAATTTAAATAAATTTTTGGTTTTTTCAATGCTTTGTGTATTGCGGTAAATAGCCCTAACATGAAGGTTTTTACGGACTAAATATAATAGCAAATGTGATCCTGTCAATCCTGTTCCGCCGGTAACTAAAATCATTCGGTTTATACATTAAATAATTAGACTTCAAAGTAACGAAAAAAAAATGAAAAAAAATTTTTTTTGTTTTGTTGAATAAAAAAAAGTTTCTATATTTGCAGTCGCAAAACGAAATAATATTCGTTTAATAAGCATAAGAATTTATTGAAAGTTCTTGAAATATTTGGTCCGGTAGTTCAGTTGGTTAGAATACATGCCTGTCACGCATGGGGTCGCGAGTTCGAGTCTCGTCCGGACCGCCAACATATAAGCTCGATGAATATTCATCGGGCTTTTTTTATATGTTTTATATGAAACATTATGTTTACATTCTATATTCGGATTTTTATGACAAATATTACAAGGGTTATACGACACAACCATTAATCAGGTTGGGGTAGTATGAAAGTAGATTGCTAGAAACTATAATGTGTAAATTAGTATTTTTCTCATCATATATTTTTCATTTTGCAAAATTGTCCGGAACCACTGTGTATTTTTATACTATTTTGTGTAAATTAGCGTTTTAGTATATTGAGCTTGTGTTTTTATACACTTCCTTATTTTTAAAGTTTAATCAATGAAAATGGGCAACAAATATTTATCGTTTTTTCTTTTTATCTTATTTATATTGTTGTTATCTCAATGTTCTACAAAGCGTAACACATTAATAAATAGAAACTTACATCAGTTATCCACCAAGTATAATGTAGTTTTTAATGGCGAGGAAGCTTTAAAGCAAGAGTTACAGCAGATCCATGATAGTTATCACGATAATTTTTTTGAACTTTTACCGGTAGAACAATTTGAAGCGGAATATAAAATTATGTTGCCCGGACAAAATAAAACTACGGCTAATTTGGAAAGGGCTGAAGAAAAAGCGGTAAAAGCTATTCAAAAGCACTCCATGGAGATACGGGGTGTGCAAGAGAATAATCAAATTGACAATGCCTATTTGTTACTGGGAAAAAGCCGTTATTATCAAAAAAGATTTTTGGCGGCTTTAGATGCTTTTAATTATGTTTTGGACAATGATTTCAAATCCGATTTACGTCCGGAGTTTAAATTGTGGAAAGAAAAAAGTAATATCAGGATTGATAATAACGAGCAAGCTATTCGTAATTTGGAATTTTTGGCAAGACAAGAAAACACTCCTCAAAAAATTAAGTCGGAAGCTTATGCTTATGCCGGACAGGCACTAATTAAAATAGACAGTTTTTCAAATGCAGCAACAGATTTACAAGAAGCTGCAGAACTAGCCAAAGATAAAGAAAAGAAAGCTCGTTATTGGTTTATTACGGCTCAATTATTAGATCGACTTAAATTAAACGATTCGGCTGTTTCATATCTGCGAAAAATAGAAGAGATGAAGCGTCCGCGAAAATATAGTTTGCAAGCCGAGCTTTATCGCTATCATTTGTCTTTGGATAAAAAAGAACAACATCCGGAGATGTTAGAAGCTTTGTATACCAAATTAAAACGTTACGAATATCACGATTTTTATCCGTATATCAACTATGAAATAGGTGAGATTTTTCACAGTGAAGACAGTTTAAAAACAGCAGTTGATTACTATACATTAGCTGCCCGTTCGCAAGATCAGCAACTCAAAGAAAAAGCTTATGAACAAATGAGTAAAATCGGTTTTCAAAAGAAAGATTATTTGATGGCCGGTGCTTATTTAGACAGTTTGCTACAAGTAATGCCAAAAGAAACTTTAAAATATTTAAAAACTCAACACAAGCGAAATAATATTGAAGATGTTATTGTGCTTGAAAAGAAAATCAAAAGAAACGACAGTATCATGAAATTAGTTCGAGCCGATAGCTTGGAACGGGTAAAATTGATAGAAGATTATATAGCCACATTAAAAGAAAAAGAAGAAAAAGAAGCGGAAAAAAATAATAATGAAAATACTTTTAAAATAAAACCAAAGTATACCAATTTTTATTTTTATAATAAAAGTTTGGTTGAAAAAGGAAAAGAATATTTTAAAAAAACTTGGGGTGATATTGAATTATCAGATATGTGGCGTTTGACGAATCAGATGAGTGTTTATGAACTGGAAGGTGAAGATGAAAACGAAGCGGATCAAACCGGTGGTGATGATAAAGAGGAAGCACAAAATCAAAAAGTGCCGGATAAATACGATGTGGCTTATTACTATAACAAAATCCCTTCGCAACCTCAAAAAATAGACAGTATTTTAGGAGATTTAAACTATGCGCACTATCAGGTAGGAATGATTTATTACGAAAAATTCAGGGAACTTGACAAAGCCAAAGAAAATTTGGAAACCATGTTAAAGGAAAATCCCAGAGCCGATTTAGTACCACCGGCCAAATATAATTTATATAAAATCTACAAAGATTTAGGAAACAATCTGATGGCCGAACATATAGCGGCTGACATCGTTCAAAACTATTCTGAAAGTATTTATGCCGATTTGATTAAAAATCCGGATAAGGTCTCCGAGCGCTCTAATAAGGAGTTTCAAGAAGCTTATAAAAAACTTTACCGGCTGTTTGAAGCCAAAAAATATGATGAGGTGTTAAAAGAATCCGATCCGTTGTTGCTTAAATTCAGTTTTCATCCCGAGCTGGCCAAGATCGAGTTGTTACGTGCAACGGTAATAGCCCGTTCGGAAGGTTTGGCTGCTTATGAAAAAGCTTTGAAAGATATTATTTTAAAATATCCGAAAAGTCCATATGAACAAGAGGCGATAAAGAGAATGGAATTAGTCAATAAATATAAGAATAAGAAATATTCAAATGTCGATACCGGTTCATATAAATTGGTTATTCCATATGATATTTTTGATGCATCAGTCGATCGTTTTATAAACTGTATCAATAAAGTTTTAGTTGAGAACAAAAGTACGCATTTGACTGTTTCAAAAGATCCTTTTACGCGCAAGCAATCCTTTGTGGTAATCCACCATTTTTTAAGTGACAAATCGGCTCATTATTTAGCAGATTTATTGAAAAAAACCTCTTGTGCGCCCCAAAATTATTTTGTAATTTCGTCTGATAATTATAAAATTTTACAGCTGACAAAGAATTTGAATCAATATAAAGAATTTTTAAACAATCAACCAAAACAATAAGACTATGTTTGCAGAGAAGAAAAAAACAAACGGTGAATTTTCAAAATTACCCAATCATATAGGTTCAACTACCAAAATAAAAGGAGATATCACCTCGGAAGAAGATTTTAGAATAGACGGTTATTTTGAAGGTAATTTAACTACTTCGGCTAAAATTGTTTTAGGTGAAAAGGGACAATTACACGGCAACATAAAATGTGCTAATGCGGAAATATTGGGCAAAGTAACCGGTGATTTAATCGTTGATAATTTATTGAGCATAAAATCCTCGGCTAGTATCGACGGAAATGTTACCATAGGAAAATTGGCCATTGAACCCGGTGCTGTTTTTAATGCCACTTGTACCATGAAAGGAGCTTCAAATCAAGCGAATGTCCAAAAGAAATCGAAATAACACACAGCGTTTTTTACAATTTACTTCTATACCGTTTGAGATGTTTATCATCATTTTTGCCGGTTACAAGTTGGGCAGCTGGTTCGATGTGAAATATCCCAATGAAAATAATCTTTATACACTGATAATCACCTTATTGTCAGTATTGGTGGCTATGATTTATATTATCAGAAGAATACAGAAAATATCTAATGAATAACCGTTTTTTTTTATTTTTTTCGACGCTACCTTTTTTTCTTCTTGTCTATTTTTTGCAACCTGTTTTTATCCGGATTTTTAAGGTTGAAAACACCGGTTTTGTTATGGATTTTTATTATTTCATAACCGGCGTTAGTCTTTTTATGTTGTTCAATGTAATCGTGGTTTTTTATGTGAAGAGAAAACTCACGGGTTATGTTTTTCTAATTTGGACAATGCTTAAAATTATGCTTGTAATGGCATATTTTATCATATTTGTTTTGCATCCGAAAGTCAGCATAGACAATTCGGTGGTTTTTGCCATTATGGCTACTTATTTTTTATATTTAATTTATGAGGTGATTTTTGGTGTTTTATTATTAAACAAGCCTTCACAAAAGTAAACCTAACAAACAACCAAACTAAATTTTATTGGCTTTTTTAATTGCTTTTGTAAAGCTTTCCAAATCGGCTTCATCGGCTATAAGCCCTACGGTTGTTTCAAATATTTTATCTAAATTTTTCGGAGGGAAACCCAAGGCTACGATGGAATTTTTTAAGAGTTTTAATTCTGCTTTATTCATTTCGCCATCGGCGTAAATAAGGCGCGCCAAATAAAAGAGCTGTTCGATACGTTCATCGTAGTTATAGGTGGGTTCCAAACTGTATTTTTCATAATTTTTGATGATATATTTGAGATCTTCCGGATCGTGAAAACCATAATTATGAGCTACTTTTTCTATGATTTTCATTTCGGATTCATCAATAACATTATCAGCAAATGACAATTTGATAAGTGTTGCCAAAACAGAAATTTTATTTCTGAATTCGGCATTTTCATAAGCATCTATAATTCCCATAGTGTTTATTTTTTGTCGGTTTGTTCTTTATAAAAGTCATAAAAATAACTGATACTTTCAATTCCTTTAAAGAAATTATCTACTCCGTAATGTTCATTAGGCGAATGAATAGCATCCGAATTAAGTCCGAATCCCATTAAAATGGATTTGCTACCGAGTTCTTTTTCAAACAACGGAACGATAGGAATACTTCCTCCCGAATATATAGCCAGAGGCTCTTTGCCAAAAGCTTTTTTCATGGCTTTAGCGGCAGCTTTATATCCGGGGCTATCGGTAGGTGTGACATACGGGTAACCGCCATGTAAATGTTTTACATTGACTTTTACTGCTTTCGGGGCAATACTTTTAAAGTATTTTTCAAACAATTCGGCTATTTCTTCCGGATCTTGATCGGGAACTAAACGCATGCTTATTTTGGCATAAGCTTTTGAAGGGATAATGGTTTTAGCACCTTCACCGGTATAACCTCCCCAAATTCCGTTGACGTCAAGGCTGGGCCTGATACTTTGTCTTTCCAAGGTGGTATATCCTTCTTCTCCGTATACTTCATCAATATTCAATTCTTTTTTATATTGTTCCAAATCAAAAGGTATTTTAGCTATTTCAGCTCTTTCTTCGGGAGACAATTCTTTTACTTTGTCATAAAATCCGGAAATGGTAATTTTATTTTTTTCGTCGGTTAAACGAGCGATCATTTTTGTTAAAATATTGATAGGGTTGGCTACGGCACCACCGTAGAGACCTGAATGTAAGTCTCGGTTAGGCCCTGTAATCTCTACTTCGACAAATGTCAATCCGCGAAGTCCTGTGGTGATGGCCGGAATATCATTGGCAATCATTCCCGTATCGGAGATGATAATGACATCATTTTTGAGTTTTTGTTGGTTGCGGGCCACATACCAAGCCAAGCTGGGCGAGCCGACTTCTTCTTCACCTTCAATCATAAATTTAACATTGACAGGGAGATGTTGTTTTTTCAACAGATATTCAACTGCTTTCAGGTGCATATACATTTGTCCTTTGTCGTCGGAAGCACCTCTGGCAAAAATGGCACCGTTAGGATGAATGTCAGTCTTTTTAATTACCGGATCAAAGGGATCTGATTCCCATAACTCAATAGGATCGGCAGGTTGCACATCATAGTGGCCGTAAATTAAAACGGTGGGCAAATCGGGGTTGATAATTTTTTCACCGTAAACAATGGGATATCCGGGTGTTTCTTCTATAGAGACATTTTCCAGTCCTATACGAATCATTTCATCTTTGATAAAGCGGGCGGCATTTTCTACATCCGTAGCAAAAGCCGGATCGGCACTTACCGAAGGAATTTTTAATAAATCAAAAAGTTCGTTTAGTAAACGTTCGCGGTTATTTTTGAGGTATAAATTAATATCTTCCATTTTTTTATTAGCTTATTTCCGGGTTAAAAATACAAAAAAATAAGATATATTGGTGCTAAAATAAAAAAGACAAACTTCCGGCTACGGAAGTTTGTCTTTTTTAAAAGGCTTATTTAAAAGAAAAGTTTTTATTTATTCTTCTATAAAATTGATTTCGTAACTGACTTCGGCAAAACTTCTAAACATTTTAAAGACACCGCAATAGCGACTTTCTGAAAGCGTAACACATTTGGTTAATTTTTCTTTGTTTAAGTTTTTACCGGTAAAATTATAAATGACGTGCACTTTGTCGTAGTATTTAGGGTGTTCATCAGTCATGTGTGCATCAACTTCAACTTTAAAATCGGTTACATCGTCGTCTATTCTCATTTTTTTCATCAGCGAAGCTACGTCAAGGGCGGTACAACCGGCCAATGAAACCAAAAGCAAGGGTTTGGGTTGGTATCCGTAACCGATACCTCCGAATTTTTCTTCGGCTTCGATAGGAATAGGTTGATCCAGCCCTTCGGTGTAAGCGTCAAACTGCATACCTCTTTTCCAAACTAATTTTGTCTTTCCCATTTTTTTATGTTTTTATAATTCGGTGCAAATTTACGATATTTTTTATTGGACACAAAGTTCATATCGATGTAAATGTCTTAGAAATGACATTGGGGATGTTTTTTAAAAAAGTCCTTTTTGATTTTCTTGTTGTTTTTCATACCACTCGTCCACTTGTTGATTTTTACTATTTGAAGCTTTTACAGCCAAACGATCACAGCGTTCGTTTTCAGGGTGGTTGTTATGTCCTTTGATCCAAAATATTTTCAAATCCAAATTTTGGGCTATTTTGCTGAATTCGGCCCACAAATCCGGATTTTTAGTTTTGGCATATCGCTCGGCTTTCCATCTGTTAATCCATTTTTGATTAAAAGCATCGACAACATATTTGGAGTCGGTATATACTTCAACCGGCAAGCTTTTGTCTTTGATTTTTTTCAGGGCTTCAATAATGGCTTTTAGTTCCATTCGGTTATTGGTGGTAAGCCGGAAACCTTCGGAAAATTCTTTTTCGAGTTTCCCGTCCGATGTTTTCATCACAATGCCGTAGCCTCCCGGACCGGGATTGTTTTTAGCGGCACCGTCGGTGTAAATCAATATTTTTAAAGGTTCTTTCATTTTTTTTAGTATGAACGGGGGATATTTTGGTTGACAACAATGATAAAATCGGCTTTATTTTGGTGTTTAGGATCCAGTTTTTTCAAATTTTCTTGGGTTTCCACATCAATTGTCAATATTTTTAATTCAGGATTTTGTTGTTTGATATACCAAACGATACCTTGTTGATAGTTGGAATGGTAGCTTCCGTCAAAGTGCAGAAACAATGATCCCGGTTTATAATTTTTTAAGATATTATAAGCCATGGTAGCATCTTTTATAGCTTGAGCTTTGGGCAGATTTTCGCCGGCATGTCCTCCCATCATACTTAACATTTTTTGATATTGTGACAAATTTTTGTCATATGCAATAGGTAGAGGAGCGATCCATTTTTTTTCCTCATCCGGAAGGCTGTCCAAACTTTTAAATCCGTAGTGGTAAACTTTACTGGCATAGCGTCGGGGGATATTGGTAGCTATAAATGGAATGCCGTTGTTACGGGCAAAATCGAGCAATGGCTTGTAATCGGTTTTAAAATTGCTCCAAAGACGTGCTTCTTTTTTGAAAGTTTTATAATCAACTTTTTTGTTTACATATTTGTTTACCGCTTCTTGATTATCTGTTTCCATCATTTCAGCTCCGATGATCAGAGGTTTTTTAGATTTTTTATACAAATCTTTGGTGAGTTCCAGCTCTAGCCAATGGGCTATGGGGTTATCGTGTTCTTCGCCAAAGAATACGATATCTGCCTGTAAGGCTTTTTTTAAAAGTTTTTTATAAGCGGATTTTTGTCCGTTGGATTTAAAAATTTTGAAAGCTTCTTTTTTTTGGGCATGAATGCTTTGCAAGCCCCAAAAAACAAGCGAAAGTAAAATGATTTTTTTCATAACAAGATTTTAGGTTTAAACGCGCAATTTTCTTTTGGTGTAAAGATAAAATTATTTTGGGTTTTCAACTCGAAGAACTCCGGTTATTTTATTGAGTCTTACATTTTTAAAATCAAGACTGGAGTCAAAGCCTATACCGGTTATTTTTTCATCGTTTTGTTTGAGAACGGTTTTTTCGTCACCGAAAATATGTTGATGAGTGGCATCCCAAAACAGATGTCCGGTTTCGAGACTGCTGTTATCGGAACCGGTTATTTTGACATCTCCGACGAGTTCGGCCATATCCGGATTTTTATACAATAAGGCTTTTCGGGCGGTAATAACGGTTTTTTTATGATCGTTATTGATGACTTCAATTTTTATGTTTTCGGGAAAATATTGATAGCTGAATTTTTTCTGATTACTATAATCAATCATTATCGGAGCGGATAGTTTTAATACGCTGTTCCCTTCAAGGGTGTAGGTTAGTTTAAAATCTTTGGTTTCAGAAATAGGAATACTTTCGTTTTCTTGATACAAACGTTTTACTTGATCAATATTTTTTGAACAAGAAAAAAGCATTGCAGTCATAAGAATGCCCGCAATGCTTTTGTATATTTTTTTGTTCAATAAATCAGAGAACATTTTTTATTTATTAGGAACAGTTACGCTACCGCCTACCCAACATTTCATCGGTATTTTTTTACCTGCCATACCTTTCATAAAGATATCTGTTTTACTCGGAGCTTTAGCTCTGTAAGCACTGGCCATTTTACGAGCCGATTTGGCTCTGGCGGGATCGACTTTGGCCGCTTTGTCAGCCATGCTGGCTGCTAGCCAATAAGTAGCTCTTTTGCTAAATTCGTCAGTTCCACAATCGTTGGCACTTCGGGCATACAAACGAGCGATTAACAGATATGCAGAACCCATAGACGGTTTGTATTCCAATGCTTTGTAAGCATAAGTTCTGGCTTGTGATTTTTGTCCTCTTTTTTCTGACAATCGAGCTAATTTAAAGTATATTTTTGCTTTATCATAAGCTTTGTCAGACAAATCGATGGCTTTTTTATAGTAAGTGGTTGCTTGTCCGATTCTTCCTTTTTTCTCATTTAAAATTCCTAAGAAATAGGCTGAGCTGTATGAAGGTTCCAGTTTGTCTAACTGAACAACCAATTTTTCAAAAATAGGATCGTTTGAACAATCTTTTTTACTTAAGTTTTTAGCGGCTTTACGCAACCAAGCGGTATTGTCTTTGTTTTCTTCAAAGGTTCTTTTATATAAAGGAACCAAATGTTCACAGTCACCTAACTCTCCTAAAATTTTATCCATATTATTGGCAACTATGGCATAAACCGGTAAGTTTTTACGGATAGCTTTCAAGCGTTTTTCTTCTTTTTTCATCAATTCGCCGGCATCTTCTTTCTTTTGAAGTTTTTCCATTTCCATAGTATATTTTTCATTGAGTTTTTCTATGGAACCGGTTAAATCGTTATAGTGATTGATCAAGTCTTCAAAAGTCAGCTTATTCTTTTTATACATATCAACGGCTGCATCAAAATATCCGTAAATAGCTTTCGGATTGGTAAATTTAGATTTATCTAAAGTATATCCTTTGTTGAAAATATTATATAATTCTTCTGAGGTTCCCACTTTGTTGTCAAGCATCAATAAACCTTTGTCGTGATAAACTTTAGCTAAATTTTTAGAATTTGGAAAATAGCTTACCCATTGATCATATAATTGAATAAGTTTGTCCAAGTAAGCTTTTTTGTCGGCTTCGTTTTTAGCTTTTTTAGCTTTTTTAAGCTTAGCTTTATAGATTTTTGTTCCGTCGGCATAAATAGCTTCACTGTGTTTAGGACAATCTTTCATGAGTTGATCCCAATATTTTAAAGCTTCGTCATATTTACGTGCCTTTACATAATCGTGCTCCAAACTTAAGTTTATGTCACAGTTATTAGCTTCTTGTGCCAATAAACCTAATGAGCTGAATAACATAATTCCTAATAATGTGTAAATCCTTTTCATAATATATTAGTTTAATTTATTTTACGTTTGATAAACCATTTATCGTTTAGTGAAATACTGATATGTAGGTTTATATATTGTTCTTTGACTAAATTTTCGGTAATTTTTCCTCTTTGTCCCACTTCAAATCCGATGTTCATATTGGAAATACCTTTGATAGCCGGTAAACCTAATCCAAAAGTTATGCCAAAGTCTGTTATATCTTCATCGTAGAGGTTCATTCCGGTGTTTTTATAGTAGGCTCCGGCTCTGTAAGTTATACGTTTATAATATTTTGTAATAGAGTTATATTCAGGAGTATACATTCCTCCTATTTTATAACTGTAAGCGGTTTTGTATTTTATATAGGACGGATCGTAATAGGGATTTCGAAAGCCTTCCAAATCTTTATAATCGTATTGAATGCCGGCATACCATTTGTTTTTTTGGCCGTATCCCAAGCCTGCATCAAATGAGGCGGGATAATCTATCGAGGCGTTTTGTTCATCGTCTAAAATACTGTTAACGGTTTCTTCTCCGGTACCGATAATACGGATAATCCGGTTGTAACTGGCGTCAAAAGTGGTGGGTAATTGATAATTTACACTGGCGTTGACGTAATGATCTTTGGTAAAATCTTTGGTAAACAATCCTGATAATTTAACGCTCGAACCATCAAAATCAACGGTATTGTTTTCTTTGGTATAAGTAATGACATTATCGGTAGGCACCCAATAATTTTCATGACTTAAATAGCCGAAATAATATTGATACTCAACTCCTAAAGATAAGTTTTTAGTTACTTGATAACCGGTTGCTAAAAAGGCTCGCGTATTACCACCGCTTCCGCTGAAAGTATAGGTTCCCAAATCGTCTTCAAAATAGCTTTTAAAATTACTGGAATTAACCGGTAAAATCCCAATTCCCACTCCCATTTTTTTAGCAACAGGTAGTGAAAGGGAAAAATATGAAATATTATGTGCCGACATCCATGTTTCATCGGTGATATCCGAAGCGTAAGTAAATTTATTAGACATTCCGATGTTTAAGTTCACGTACTTTAGTTGACTTAAAGATGCAGGCGTATTTATATTATAATGTATACTGTCGGTATAATTATATATGTTTGCCATGCTTAAATTTTCAACGGTTCCTTTAAAATCAGTATCTCCCAATCCGAAAAATGAATAGGGCGAGGGCGAACCGTCTTGTGCTTGAACTTCCGGAACCGTTAGAAAGAATATAATGATTGCAAGTGCAGGATATATTTTCATAAAATTATTGATTCAATTTTAATAAATTATTGATTCCTTCCCATAGAAGGAATTTTGAATTTACAAATATCTTATTTTTTATGTATCTATCCAAAAGTTTCTACTATTTACGTGTTAAATAAACTGTAAAATAAGTATATTTTAAGGTATCTTTAACAATAAGATGTTCGTTTTCACTTCATTATTCTTTACTGAACGGCACTTGGGTTGTTTATTGTTTAATTGAAAGATTGATTCTAACCTTATAAATTAAATTTATTATTTATAAATCTTTAAGTATCTTGCGACTTGAAAAAAAATAACTTTTCAAAGATGCAAGTAACTGGATTTTCTAAATTATCTAAAACTGAAAAAATAAATTGGTTATTAAAGAATTATTTGTCTGACAACCAAGAAGCCGAGCGTGTTATCAAACAATACTGGAATTCGGATAAGGCCTTGCAAGAATTGCATGATGGTTTTACAGAAAATGCTATAACCAATTTTTATTTGCCTTACGGAATAGCCCCTAATTTCTTGATTGATAATAAATTATATGCTATTCCAATGGTAATTGAAGAAAGTTCGGTAGTTGCAGCGGCTTCTAAGGCTGCTAAGTTTTGGGCGGATAAAGATGGATTTAAAACCGAAATTTTGGGAAATACCAAAATAGGGCATATACATTTTACTTACACCGGTTCGACAGCTGAACTCATCGGTTTTTTTAGAAAAATCAGAAACGAAATGTTGCAAAAATTGAATCCTTTGCAACAAAATATGAAAAAAAGAGGAGGAGGCATACAAGACATCAATCTCATTGATAAAACTACCAAAATACCGGATTATTATCAAATAGAATTTAAGTTTGACACGGTTGATGCCATGGGGGCGAATTTTATCAATACCGTTTTAGAAGAAGCTGCCGCTTTTTTGCAACAAAAAGCCGGAGAAATGCTAACCGGTAATTTGCAAATTGTTATGAGTATTTTGTCCAATTATACACCGGACAATCTGGTTAGAGCATCGGTTAGTTGTCCGGTTTCCGAATTGGCAATTGACGGGCTGACAGGCGAACAGTATATTCAAAAATTTTTAATGGCTGTTAAAATTGCCGAAAAAGAAATTTATAGAGCCGTGACACATAATAAAGGAATTATGAACGGAATAGATGCGGTTGTAATAGCCACCGGCAATGATTTTAGAGCCGTAGAAGCTTCGGCACATGCTTATGCTTCCCATCAAGGTGTATATTCCGGATTGACGCATGCCAAGCTTGAAAACGGAATTTTTACTTTTTGGATAGATATTCCTTTGGCATTGGGAACGGTAGGAGGTTTAACCGTTTTACATCCATTGGCCAAGTTTTCATTGCAGTTGTTACAAAATCCGACAGCCAAACAATTGATGAAAATAGTTGCTTCGGCAGGTTTGGCACAAAACTTTGCTGCAATTAATTCGTTGATTACCAGCGGGATTCAAAAAGGACATATGAAAATGCATCTCAATAATCTTTTAAACTTCTTAAATGCCAATGAACAGGAAAGGCAGAAAGCTATTTCTTATTTCTCTGACAAAAAAGTAAATTTTAACGAATTAAAGAAAATTTTGAACAGATAATAAATTTTTGTAGATTTGTTATAAAATCAACAAAATATTTTACATAAATGCAACTTCTGAATTTAAAAATATTCTTTATAATCATTTTTTTCGGTTGGCAAATACATGCACAAAATTTTGATAAATCTATCATTTCAAACCATGCCACAGACGGTGTATACGGTATATTGGAAAAAGATTTAGATGATGACGGCGATTTAGATTTGATGAGTGCCAGTCAAAACGATAATACATTGGCTTATTATATCAATGACGGAACCGGTATTTTTACACAAAAAATTATTGTTACTGATTTTACGGGAGCCACTTCAATAGATGGAGCCGATTTTAACAATGACGGTTTGATGGACTTTGTCGCAGTGGGGGATTCAGAATTGGCTTGGTTTGAAAACAACGGTGATGAGACTTTTACCAAACACTCTATTGAAGTTAATTTAGATACTCCGCTTCAGGTTCGGGCTTATGACTTGGGCAGTTTGTTAGATCCGGGAACGCCTGACGGAGATATCGATATCGGTTTGTTAGAGTCGGGAGCCGGATATGTGGTTGTGTATATCAATGAAGATTCTGATTTTACCAGATATAATTTGATAGAAGTCAATCAGCCTAAATATTTACACGGAGGAGATTTTAACAATGACGGTGATCCGGATTTGTTAGTGCCTTCATTTGGAGATAATAAAATAGAATGGTATAAATTGGGAACTTGGGGTTTTGAAGTAGGCGGAACGGTAATAACCGGATTTAACGGAGTTTTTGGTGTGGAAGGAGGTGATATAAACAAGGATGGATATGACGATGTGGTGGCCGCCGCTTATTTGGACAATGAGCTGGCTTGGTTTGAAAATGACGGAACCGGACAAAATTTTATAAAACATACGATTGATCATCAGTTGTCGGGAGCTTCGTATGTCCATCTGTTAGACATTGATAATGATAATGATATGGATATTATAGCCGATGCTTATGGGACTGTTTCCGGAAATACGACAACCGGACATCAAATGGTTATTTATTATAATGACGGACATCAAGTTTTTACCAAAACAATTGTTGATGATACCGAAATGGGAATGGCGGTTTTTTCGGTTCAAGATTTTACCGGTGATAATCTTTATGATATCGCTTTTGCCGCTAATTTGTCTAACGAAATTATTTTGCTAAAAAACAATACGCTGGGAGTAAAAAATAATGCACGGCAAGATTTATTAATATATCCTAATCCCGCTTCTGATTTTATTAATATACATACTTTAAAGGAAATAGATAAAGTTGAGATTTTTGATATAACCGGACGAAAAGTGTGGATAGGTTCCGGTCATCAAATATATCTACAAAACTTTAAAAAAGGATATTATTTGGTAAAAGTTTCCTTCGTTTCAGGCATAAAAACTGTGCAAAAAATTATTGTAAAATAAAATTACAATCCTAAAATTTTGGCATCGACTAGAAAATCAAAATAAATATTGACGGGAATTGTTTTTGATAATTCCTGATCGGCTTTGATATCGGCAGAGATACTTATTTTGTCTTGTTTAAAGTAGTCCATGATGTTGTCATTCAGAGTTTCCAATTCTAATTCGTCTCCGATTCCGTCAGCTATGTCATTGCTCCAAGCAATTCTAACTTTAGGCAAATCGGTAGCTTCAATATACAATTCAATGTCGGTTAAAAAGTCAAAATTGGCTGTGCTGTCGTTAATTTTAATTTTTACTTCAGTCAGTTCTACTTTTTCCAATAAATCTTTGGTAGTGGTATTGGCTTCAAAATCTTCAGGTAAAATGGCAATAGAACTTTGTTCCAGATGAACTAAAGTATCAACAGGCAAACTGTCCGGAACATACAAGTTGATATCGTAGTTTATATGAAATTGGGTAAGGTTGTCAATTTTTTCACATGAGAACAGATTAAAGGAAAATAGCATCAATAATATCAATAATTTTTTCATATTTTTGTTTGTTTGTGATAATTGAAGAACAAAATTAATCAAATATTCGTATTTTTAAAATAAATTATTCAAGTTTGTAAAAATAAATTTAATGAAAGAAGATTTTCTTCATTACATATGGAAAAACGGTTTTTTTGAACAAGATAATCTATTGACGACTTCTCACGAAAGAATAAAGATTATTTCAAAAGGTGTTTATAATCATAATTCGGGGCCGGACTTTTTAGAGGCTAAGATAATGATAGAGGAAATTGTTTGGGTGGGGAATATAGAAATTCATAAACATTCTTCCGATTGGTATGCACACGGACATGAAAAAGATCCTGCTTATGACAATGTTATTTTGCATGTTGTTTTTGAAGATGATATGCCGGTTTATAATTCTAACAATGTGCAGATTCCAACCTTGATTTTATCAAAGTATGTTTCAAAAAAACTATTAAAATCTTACAATAAACTAATTAAAAACAAATCGATTTTACGCTGTCAAAATGTTTTAAAACAAGTAGATCCTTATGTTTTGGAGCACTTCAAATATAAACTTTTTTTAGAACGTTTGGAACAAAAATATGAGATTATAAAAGGTTTGTTGAACCAAACCCAAAACAATTGGAGACAAGTGATGTTTGAAACGCTGTTGAAATATTTTGGTGGAATTGTCAATAAAGATGCCTTTGAGATGTTGGCTAAATTTTTACCCTATAATGTATTTATCCAATATAAAGATAATCCTTTTCAGCTCGAAGCGCTTCTTTTTGGTGTCAGCGGTTTGCTTACCGAACCCAAAACGGATGCTTATTATCAATCTTTACAGAAGGAGTTTGCTTATTTAAAAGAAAAACATCAATTGGAAGTTTTGCCCGGTAAAATGATAAAATTTCACCGTTTGAGGCCTCTTAATTTTCCGACAATTCGCTTGGCTCAATTTGCCAGTCTGTTTCATAAAAACAATCACTTATTTAACAAATTGATGAAAATAAGTAAACCCGAAGAAGCCTATAATTTTTTTGAAGTGTCGGCGGGTGATTATTGGAAAAATCATTATAACTTTGACAAAGTAACCAAAGAAAAAGAAAAAAAATTAGGAAAAAATTTTATAGATATCATTTTGATTAATGTAATAGTTCCTATTAAATTTGCTTATCAAAAGTATCAAGGAATATATAATGAAGATGAAATCATTAAGTTGGTTGAGTTAATTAAACCCGAAAAAAACAGAGTTATCACTACTTTTGACAAGATTAATTTTAAAGTTAAGAATGCTTTGGACTCACAAGCTATTTTGCAGTTAAATGCCAATTATTGTGACAACAACAGGTGTTTACAGTGTGATATAGCCCATCAAATTTTAAAAAACAGTATAAAAGAAAAACATGGAACAAGTTAGATATTTTTTTGCCAAATACGGTTTTAATGTATCGACACGTTTGGCCGACAAATTTGGTATTCAGGTGAGTAATGTTCGTTTGTTTTTTATTTATGCTTCGTTTGCTACGTTGGGCATATCGTTTATTTTTTATTTGATTATGGCATTTGCCTTACGCGTAAAAGATTTTTTTTTCCAAAAAAGGCCATCGGTATTTGACTTATGATAAAACATTTTAGAAACGAACTCATTTTGGCCGGATTACTGTTTCTCAGTTTATTATTGGCCGGCACATTCAGTTATCATTTTTCTCAGGATTATCCCTGGATGGATGCTTTGTATATGACGGTGATTACCGTAACCACAGTAGGTTTCGGTGAAGTTCATCCGTTAGATGACACCGGAAAATTATTAACCGTTTTATTAATATTAACCAGTATTATAATTTATGCCTATACCATAACGGTAATTACCGAATATGTGGTGGGCGGAAATATCATTCAAAAATTAGTTAAAAAGCGTATGGAAAAAAAGATAAAAAAATTTGAAAATCATGTTATTATTGCCGGATATGGCCGTACGGGAAGACAAGCGGTAAATAAATTAAAAAATTATTGTAAAAAAGTAGTGGTTATAGATATGGAAAAACCCGAGCATGATCGTCAAATAGATTTTGACAATGTTTATTTCATAGAAGGAGATGCTACCAAAGACGAAACTTTAATCAAGGCCTGTGTTCAAAAAGCAGATAGTTTATTAACTACATTACCGGCCGATGCCGATAATTTATTTGTAGTATTGTCGGCGCGTCAAATGAATAAGAAAATCAAAATTGTCAGTCGTGCTTCTAACGAAACTACGGCTAACAAAATGAAACTGGCCGGAGCCAACCGGGTAATCATGCCGGAGGTAATAGGTGGAGAATTTATGGCTTCACTGGTTGTTACTCC
>Ga0256843_1000589_pt1 | contig 30723 bp, 31 predicted proteins | sample AlvinellametaG_FD_191572 | JGI IMG/M metagenome (GOLD analysis project Ga0256843, IMG submission 191572) | Pompeii worm associated microbial communities from hydrothermal vent at the East Pacific Rise, Pacific Ocean - Alvinella | ecosystem: Host-associated > Annelida > Integument > Unclassified ...
TTTGTCTGCTGTGATAGTTGTTGTAAATCTGCTCATATTGTCCGGTCTGTCTATAAATGGTGTTATACGACGGAATCCTTCTGGTTCACATTGGGTGCATAGGATATCTCCACTGACATATAACCCTTCAAGCTCTGTATTTTTTGCCGGGTAGATACGGTTTTTGATCGTGAGATGAAACTCTTGTGGAACATTGTATATATATAAAGCTTCCTCTTCGATCTTATAGCGTGGTTCTTCGATACGAAGATCATTAAGATAGATTTCTAGTAGTTCTAGATCAAGTGTATCAAGTTTGAGTATAGTAGTATCATTTTGTGCTTTTACATGTAAGATACTTAGTACATCGACATATTCATCTTTTATGATGAAATCAAGTTCAACATCTTCGATGATAAAGTCATTTGGTTTATAATCTTTTAAAAATTTTTCTTTAGGTTGTGACATTCTATGTCCTTAATCTTTTTTGGTATAATACCACGAAAATTTTAAATAAAAATATAGGAAATATTTTGAGTATATATAGAGAATATGATATTCGTGGAATTTATGAAAAAGAGTTAAACAAAGAAAGTGTAACAAAGATAGGATATGTTCTAGCAAGTAAGATAAAAGGTGAATATGTTGCAGTTGGATATGATGCAAGAAGTCACTCCCCTATTCTTTTTGAGTATCTTGTATCAGGACTCAATGCAGGTGGAAAAAAAGTGCTTGATATGGGGCTTGTTCCAACTCCGGTGAACTATTTTACTAACTATCAAGAGTGGGATGGGATCACACCATCAGCTTCAGTTATGATCACAGGAAGCCATAACCCAAGTGAGTATAACGGTTTTAAGATCACTGTTGATAAAGCACCGTTTTTTGGGGAAGATATCTATGCACTTGGAAGGGAATGTGAAGCATTAAAGAGTGTTCCAGAAGTTCAAGAACTTGATACAAAAAAGATCAACGCAAAAGAGCGATATATCGAGTATATCGTAGAGCAGTTTAAACATCTCAAAGGGATGGATACAAAGATCGTTTATGACTGTGGAAACGGTGTTGGTGGTGTTGTGTTGCCTGAGATCTTTGAGAAGTTGGATTTACATGTAAAAGGGTTGTATGTTGAGCCAGATGGTACATTTCCTAACCACCATCCAGACCCTTCCGTTGAGAAAAACCTTGCTGATGTAAAAGCTGAACTTGAAAAGGGATATGATATAGCATTTGCGTATGATGGTGATGCGGATCGTATAGCAGTACTCACACATAAAAATAACATCAAAGGGGATATGATGGCACTGCTGTACTCTTTGGTGATGGATAAACCGACTGTTATCGGTGAAGTGAAGTGTTCTTCTGTAATGTATGATGAGCTTGAAAAGCGTGGTGCACAAGCGATCATGTATAAAACAGGACATAGTAACCTAAAAGTGAAGATGAAAGAGACTAATGCTGATCTTGCGTGTGAAGTAAGTGGACATATCTTTTTTAAACATCGTTACTTTGGGTATGATGATGCGATCTATGCAACTTTTAGGATGTTAGAACTGCTCAAAGAAGGGATCGATCTTGACGAAGAACTTGCAAAACTTCCAAAAGTATTTTCTACTGAAGAGATCAAAGTAGAAACAACTGAAGAAGAGAAGTTTCCTTTAATGGATAAGATCAAAGAGTTGTTACAAAATCCTCCAAGTGATTTTCCAGCTATCAAGGATATCATAGATGTTGATGGAGTACGTATAAACTTTGAAAATGGATGGGGATTGGTAAGAGCTTCAAACACAACACCTGTACTTGTAACACGTTTTGAGTCTGTCAATGAAGAAGATGCTAAACGTTATGAAGAAGTGGTAAATGCTCTTATAGCTCAAGCTAAAAGTTTTTTAAATAGACTTAGATAGAAAGTGGAACGCTAAAACATTTGGCGTAACCACTCTATAATACCTTTTCTTTTTTGTTGGTTGAATCTTTTATCAAGTTCTATTTTTTCTATATGGATATTATAAATTTTTAAAAAACTATCAATATTTTCAAAAAACAAATCTATAAGTTCTGGATCAAAATGTTTTCCTCTCATGTCTTTCATATATGCAAGTATCTCTTCTAATTGCCATTGTTTTTTATACGAACGTTTAAAAGCAAGAGCATCAAAGACATCTGCAATGGCAACAATACGTCCATATATATGTATCTCTTTCCCTTTTAAACCTCTTGGGTAACCAGAGCCATCATATTTTTCATGATGTTCATAAGCGACAATCCTTGCTGCTTTAAATAAAGGTAAATGAGAATGTTGAAGCATTTGCGCACCTAAAATAGCATGTTTTTGCATCTCTTTAAACTCTTTTTTTGTTAAGTGAGCATTTTTATGAAGAATGGTACTAGAGATACCGAGTTTACCTATATCATGTAAAAAAGAAGCATTTTTCAGCAATGATGCTTCTTTATGGGACATACCATACAATATAGCAAGTTTATAAGTAAACTCTGAAACACGCTGAACATGTTCTTGTGTTTCTTTTGATTGTCCTTCAGCTATACCTCCTAAAATATACATCAATTGGATTTGAGTTTCTTGGATCTCTTTTGTTCTTTGTTCAACAGTTGCTTCAAGATTTTTTTCATAATCACGCAGTTGGATACGTGTTTGTACTCTTGCTAGAAGCTCTTCTTTATAGAAAGGTTTTTTTAGATAATCACTTCCACCTACTTTATAAGCTTTTGTAATGGTTTCTTTATGTGTATCTGCAGTTAAAAATATCACAGGGATAGAAGATGTTTTAGAATCTATCTTTAAAAACCGACATACTTCAAGACCACTCATATCAGGCATCATTATATCTAATAAGATAAGATCAAAATCCTTTTTTTTTACTGTTCTTAAAGCATCGATACCACTTCTACAACATTCTGTAGTATATCCTGCCATTTGCAGTATTTTTTCTACAATCTTAAGATTTTCTTTTGTATCATCAACGATAAGTACATGATGCTTTTTTTTCATTAGTGTCCTTCTTCTAAGGGTGTGATTATTGGTGCAAAAGCTTTAGTGGAAAGTTTTACTTTTTGAGAAACAAAAAGTGTTTTTCCCTCCCCTTTTGAGATTACAACTTCAACTATTTGTTGACCAATAGCAACTGTTGCTATATAGATAACATCTATTTTTTTTATTTCAAGTATCTCTCCTTCAAAACTAAACTTTTGACTTCCATTTGTTTTGAGCAATATCTCTTTTGGTGTATCATCTTGTATGATCTTTCCATGTGAAAGAACTAACACTCTTGAAGAGAGTTTATAGATCTCACTAGGATCATGACTTACCATAAAAGTTGTCATACCAAACTCTTTATGGAGTTGTAGTATCTCTTGTTGTAATGTATGACGCATGGATGGGTCAAGTGCAGAAAGAGGTTCATCAAGTAAAAGTATCTTTGGTTTTTTCATCAATGCACGACAGAGTGCAACACGTTGTTTCTGTCCGCCACTTAGAGAACTTGGATAGCGTTTTTTTAGTTCAGTTAATTTTGTTACTTCTAAAAGATATGAAGCGAGTTCTTTATCTTTTGAAACATAAAGGAGATTTTGTTCAACAGTCATATTTTCAAAGAGTGCATAATCTTGAAATACAAATCCCACTTCTCTTTTTTGTGGAGGAAGTGAGAAACGATCACTTTGCCAAACCTTGTTGTTGACTTTGATGTTAGCATCTGCCTCTTCAAGACCGGCTATAATACGAAGAAATGTTGTTTTTCCACTACCACTTTCTCCACTGATAGCAATAAACTCTCCTTTTTCAATACGAAGGTTACATGTAAGTTTCATTTCACCTAAAGCACCTTGGAGTTTTTTGGATATATCAAGATAGATCATGAATCAAATGCTCCAAGTTTCTTATTTTGTGCACGATTAAATGTATAAACTCCTAAAAGTACCAAGAAGCTTAAAAATAGAAGAATACCGCTATAGATATAGGCTTGATCATAGTCCATCACTTCTACCATTTCATATATAGCAACTGATGCAACCTTTGTTTCTCCTGGAATATTTCCTCCAACCATTAATACGACACCAAACTCCCCTACAGTATGAGCAAAGGTAATGATAATAGCTGTTACTAAGGAGGGCTTTATATTTGGTAAAGCAACATGAAATAAAGTAGTAAATTTCCCTTTTCCACTTAGATAACTTGCATCTATCATATTTTTATTGAGTTTTTCAAAACCACTTTGTAAAGGTTGAAGCATAAATGGAAAACTATAAAGCATACTTGCAATAACAAGTCCTGTAAAACTAAAGACAAGTTGGATATCAAAATGTTTTTGAATATATTCTCCAAATGTTGTAGATGGAGCAAAAGCAACGAGTAGATAAAAACCTAAAACTGAAGGTGGTAATACAATAGGTAAAGAAAAAATTGCTTCTAAAAGTGGTTTCATCTTTGAATGCGTTTGTGAAAGCCACCATGCAATTGGCAATACAATAATAAAAAGTAAAATTACTGTTAAAGAAGCGAGCTTAAAAGAGAGTAATAATGGTTCATAATCAAATGAGCTCATTTATCCCCTTGTACATAGCCAAAGTGTTCAAAGATCCTTTGTGCTTTTGGTGAAAGAAGAAAAGTATAAAATTCAAATACAGATTTTTTATTTGATGCATGTTTTAAAATCACCATTGCTTGTGGAATTGGATCATAATATTTTGTTGATACTTCTATCCAGTTTTTATTTTTTTGAAAATGTTTCATTGTTGGTGTAAATACAGCAGATTTTGCAACTATTCCTATATCTGTAGCTCGAAGTGCATAAAGCATTGTTTGGGCTATTGATTCTCCATAAACAAACTTTGGTAAAAGTTTAGTATAAAGACCGGCATTGAGTAAAGCTTCTTTAGCAGCAACTCCATAAGGGGCTGTTTTTGGATTGGCAATAGCAATCTTTATAATATCTTTATGCAGCAGTGTTAATAAACCATCATCGAAGTTTCTCTCTTTTTTACTAAAGAGAATAAGTTTTCCTTTTGCATAGATTACAGGTTTGTTTATGGTATAACCATGCTCATAAAGTTTTTGAGGGTATCCAACATTTGCTGATAAAAAAAGATCATACGGAGCATTATGTTGGATCTGAGCAGAAAGCTTTCCACTACTACCTATGATCACTTTTACATGTAAATCAGGATGATCTTTATAAAAAGCTGTAGTTAGATCTTTCATAGCATAACCTATGTTCGCTGCTACAGCGACTGTAATTGTTGTTGCATGTAAAGAACTTAATAATAAAATAAAAAATATTATTATTTTCATCTTAGTTCTTAAAATACATAATTGATCTCAAATCGTGAATCGAGATAATCGTATTTATCATAAGGATCATCTGTAAAATCTCCATATCCAATTCGTAGTCTCCATTGTAACTCTGGAAGTGATGGAAGGTTTTGAACAAAACCAACATAATAATACATCTGATCCCCTACCCCTTTATCTTCATCAAAGTCATTGAATAAGATAGATGCTTGGATGAAAATATCTTTATATATGCCTGTTTTGTTTGCATTTCTAACTACTTCTAAACGGTAGCTTTTAGTGTTTGCTTTCCAGTTATATGCTCCCATACTTCTAGTATATCCAGCTGTTGGAAAACCTCTCCATGGAGTGACAAGGTCTGCTTCATCCGCAACACCTGTGTATGCAAGATTTATCTTATAGTTTTGGATCTTTGTAACGATGCGTGCTGCTATCATGTAACTATCAAGTGAATTTGGATCTGTATATCCTCCTGGATTTTCTTCATTTACTTTCCCACTAAGTGAAGCACCACCAATAGCACCCGCATTGTCATCGATCTGTTGGATATACCGCACTCCTGGAATAATACTGAGTGAACCAACCGTAAACTTATAGTTTAGCTCCCCCATCACTTGTGAAAGAAGTCCAGGAACTACATAGAAGCTCATATTTGCTTTTAATGGTTTAATAGAGTTGTTTTTGATATCTCCTACAATAAGTGGAGCATCAGTATCTTCACCTGCATTTTTTAGTGCAGTATAGGTTAAACCTCTATGCATAGCAGAATCATCATTTCCACTAAACTTTGATGTATCAACATTAACTCCATCGATCTCTACAACTTTAGCATCTGGATCGTAGTTTGAATCTCCATACATCAAAACTGGATGACTAGTAGCGTGGTCTCTTAGTTTTTGTTCTAGAAGATAGCCAAGCTTTATTGAAGTAGAAGGGATTTCCTCTGAAGCAAGAACTACCCCATCAAAAGTATTTGGTATCATCTTTGTATCGTTTGATTTTGTATAGAATGTCTCTACTAATTGTCGTCCAACAGTGATATTAGTTTTTGATATTACATAATCTAAATATGCTTGACCTAAAACAGCAAGATATTTTCTATCCATATTGAGATAATCATATCTGCTTGCGACATCTTTTCCAGCTTTAATAAGGTTGTATGGGTCTTGACTCTCTCGAAAATAAGCATATGAGTAGTAAAGCCCTGCTCCAAAGCTTAACCCACTAAGTTTAGCACTTTTATAGATTGCTGAACCACCTACTCCACCTATGAAGTGAGAATTATGACTTATATCTTCATCTTTCCAATTCCAGTAGAAGTTGTTTGTACGAATTCTTCCATAAAATTTTCCATAACTAAATATCTCTTTAAAATTTGAAGCATTTTGAGGTTTATCATAGTAAATCACTTGACCATTTGTTTTGATAGCTACTCTTGGAAGAGTGTCATTTGCCAAACCATTTATACCCAATAAACATGTAGCAAGTGAGATGAAGCTTGCTTTTTTCATCTTTGATCCTTAGCGGGATTTATTTTGATTAAATCCTATCATAGAGTGTGTTAAAAAATCTTTTAATTTATAAAAAATGGTATAATTTTGAAAAAAATTAGGAACATATATGAAATCTCATACTTTAATAATGCCTTTGGATATGCACTTACATCTTCGTGATGGAGTAATGCTTGAAACTGTTGCTCCTCTTTCTGCTTATAGCTTTAGTGGAGCACTTGTTATGCCAAACCTTGTACCTCCAGTTACATCAAAAGAGGATGTACAAAACTATAAAGAGCGTATAATGTCAGCTGTACCAAATGACTATTTTGAACCATTTATGACACTTTTTTATAAAAACTATGATAAAGCCTTTTTAGAAGATGTTGTAGATGATATACTTGCTATCAAACTCTATCCAGATGGTGCAACAACAAACAGTGATGGAGGAGTAAAAGATTTTGATATAGAATCTATGAGAGAAACTCTACAAACGATGAGTGATCTAGGGATCCCTCTTTGTGTGCATGGTGAGAGTAATGGTTTTGTGATGGACAGAGAAGCGGAATTTATGAGTGTTTATGAGCTTTTAGCACAAAATTTTCCAGATCTAAAGATCATTATGGAGCATATTACAACAAAAGATGCTGTAGAGATGCTTGATAAGTATGATAATCTTTATGCAACGATAACAGTTCACCACCTTTTATTGACACTTGATGATGTTATAGGCGGGATGATGATGCCTCATCATTTTTGTAAACCAATCGCAAAAAAACCAGAAGATCTTGATGCACTGCTTAATGTTGCTCTTCAAGCACATCCAAAAGTGATGTTTGGAAGTGATTCTGCACCCCATCCTCAGGATAAAAAAGAGGCTTCTCACTGTGCTGCTGGTGTTTTTACAGCTCCTATTGCTCTTCAACTTCTTTGTGAGATATTTGATCAATATGGAAAACTTGATAATCTTCAAGCATTTGTCAGTGATAATGCTCAAAGTATCTATGGAATATGCCCTGAATTTAAAGAGGTGACTTTGGTAGAAAAAGAGTTCATCGTTCCTGAAAAATATGGTAATGTTGTACCAATGTATGCCGGAAATGCGATAGGATGGTCTATTGAGTCTGTGGAATAGCATCTTAGTTGTTGAAGATGACCTTCTCTTAGCAGAAACATTACAAGACCTTCTTGAAGAAGAAGGTTATAGTGTTCAACATGCTATCAATGGTGAAGAAGCACTAGAGATCCTTTATAAAGAAAAGTTTTCTTTATATTTATTAGATATCAATCTTCCTCTTATAGATGGTATCACTTTACTAAAAGAGCTTCGACAGGCCAATGATGAAACACCAACTATCTTTTTAACATCTCATCAAGAAAAAGAAAAACTTCAAGAAGGATTTCTATCTGGAGGAGATGATTATATAACAAAACCTTTTGATACAGATGAACTTTTACTTCGTATAGAAGCTATTTTACGTAGAAATGGAATGAAGCTTGAACAACAGATCGGTCATTTTTGTATCAATGAAAAAAATATGAAAATTACCTATAAGTCTATCCCACTTGAACTTTCTAAAAAAGAATATATTCTTTTAAGATTATTACTTAGCAATGCGAATGAAATAGTTTTAAAAGAAACCATAATTGATGAGTTATGGAGCATAAGTCAAAAAAGCAGTGAAGGAGCTATACGTGTTTATATTAATAGGCTCAAACAGCTTTTACCAGAAATAGTAATAGAGAATATTCGAGGAATGGGATATAAACTTGTTTTATAATATTAAAATTAATATTGCTGTATTTTATATTGTTACGACCTTTTTGTATGTGTATCTTTTTTATTATCTATATGTTGATTTACATGTAAACTTGTATTTGAGTGCTTCTGTAATCATTTTACTGGTGTTTTTAAGTGCATTTTTGATAGCAAAACTTTCAACCGATCCACTTATAGAGTATATAGAGACTCTTAAAGCTCTTTCAACGCAAACATTACATGAACTTAATCTTCCAATAGCAACAATTCAAACCAATGTTTCCATGATAAAAAGAAAAATAGAAGATGAGAAAATGTTAAAAAGGCTAAGTAGGATCGATGAAGCAACTCAAATGTTACTTCAAAGATACAATGAACTCGATCATCTGATAAAAACACAACAGATGATGAAGATCAAAGAATGTTTTGACATTAAAGAGATTTTAGAAAAACGGGTAGAATTTATACGTAATCTTTATCCTTCTCATCATTTTGAACTTAATATAGAATCCAAAAAGATACTCAATGATCCTTTTGGGCTTTCAAAGGTCATTGACAATCTCTTACAAAACAGTGTGAAGTATTCACAAAAAAACAGTAAAATAACCATATCGTTCAAAAATGACACTCTTGAGATCATAGATGAAGGTCAAGGGATAGATGAAGTTGAACTGATAAAGATATTTGATAGTTTTTATCAATCAAAAAAGAACTCTCAAGGGTTTGGGATAGGACTTTTTATGGTAAAAGAGTTTTGTGATAAAAATGATATTGAACTGCAAATACATTCCAAAGTAGATCATGGAACAACAATAAAATTACGATTTAAAGGACACGAATGCAACCAGTAAATAATACACTCATCCAATATGCCAATGATGTTATAGACTATGGTATCATAGGGCTTTTGATACTTTTGAGTATTATCTCTTTATGGATTTTTATCGAAAGAATGATGTTTTATAAAAGTTTAAAACTACAAGATTATACCAATAAGGATCAACTTGAACTAGATCTAACAAATAATATCAGTGTTGTTGGTGCTATCGCTTCAAATGCTCCTTATGTTGGATTGCTTGGAACAGTGCTTGGGATCATGCTTACTTTTTATACACTTGGAGATCTTGGTGCAGTAGATGCGAAAAAGATCATGACCGGTCTTGCAATGGCACTTAAAGCTACGGCTATGGGGCTTTTAGTAGCGATCCCTGCGATAGTTTTTTATACGATACTCAACAGAAAGATAGAAAAACTTTTAACGAAGTATGACATTTTAAATGAGCAATAATCATGGCAAAATGTAAAAAATACAGAAAAAAGTTTGATGAGATAAATGTTATCCCTTTTATCGATATTATGCTTGTTTTACTTGTAATGGTACTTACAACTGCTACATTTGTAAAGACCGGTATCATCCCTGTTGAGCTTCCAGAAGCAAAAAAAGCAACAAAAGAAAAGCCTAAAAAAGAGCTTACTATCTATATCAAATCCAATGGCGATATGTTCGTAGATAAACAAAAAGTTGATACTGCTCAACTAAGAAGTAAACTCGCTTCTATCCCAAAAGATCAAGTTGTGATCCTTCGAAGTGATAAAAATGCCCGTTTTCAAAACTTTGTAACGGTGATGGATATTTTAAAATCACTCGGACATGAAAATCTTTACATCGTTACGAAAGAATAAGCTTATATAAATCTTAAACAATACAGAAAGACTCCTATTTATGTAGGATTAAAAGTTTTTCTGTGTACAATACCGTTATAAAATTTAAATAAAAGGATATTTCATGCCAAAGATTAACAAGTATGAAGATATAAGCCAAATAGACAGAGAAGCAAAAAAAGACCTAATAGACAGACATTCACCATTTATCACAGTTCTCGGTGAAGCAAAAAAAGGTGAAATGCTTTCTGTAAATGTAAAAATGGGTAACGAATATACTCACCCAGATGATTTTGATCATTATATCGAGTCTATCACACTATTTGATGGTGATACAAAATTAGCAATGGCTACTTTTGTTCCAGGAACTCTTGGAAATGAAAAATCACATGCTGAAGTTACTTTCAACATCAGACCAACAAAAAGCAAACTTAACCTTGTAGCTCATGGTTACTGTACTAAACACGGTATCTGGGAATCTACACCGGTAGTTGTAGAAGTAGCTGAATAAGTTCTTCTTTTATTAAGCCCTTTTGGGCTTAACCCTTTTTTAACTTCCTTTTCAATATACTTCTTTTACTATTTTCTCACAATAAAGGCTTTTTTTGTATAGTTATGAAAATCTCAAAGTTTTACAAAATCTTTATAGACTTAAAGCTTTAGATATCGAATACACTGATCCATTGGAGTTTAATTCTACTATTGAGAACAATATTGATGTTTCAGACTTTCAAACACTTGTAAATAAGATAAAAGATTGTCATTTGTGTGATTTATGCAAAAGTCGCACACAAAGTTTAAGTGGATTTGGAAATGAGAAAGCTTCAGTATTGTTTGTAGATCATGTAGTTTCAGAGATGGAAGATAGTTCCAATAGTTATTTTTGTGGTAGAAGTGGAGAGATGCTCCAAAATATGATCTTAAATGTCTTAGAACTTTCATTGAATGATATATATTTCACACATACGATAAAATGTAAGCCACTTGATTTTAAAAAAGGTTTTGAAGCAGAATGGAAAAGTTGTAGTGGATATCTATATTCTCAAATAGAATTTATAAAACCAAAAGTAATCGTGACTTTAGGTGAAGAAGCATTCCACAAAATAACTGGTGATAAAGAACCTTTAGAAAAAGTTCGAGGACATATTATGGAGTTTAAGGGAATAAAACTGATACCGATATACCATCCAAACTTTATCTTACGTAATCCAAACCTGAAAAAAGTTGTTTTTAGTGATTTAAAAACAATTAAAAGTTGTTTATAGTTATAATGTTGTTTATTTTAAAAAAAAGAGGATCAATGAAAAAAATATTTGTACAATTATCTTTGGCTTTATCTGTAAGTTTGTTTGCGCAATCTTATACCATATCTCAAATCCCTTTGCCAAAAACATATATTTTTAATTTGAGTCCATATGAATGTAATGAGGACTGTTTAGAAGAATATCTTCAAAAAGGTATGGTGTTTTCTTTTTTAGCGAATATAAATGATACGAATGTCTCTAGAGAAAAACTTTTAGAGATGAAAAATATCTATGTTTCGATATTTAATCTTGGTGCAAGTACTATAGCAAAACAAATACGTATAGCAATGCTTATTCCTTATAAAAAGATTGGAAAGTATGCAACAACGACTACGAATGCCGTTTTTGCGTATTTGATGACAAAGAACTACTCTTTTGAGCTAAAAAGTTTTAGTATAGAATCTGAATCATATGAAGATATACAACAAGCATTTGAAGAGATCGAAGAAGAAGGGTTTAAGTATGTTATAGCACCATTGACTTATCAAGGTCTAGAACAACTTTTTGCATTAGGTGTAGAACAAAATATATATATCCCTACAATAAATAAAGAAGATCTTGAGGATATCCCTGAAAATTTTTATTTTGGTGGTATAGATTATAAAGAACAAAGTAAGGTCCTTCTTCAACATGCAGCTTCTCCTCTTGTGATCTTTTATGACACTTCCTATACAGGTGAAAAACTAAGAGATATTCAAAAAAGTATCTTTTTAGATCATGTTGAAGATAATACAGATCTTTTTACAGATAATTATGAGCAAGAAGATGACAAAAAAGTATTTATTTTTCCAGTATCATCTCATAATAGTAATTTAAAAAATATTTTAAAAGATAATGATGATCTCAATAATAGTTCTGTTGTTTTAGATACACCACTAGTTAAAAGTGGTCTTATTATGTCTCAATTAACACTTTATGATGTAAATACGACCAATATTCTTTCAACACAGATCAATTATGACCCACTTCTTCTTTCTATTACACAGTATGAAGATAGAAAGCAGATGATTATAGCAAACTCTATTACTGAAAAAAATGATATTTTAATAGAAACAAATGCTTTATTGAAAAATGATATTTCTTATGATTGGATCAACTATACAACGACAATAGGAATAGATTATTTTTTTAGTATGATAGCAGGTACTCAAAGAGTATATAAGATACCTCTTATCAACAATCAAGTAATCTATCCTATTGAGTTAAAGGTACCTTCTTATTCAAGTTTTGTGCCCTACTCTTCTTCTAGTGTTGAGGAGAGTTCTCTTTAAAGAGTTCACATAAGAACTCTTTTTGTTCTTTAGAAAATTTTTTAATATTAGATTGTGCATTTACATGTACGATGGTGATATCCATCTCAAAAAGTTTAACACCTTCTTTTAGAACCTCTTGATGAAGTTTAAAAGAAGCTGACTTGATTTCTATAAGTGTAGAAGTTACTTCTAAAAGATCCCCAAGTTTTGCGCTTTTTAGGTAGTTTGCATAGAGATCTTTTATAAAAAAGTGCCCTTGCTCATTATGTGGTAAAAGATCTCTTTTGAAAAAAGCTTCACTTCTTGCTCGTTCACAAAATTTTAAATAATTCGCATGATATACAACACCACCTAGATCAGTATCTTCGTAATAGACCCTTATTTGCATAGAAAAAAACCTTTTTTATTTAAACAATAAATTATAAAAAGTATAACTTATTTTTTATAAATCCTACTTAAGAGTTTATATTGTAAAATATTTGTAAGGGATGTATGGTATGTATAAAGTTAAAGGGTTTAAACGTTTTTTATTAGAGTATAGTTTAGTTATTTTAAGTGTTGTAGTGGTAGCACTTTTAGTAACTCAATATTACTTTTCATATAAAATGGTGGTTGATTTTGTTACTAAAAAATTTATCTATCTAGCAAACCAATCCAGTATCATAGTCAAAGATAAAGAAAAACAAGCTAAAGAGATTGTTTCTATCTTATCAAATACCCCAATAGTCAATAGCAAGAAAAGTTTCGAAGCAAAAGAAGAGATGTTAAAACTTTTTTCTACTCCTATAAGATATAATAATAATATTTTTGCTATTTATATATCTTATCCTGATAGTAAATATTTTGAAGTGGTCAACATAGGACATTCAAAGTTCATTGCAAAGATGTTTCGAGCCCCCAAAGAAGCACAATGGGTTGTAGTACAACTTTTTAGAGATACAAAAAAACAGGATAAGGCTAAAGAGGTTTCTCACTTTTATGATAAAGATCTTCATTATTTGTATTCTATCTCAAAAATAACTGATTATAACCCATATAAACGTCCTTGGCATAAAGAAGCTTTAGAGGGAAAAGGAAAAGTAGTAAGAGGTAGTTCTTATATGTATTATAGACTTCAAAAGATGGGGATTACCTATTCAAAACTTTTGCCTGATCAAAAAAGTATTATTGCTATGGATATCACTTTAGATGAACTAAGTGAATCTCTTCGTCAACTGAAGTTTTCAACTGGAATCGATATGTATATGTTTGAAGATGACAAGATGATTGCTTCAACTGAACCTATGGAAGAAAAAATAGATGATATTTTATTAAAAGCATTAGAGCATAATAAACAAGCTGTAAAAAGTTATACAAAAAATGGAAAAGCATATTTTTTTAGAGTTATTCCTATTGCTCCACATATAAAGCTTGTATTTAAAGCAGATAAATCAAGAATGATGCAACCTTATATGAGAAGTATTTATGCAGAGATAATTGTAACATTACTGCTATTGCTTTTATTGATTCCTATTATACGAAAACTTTCTAAAGGTTTTATAGAGCCTATAGAGATGTTAATGGCTGAGAATATAAAAGTTAAAAGAAGAGAGTTCTATAAAGTTGTACCTATTAAAAGTCGTATTGATGAACTGAATCATTTTTCGGATTCTTTGGTTGATATGGCTCAAAGTATTAAAGCATATGAAGAAAAACAAGAAAAACTTCTTGATGCATTCATTCATCTAATAGCAAATATGATAGATGCTAAATCGCCATATACTGGGCAACACTGTAAAAGAGTTCCTTTATTAACAAAGATGATCTTAGATAAGGTCAACAAAAACGAATCAGGTAATCTAAAATCTTTTCATATTACAGATAAAGAGATTTTAAAGGGGATAGAATGGTCTTCATGGTTACATGATTGTGGGAAACTGATCATACCAAACAGTGTTATAGATAAAGCTACCAAATTAGAGACTGTATATAACCGTATTCATGAGATACGAACACGATTTGAAGTGATATTAAGAGATGCACAAATAAAATATCTAGAATCAATTATAAATGGGGTATCGCAAGAAAAAGCATTAAAAGAGTTTGAAGATGTAAAACAACAGTTACAAAGTGATTTTGAATTTATTGCTCGTTTAAATATTGGAGATACGAAATTAACCGATGAGGATTATAAGCGATTAATCAAGATAAGTCATATAACATGGAAACGACATTTTAGTAAATATTTGGGATTGTCATGGCAAGAGAGAGAACGTTTGTCACAAAATAAAGAAGAAGAGATATTGCCAGTGACAGAAAAACTTCTTATCGATGCAAAAGAGCATCAAATTCCTAGATGTGAAAGTGATTTTACTTTATATAAAAAAGAAAATATTAAAATGGATATTCCAAGACTTCTTTATAATAAGGGAGAGATCTATAACTTGAGCATTCCTATAGGAACTATTACACAAGAAGAAAAATTTAAAATACAAGAACATGCTATTCATACATTGAAAATCTTAAAAGAATTGCCTTGGAGTGATAAATTAAAAGATATAGTAGAAGATGCCGCAAATCATCATGAACATTTAGATGGAAGTGGTTATCCACGTTCATTAAATGAAAGTTCTTTATCGATTCCTGCGAGAATCATGGCTATAGCAGATATTTTTGAAGCATTGACTGCAGCTGATAGACCATATAAAAAATCAAATCCTCTTTCTAAGGCTTTATCGATCATGGTTGATATGGCTAAATCAAGAAAAATAGATAGTGAAATTTTTAAACTCTTTATCAAAGAGAAGGTTTATCTTCAGTATGCAATAGGGTATTTAAAACCTGAGCAAATCGATCTAGAAAATATAGATGAAGAACAAATCTTTAAAGAGTTAGAAGATTTATAGCACCTAAAAAAAGTGCTATAGATTTTAAGGAATAATAGGTGGAGTAATCTTTTTACCTAAAAGAGCATAACTTTTTCCAATACGAGCAACTGGTTCGTATTGTAGAGTTATTTTTTCTTTATCTGTTATGATCTTATCGTTGATGAATTGGGATTTGATCTCTATAACCATAGGGATCGTCTTTGAACCTTTTAGATCTATCTCTTGATAAAGTTCACAAAAAAAAGCACTTGGAACATCTTTTACCATTGGTGGAAACCCATCTATAACTTTAATTGTTTCTATATCAAAGATTTCAACTTCACTGATACTACTATCTAATTCTTTTGAACTAAAGTGCATTTTTTCTAAAAAACTTTCATCTATCATACAGATAGTACACTTTTTATTTTGACGAAGGTTTTTAAGTGTATCTTTTTGGCTTCCATCACTTTTATGACCTATACTCACCATCATAGTTGGTGGTTCAGAACTTAATCCCATAAAATAACTAAAAGGAGCAATATTTAAACTCCCTTTTTCATCTTGTGTCACGATCCATGCTATAGGTCTTGGAATGATAGTTTGTGCCATAAGCTGGTATCTTTGTGTTAGAGCTTTGTCATCATAATTGATTATCATTATTTTTCCTAATTAAAAGTTTCCACCGTTTCTAAATTCTGCAATCTCAGTTTCTACCATTTCATCGATCATAATTTTAAAGAGTTCTTCTATCATGTTTGGATTCATATTAAGCTCAATAGCTTTTTGTCTTACTCTTTGCATAATATAATCGATCCGTTCTTCAGATTTTACTTCATCAACACTTTCTTTAAAACTTGCTGCTTGTTTAATATAGTCATTTCTTTTTGCGATAAGCTCTACAATTTTTGTATCGATATCATCTATCTCTTTTCTTACTTCTTCCAATGAATTACATTTTTTCATCTCTTTCTCCTTTTTAACACTTTTGTAACACTTAAATTATATAATTTTATCACGATTCTCCTTGTATAGTCTTTGTTCTTTTCAAAGACTATTCTTTTTAAGTAGTTCAATCATTCCTTTAAATAATAAAAGTTCATCTACCATGGCTGTTTCAAACACTTGTTGTAACTCTTTTGCATCTCCTCCAGTGAGGATAATATCACTATTATAAGACTCTATCTCTTTTTTGAGTCCTGATAAAAAACCATAGCTGAGTGCATCATGAGTATTTTTTGGAAGTTTTTGAAAATTAACTGAAAAATCCAAAGAGGTTGTTAGTGCAGGTGAAATACGTGATAGTGCATCTTCAAAGGCTTTCTTTCCAGGATAGATAAAGCCTCCTTGAAAAATACCATTTTGAACAAAATCGACCGTTATAGCACTACCTGCATCAACAATTACCCCATTTTGTATTGCTTCACATGCAATAATACGATCTATTCCCATTGTATCATAATATAAGTGTCTTTGAACAAAATCTTCTAGATTTATCCAGTTTTGTAGTTTTTGAAGCTTTTTACATGTAGGATGATGAACGCAGATATAATATATCTTTTCATTTATTGTTGATGGATCAAATGTTTTTACACTTTTTTTATAACTTTTTTTTGTTTGAGTATTATAAAAGTGGTAGGAAGTGTTTCCTATATCACACAATAACATTGACTCTCCAGCCAAGTTCTTGAAATCCTTTTTTTGCTTTGGAGCAAAGAGGTGCATCGATATAAATCACTTTATATTTATAGTTGTGATCACTATAAAGTACAAGTTTTTTATAAATCTCTTCAAATTTCGCTACATCTTTTAAAAGTATGCGTGTTTTTTGTGAAAGGGAAAATATTGCCCAAAAATAACCATTAAGATCGATTGCTTTATAGATATTGATACGATTTCTTATTCCTAATTCTTTAGGAGAGATAGATCGCATTTTCTTAAAAAGTTTTCCTTTTTTACGAAACTCTTCGACTATCGTTTCCATATCTGCTTTCATGATTTTAGAAGTTTGGCGATCTTACTTTGAAGTTTTAACCATTGCTTATGTTCATACAGAGGGAAACCTGCCCAAGTCTTTCCTTGTTCTTTGATAGTTTTTGTTATACCACTTCGAGCAGCAAATTGGTTAAATGGTGCAATCTCTAAATGTCCTGCAGCAGCAGCTTGTCCACCCATAACAACATTTCTCCCAAGCTTTGTTGAACCGGCAAGTCCACTTTGACTCACCATAACACTAAACTCACCTACTTCACAGTTATGACCTATTTGAACGAGGTTGTCTATGTGTACCCCTTTTTTAATAAGCGTTGAACTAAATACTGCACGATCTATAGCAACTGAATTACCTATCTCTACATCATTTTCTATTACAACATTTCCATTTTGATAGATCTTTTTATGTTCACCCATCTTATTTGTTGCAAAACCAAATCCATCACCACCAATTGTTGTATTTGCATGAATAATACAATTTGAACCTATTTTACAATCACGATATACAACAACATTTGGATAAAGAATAGTATTGTCCCCAATCTCACACTTACTACCTATATAAACACCCGCCATTATAGTACAGTTTGTACCTATCTTAGCCCCTTTTGCTATAGTAGCTTTTGGATCGATCTTTGTACCTTCTCCAATAAAGACTTCACCATCATTATCTTCAATCGGAGGTGCAAATTCTTTTGAAAGAAGAGCCACACACCAATAAGGATCTTCAACAATCAAAGCTTCACAATGGCTTGGTACAAGGTCCTTGGCAGTTTCAGTAATTAAGATAGCACCTGCTTGGGTATTTGGTATCTCTTTTGCATACTTTGGATTGGATATAAAGGTGATCTCATCCTTTGTAGCATCAGAAAGAGTATTCATAGAATTTATCTCTTTATCTTCACCACTAAATGTTAATCCTAAAATCTGTGCTATCTTACTTAACTTCACTTTTATCTCACTTTTTAGTAATTATCTCTCAAGTGCTACAGCACCACTTCTAACGATCTCTTTTGGGTTGTATCTTTTGATCACTTTCAAAAAGTTCGTTACACGTTGTGGCTCATCAGCAACCATAGCGATAATAACATCTTCACTTGCATTTACAAGTTTCCCGTTATATGCTTCACATATAGCTGAAATGGCACTTATATCTTCTTCAACAGAGAACTTCACTAGTGCCATCTCTTTTTCAACGAAATCTTCATGATCATATACTTTTAAAACAGGAATAAGCTTATGAAGCTGTTTTACAATCTGCTCTATAACACGTTGAGAACCTTTTGTAACGATAGTTAGACGTGAATATTTTGTCTCGGGTATTGGTGCTACAGTTAAACTTTGTATGTTGTATCCACGAGCTGAGAAAAGGTCAGTAACACGTGAGAGAACACTTGCTTCATTGACAACGATTACAGAGATAACTCTTCGTATAATTTGTTCACTCATCTACTTCTCCTTTTTCTCTAGTAACATCATATTAAACAAACTTCCACCTGCTGGTACCATAGGAAGAACATTTTCAAATCGCTCAACAAGGACTTCTATCATAGCAACTTTGTTTTGTTTAACTGCATCTTGGAGTGCTGCATCAAATTCTTCTTTTGTTTCTACTCTATACCCTATTCCACCAAATGCTTCTGCAAGCTTGACAAAATCAGGTTGAGTTGAGAGATCTGTTTCACTGTGTCGCTTTTCATAAAAGAGTGTTTGCCATTGACGAACCATTCCCAAAAAGTTATTATTTAAAATAATATTGATCACTGGTAGATCTTTTTCTACTGTTGTCATAAGCTCTTGAATATTCATAAGGATAGAACCATCTCCAGTGAAGTTGATACTTATCTTATCTGGAGTTGCAGCTTTAACACCCATAGCAGCTGGAAAACCAAATCCCATAGTACCCAAACCACCTGAACTTATGAACTGTCTTGGACGAGTAAATGGATAAAACTGTGCTGTCCACATCTGATGTTGTCCAACATCTGTAGAGATATTTGCATCATCACCAAGAAGCTCCCCTACTCTTTGTATAACCCATTGTGGTTTGAGTCTTTCACTGTCTTCATGGAAAGTAAGAGGGTGAAGTGCATCGAAGTTATTGATCATCTCTCTCCATGGCTGGTATTTGTCAGGTTTGACACAATCAACAAGTTTAAGCATTTCATTAACGACATTTTTAACATCACCAACGATTGGGAAATCAGCATTGACAAGTTTTGAGATCGATGCTGGATCGATATCGACATGGATCACTTTTGCATGTTTTGCAAATTCACTGAGTTTTCCAGTAACCCTATCATCAAATCTCGCACCAAGTGCTATCACAAGATCTGTTTCACTCATAGCCATATTTGCTGCGTAACTTCCATGCATTCCAAGCATAGAGATAAGAAGCTCATCATCATAACGAAGTGTTCCTCTAGCCATAAATGTCTCAACTGCAGGGATACCAGTTTTGTGAACAAGATCTCTTACGTCATATGCTGCATTGGCATTGATAATACCACCACCAAGATAAAAAAGTGGTCTTTTTGCTTCAGCGATTGCAAGCATCGCTTTTTTTATCTGGCGAGGATTTCCTTTAGTTACAGGCTTGTACGTTTCAAGCTCAATATCAAAATCGTAGTTAAATTCAGCGATCTCTGCTGTAACATCTTTTGGAATATCTACATGTACAGGACCAGGACGACCTGTAGAAGCGATATAAAATGCCTCTTTAAGGATTCTAGGAAGATCTTTTGCACTTGTGACAAGATAGTTGTGTTTGGTACAACTTCTACTGATCCCAACTGCATCGATCTCTTGAAATGCATCTGTACCTATAAGGCTCATAGGAACCTGTCCTGAGATAACAACCATAGGAATAGAGTCCATATATGCATCAGCAAGTCCTGTTACCGCATTGGTAAAACCAGGTCCTGAAGTAACCATAGCTACCCCTACCTTTCCACTTGCTTTTGCATACCCTTCAGCAGCATGGATAGCTGCTTGTTCATGTCTTGTTAATATATGTTCAAACCCATCTTGCTTGTAGATCTCATCATATACATTCATTATAGCTCCACCAGGGTAACCAAAAACTGTGTCAACACCCTCTTTTATAAGAGCTTCTATAACCATCTGTGCGCCGCTAATTTGCATCACTATTCTCCAAAATAGAAAAAATTAAGTGATTATATTCAAAAAGAGATATAAAAGAGGTTAAATTGATTTTTAAACGAAAATTTTTATTTAGTTTAAGATTGAAGAAAGAATCATATGTGGTCTCCATATCGTTAAAGAACCAGCATTTAAATATTCTAAGTTCAATTTACTAGCTGGATAATGTTTTTTAAATATTTTTTCAAATGCTTTGATCTGCTCATTGACACCAAAGTATGCTACATAGTTTTTAATTCCTCTTTCTATACTGATTCGTTCTTGTTTATCTTTAATCGCTTGTTCAAGTTGAACCATATATGCATAAGAGAATATCGATGCTATTGCTGTATATTTTGATGGATATTTTACAAAATCACCAAGAGCCTTTTTAACTCCCTCAATTTCACCTTTAGCTGCAAATCTATTTGCTTGTTCAACGATTTTATTCCAGTGCATTTCAAGTTTTTTTCCATCTGGGGTATCAAGAAGTTCCTCGTTTTTGGATAAATACAAATAAGCATTTGAAAGATCATCATTTTTCAAAGCTTCATAAAATTTATTTCTTGTTTGTATATCATGTAGAATTTCTTTGCTTTCTTCTTCAAATTCTTTAAACTCACAGGCCATCCTTAAATATTTTAGAGCTTGATTGTATTCTCCTTTTTGCGCATATTCCACCCCTTTATTAAAAATCTTTTTTGCATGTTGTATCATTTGCTGATATTCTGGAAACTGTTTAAGAAATGGATATTTATCGATATATGCATAAAGTTGATGAAAGTCATGGTTCGTTAATGCCATTTTAAATCTATTGTATATACTACTTTCTAAAAGCATTTCTTGAATATATTTTGACTTTTCTGGAATAAGGTTATATGGTTTTAAAATTTCTTTAGCTTGATCTATATTTCTTTGGTCTAAAGCAAGCTTTTGAGCTTGTTTGAACTTTTCAGTCCATCTTTTTTCCATTTGTTTGTATAAAGTACTTTCTTTAAACAAAGGGAATCGTTCGGCAAATGAATATGCTAAATGTATCTTATTTCCACGAGCAAGATCATAAAATGTTTTATATTCCTTGTAATCTTTTAAAAGTTTTTGGATCAGTGTGTTCTTTGATGGAATTTTTTTAAATGTCTCTAAAATCGATTCAGCTTCGAGTACTTTTCCTTTTTCAAGCAAAATTCTCGCATTTGTAAATGATTTCTCCCAAATTTGTTCCATGATATTATAGAGTGATGTATATTTTAATAAAGGGTTTATTTTAATGTATTCTTCTACATCTCCAAACTCTTTGTTATTAATAAGTTGTTTAACTGTCTCAATACCTTCATAGATATAATATTTATAGATATCTCCATTTTTTGTTCCTATATACAGAGTATTATCACTCTCATCACAATATAATGAAGTAATAGCAGAATCAATTTTTATGTAATTTTGAGAGATCATTTCATATTTTTGTAGATCAAAGACAATAATATATCCAAGGATTGTTCCCATAAACAGAAACTGCCCATTTCCTGCAGTGACCATTCTTAAGACTTCATCATGGATCTTAGGAAGACGTTTATAAACCTTTGCATTTTGAAAATCCCATATAATCGCATCACTGTTCTTATCATAGGAAATAAGTTTGTTCTTTCCTAAAAAATGAACTTTAGTCACTGGTGTACTTGTTTTGATTTCATTGGATATTCGCATTAAATTAAGATCAAATATAAAGATCTTTTTATCATATCCAGCAGTTGCTAGCCATTGACCACTTTTACTAAATGCTATATCGGTAATTGTATCTGCGCGTGGTGGAAGAGTAAAAGCAAGTTTTCTATTTTTAATATCTAAAGCAAATGTTTTTCCATCTTCTCCACAAGAGAGTAGATATCTATTGTAAGGATCTATTTTTATTGCCGATACTTTGCCTTGATGTCGAGTAACTTTTCCAATGACCTTTCTTGTTTTTATACTATAAAGTCTTGTTTCTTTATCATCTGAACTTGTTGATCCAAAATATTGTCCATCTTTTGAAAAATCTAATGATTCGACTTTAAAGTCATTGTGTATGATTTTAGCTTTAAAACCATTTAAAGTTTTTAAACTATTAGGATCTATTATACGGATAGTTGTTTGATTATCAGCAACAACCATTTTTCCATCATTGAGTTTTTTAATATGGATAATCGGTTGTGTATAATTTATAGAAGCTTCTTCCTGAAGTGTTGACATTATCAATCCCTAAATTTCAAAATAATTTTAATGTAAGAAATATATATTTTTATTGATCTGAATCAAAAATAGAATCAACAATCATTGAAGGATGCCATCTATCTATAGAACCTGCTGAAAGAAGATCTAAATTAAGTTTACTTTGTTTATATCTTGATTTGAAAATCTTTTCAAAGTTTTCTATCTCTTCTGTCTTTCCAAACATCAAAACATAGTTTTTAATCCCTTTTTCAATGTATTGTTGGTCTTCTTCCCTTTTAATTGCTTGTTCAAGTTGTGTCATATATGCATAAGCAAAGATCGTTGCAATAGCTGGATATTTTGATGGAATAGATAAAAATTCTTCTAAAACATCTTTAAGAATCTCTATCTCTCCTTTTGCTGCATGTCTATTTGCTTTAATTAAGATCTTATCCCATTTTTGTTCAAGTTTTTTACCCTCTGGAGTTTCTAAGAGTTCTTCATTTTTAGCTAAAAAGTCATATGCTTTTGATAGATTTTCCTCTTTTAATGCTTCAAAGAAATTATATCTTGTCTCTATATCACCTATAAGTTCTTGAACCTTTTTTTCATACTCTTTAAAATCAGATAATACACGAAGATACTTCAATACTGTTCCAAGATCATTCTTTTTAAGATATTCTAATGCAGTTTCATAAAGGTTTTGTGCATAATTCAACATCATATGATAATCTGGAAAATTTTTCAAAAAAGGAAATTTTTCTAGATAAACATTTACTTGTTTAAAATCTTTTGAACTTAAAGCAACTCTAAATCTATTATAAACATCACTTTGTAAAAAGAGATCTTGTATATCTTTTGCTTTTTCACTGATCCCTCGATATGGTTTTAAGATCTCTTTTGCTTGTTCTAAAGTTTTTGGATTAAGAGAAAGCTTTTGTGCTTCTTTCATTTTTTGTCGCCATAAATCCTCCATCTTCTGATAAAGATTGGATTCTTTATAAACAGGAAACTGATTTGCTAGAGAATAAGCTAAAGCATATTTTCCACTCATAACAAGATCATAGAACTTTTTAAAGTTTTCATAATCTTGTAGTGTTTTATTGATTATGGAATTTTTCGATGGTAAACTTTGGTAAGGTTTTAAAAGTTCAAGTGCTTCTGATCTTTTCCCAATTTCCAAATACTTCTTTGCTTTTGTCAAAGTTTTTTCCCATAATTGATCAAGAATATTATAAATTTCAGTATGCTTTAATACTGGATTATCATGGATATGCTCTTCGACCTTTTTAAAGTTCCTTTTATGAATATGATATTTGATTACATCAATATTTTCATAGATATCATATAACCTTACATCGCCATTCTCACAACCAATATATAAAAAATGTTTCTTACTATCAAACATCATACTGGTAATAGTTGAGTCAACTTTAATATAATCTCGTGTGATCAACTCATAAGTTTCCATATCAAAGGCTATAACATATCCAAGTTTTGTTCCAATGAACATGAACTTTCCATTATAATCACTTACAATAGCAGTTACATCATCATGGATCCCTGATAATCGTGTTATCACACTACTATCATATAAGTTCCAAACAATAGCAGCACTATCTTTATCTATACTCACGAGTCTATTTTTACTTATAAAACATAATTTCATAACAGGCTTTGTATGCCCTATAAGCTTTTTATTTGGTTGCATCATATCTAAATTGTACAGATTTATTTTTTTATCATAACTACATGTTGCAACCCACTGGCCTGTTTTATTAAACGATATATCATTGATCGTATCTGGATGTGGTGGAAGTGTAAAAGCTAATTTGGCATTATTGATATCCATAACAAAGGTTTTTCCATCATCACCACAAGAAAAGAGATATCTATTTCTCGGATCCATAGCTATACAAGAAACATCACCTTGATGTCTAGTGATCTTTCCAACAGCCTTTTTCGTTGCAATACTAAACAGTCTTGTTTCTTTATCTTCTTTGACAATACTTCCAAATGCTTTTTTATTTGTACTAAGATCTACCCTTTTAGTAGTATAACGTTGATGTTTGATCTTGGCTTTAAACCCTTCTTTAATGCTTAACTTTTCTCTGTCTAAAAAGTATATAGTTGTATTTGCATCAATAACCGCTAAAGAGTGATCATCCATCTTTTTTATATGGATTATGGGTTCATTATAATTTTTAAGCCTTTTTACCTTCATTACTATATTTCCCTTATATACCCTTCTTGTTTAAGCACATCCTTGATCAGTTTTTGGTGTTCATGTCCTTTTGTTTCTACATGTACCGTTACATTTGCATCACCATAATCCAAAGATATAGATGTTCTGTCATATGCTATATGAACGATGTTTGCATTAAGTTCCTTAAGAATCTCTGTAAATCGCATTAAACTACCTGGTTTATCTACAAGTGTAACAGTAAGTTTCATTTTTCTACCAGATTTAAGTAAACCTTTTTCTATGATAACTGAAAGAAGTGTTACATCAACATTTCCACCACTAAGAACAATAGCTACTTTTTTTCCTTTTAAATATTGCAGTTTTTCATGTAAAAGTGCTGCCACTCCTACAGCTCCAGCACCTTCAACCACAAGTTTTTGTTTTTCTAGTAAAAATAGCATTGCGCTTGCTATCTCTTCATCATCAACACCTATAAACCTATCAACACTTTCTAAAATATGATCAAGTGTGATTTTAGATGTATCACGAACTGCTATCCCATCTGCAATCGTTCTGACATTTGTACTGTCTATTGGCTTTTTAAGTTCATATGAGTTTTTCAGAGCAGGAGCTCCTGTTGCACTTACTCCTATAACTTCTATATTTGGATTTATCTGTTTGATAGCTGATGCTATACCACTTATAAGTCCACCACCTCCAACAGGTACTACAACTGCATCTATATCTTTACAGTTTTCAAGGATCTCTAGCGCTATAGTTCCCTGCCCTGCGATCACTTCTTCATCTTCAAATGGGTGGATAAAGGTAAGATCGTTCTCTTTTGCATATTCCAAAGCAAACTGATATGCTTCATCATAGTTACTGCCACTGAGGATAACTTCTGCTCCATAGTGTTTTACACCATTTATCTTTGTAAGAGGAGTTGATTCTGGCATAATAATAGTAGCATTGATCCCAAATTTACTGGCACTAAGAGCTACCCCTTGAGCATGGTTTCCTGCACTGGCAGCTACTACACCTTTTTTTCTTTCCTCTTCGTTTAATGAAGCGATTTTATTATATGCACCACGAAGTTTAAAAGCACCTGTGATCTGAAGGTTCTCTTTTTTTAGATATATCTCACTACCACTTATTTCACTAAGATATGGAGCATAACTAAAAGGTGTCTGTACTGCAATACCTTCTATCCTTTTTTGTGCCTGTTGGATCTTTTCTAAAGGTATCACGTTTTAATTTCCATAAAGAGTTCTATGATCTACCATACTGCACTGATTTTGTACAACTTGCATACCGTGTTGTTTTGCGAACTCTGCTGCTTCGTTGTTCACTATCCCTTTTTGTGCCCAAAATACTTTTACATCACCACGTTCAACACAAACTTTTGCTATATCCATAAGTGCTGCTGGTTTTCTAAAGATATCAACCATATCTACTTCAAAAGGGATCTCTTTTAAACTTCTATAGACCTTTTCACCAAGAATTTCATCCTCTTTTGGGTATACAGGAATGATCTTAAATCCTACTTTTTGTAAATATGCTGCTACTCTATGAGAATCTTTTTCAGGATTTGGAGAGAGACCTAGTACTGCTATAGTCTTTACACTTTCAAAAATCTCTTTTACTTCGTCCATATTACTATTTATCGTTGGAAATTCACACTCCATTTCAATCCTTTATAGTTTTTTCACGATTATATCAAAAAATCACAAAAACCTTTGTTATAAGGATTGAAGGTTTATCAAAAAAACATTATACAAATCCATCTAACATACTGTCAATGTCATTATTAAAACTTGTAAATCCACCTGCACCATTGGGACTAATATGAGTGAAACTTCCATCATTCTCTGTTACATTAAAGCCACCCATACCATCTGGTGTCATACTAGATACTCCATTATCACCAAAAGTTGTAAATCCTCCAGTACTATTTGAAGCAATATGTTCATAGCTTCCATCACTACTTGTTACATTAAAGCCACCCATACCATCTGGTGTCATAGTAGATATTCCATTGTCTCCAAATGCTGTAAATCCACCTGCACCATTGGAACTAATATGAGTGAAACTTCCATCACTTTGTGTAACATTAAATCCACCTGCACCGTCTGGTATCATATTTGAAAAGCCCATTAGTCACTCCTTATTTTATAAATAAAATTTATTCAAACATTGCTTTATAATCGCTTAATTCCTTTCTCATAGCGATAAAGTTCTTATTTGTTATCATCTCTTTTAATTCTGTTTCAAAGTATTTTGTATATTCATCTTTCTTTTGTGCTTCTATAGCCAGTTTGTATGCTTTTTTATAATTTTCAATAAATTGTTTACTAATATTTCTTAACAATTTTTGATACATTTCATCATACTCTTTTAATAATCTAAAATAAAAAAGTATCATGAGTTACAGCCCAATTATTATATAATGTCTGAAAAACTTCTTCTTGTTTTTTTTCTGTTTCAGTTTGCTCAAGATATTTTGCTCCAACAGCTATTGCAACACCTACTGGACCAAATAAGCTTGCTCCTAAAGCCCCTAAAGAACCACCTTTTATGATATCTGTTAATATTTTTGCATTACCTGTTTCTGATGTATTCAGGTAATGTACCAATTGTTGGGCATGGGATTGTAACTCTCCTGTTTTTGAACTTAATATAGATCTATATTGGATCATTTCCTTTTTAAGCGAAGCAATGATTTGATCATTTAATAAAAAGATTTCTCCTAAATTGTGACCTATTATCTGTGCAATCTCATTCCTAGTGTTTAATGTTGCTTGTTGAAAAGTTTTTAAAAAATTTTCTTCATATGATAAAATTATCTCTTCTAATTTATTTTTATCAGAGAGTTTAAGAATATTTTCTCTAAATATATCATAATCTTCATCGTTTATATCATGTATGTTATATTTTAAAAAATGTCTGATAATAGCATTTGTAGGTATAGTATAATAAAAGACAGTATAAACAAGTTCTTCCATGGTTCTAAATGGATCTCTATATGCTTCTTTAAGATCAATATCGGGTTCTAGTTCTTCTTCCTCTTCTTCATTTTCTAGATCTATTTCTTTTAACTTTTGTAAAGTTTGTAAATATGTAAATATCTCATCTCTACCAATATCAGAACCTAATGTATTTATTATATGATCACCAATTTTAATTTCATTGTCATCATAAATCTCTATATGACTTAAAAAGAAATCCTTCCATGTGATAAACCCTTCATTATCATCATAATTCCAATATAAACCATCTGAAGTTATGGCTATTGCATTTTTACCACTTCCAAAGAGTGTCATATCTATAAAAACTAAAATTTTTTCATCTATTTGATATGAAATAGCATCTTTAAAATTTTTTCTTTTTTTAGCAGGGATCTTGGAACCAACATATAAGTCCTGTTCTTCAAAATCTTTTGAAAGCTCTACGATAGCTTCCTCAGATATATTTTCTAGAATGAGATCATTATATAAAATATTATAGATAATATCTATATCTTGAGCATCTATTTTATACTCTTGAAGCAGTTTTGTATAAATTTTACTTGGTATATCTTTATCATGATATTTTTGTACTAATAAAACTGTTTTTTGTAGATAAGTTAAGTTTTTATCATTGATATCTTTTAATGAAATTATTTTAAAAAATATTTCTTTATTTTTATGCTTATTATAGTTATATACTGTTTGGAGATCCAATGGATCGATCTTATATTTGTGGAGTAGTGTCTTGACATCATTATCGGTAATTATATGAGATTCAATGGCATCTATGATCTCGGCTATTTTTAAAATATAACTATTTTCATCTTTAATGGCTACTTCAATAAGTTCTGCATCATCTGATAGCTTTTCATTTTTGTTTATATTTTTTCCAACCTCTAAGGTATCTGTATCGTTTCCTTCTAAAGATCCTGAGATCAATGCAAGTGCTTTATCAATAATAATTTCCTGAGATTCGTCTATCGTTCCATTAATATAATAAGTTTTAATGATATCTTTACTTTGTTTTAGCAGTTCAAAACTGTTTTCAGGTAATTCCATTATTTTTATAAAGTTTTTAATATCTTGATCTGAAGCAATTACAGGTGATGAAGCTAATGTTTTAATCTTATTTATCATTTTAATCTTTTCCTAGACTGATTATAATTTATTTAAATACTATACTACTTAAAAAATAAAATATTTCTATATATAAATCAAATTTATATATAGAAGAAAAAAATCTTTAAGTGTGTTACACTCAGTAACATGTTTAACTAAAAGTAATATTAAATATACTATAAGCAAATATTCCAAAAAAAAGTATAGCCAACATCAAAAGAACCTGAGCAAAAAATGCTGAGGAGTTTAGTTTTTGTAATGCTAGTGATACATCAGCCGGTGAGTCAAAATAGATATGCTTGATAATCCACGCATAATACCCTACCGATAAAGCGGAGTTTAACAAAGTGATCAGTGCTACGATCCATAAGTTTGCATCAACTACCGCATATACCAAAACAGCCTTTGCCAAAAAACCACCCAAAAGTGGGATACCCGCTAACGAAAAAAGCTGGATACTCAAGAAAAAGGCACTTTTTTTATCTTTGCTTGATAGTCCTTTGAGATCATTGAGTGTGATGGTGTTTGATCCTTTAGAGAGGATATCAAGCAAGATAAAGATCGCACTTTGAGTGATCATATATGTTATAGCGATATAAAGCACACCATACGAAGCGTAACTACTTTGAAGTGCTACAAATCCAAGCAACATATACCCTGCATGTGCTACAGATGAGTATGCAAGGATCTTTCCGATATGTTTTTGAAAGAGTGCCAGTATATTTCCAAGGGTCATCGTCACTAAAGCCAACACGATGAAAATATCTTGATTGAAATCTCTAAAATGCTCTAAAAACGGCATAAAGAAGTGAAATACAGCCACAACAACAACCGCTTTGGTTATAGCAGATAAAACAGCAGCATGGGAGGGTTTAATAAGTGCGTAACTTTGTGTTGCCCATGTATGCATAGGGATAACGGTGAGCTTATAAAACACTCCAGATAAGATCATCCAAATACCCAGTAAAGAAAATCTCCCATCTACATGTAAACTTTCATTAAGTGAAAAACCATCTAACAGATAAAGTGCTGTTCCAAAAAGCACAAGCCCTGTTGCCAAAGCACCTGCGAGATAAAGTCTCATAGCTCCCAAAGCAGTTTTTTTATCTTTGATATGGCTTACAAGTACAAAAGAGATGATACTGAGTGCTTCAAACGACAGGATAAAACCGATCATCGTCTGTGCTTCTAAAAGTGCTATAGAAGCAGTTGTGATAAAAAGGGTCTGAGTGATACTCAAAGGCTCTTCTTCACTTACAACCACACCAAAAACAACACCAAGAAGAACCATCTCAAAAAGCTCTATGGCCGAAGTACTGCCAAACCCTTCCATCCCCATAGGGATATGGAAAAAAACAGCCGCGATCGCCCCAACAACACCCAAAAGAGCAAAAAGTTTTCTATTTTTAAGAGGGTGTATCGCAAAAGAGATCACACTAAAGAAAAACAGTATCCAAAAACTACTCATGCACCACCCCCTGCAAGATATA
>Ga0256843_1000590_pt1 | contig 30704 bp, 27 predicted proteins | sample AlvinellametaG_FD_191572 | JGI IMG/M metagenome (GOLD analysis project Ga0256843, IMG submission 191572) | Pompeii worm associated microbial communities from hydrothermal vent at the East Pacific Rise, Pacific Ocean - Alvinella | ecosystem: Host-associated > Annelida > Integument > Unclassified ...
CCATATTTTAACTATTTGGTTGGTAAATATATTATACGAAGGAAAAATATGAAAATTTCAATAGTAGTAGCAATGATAATGACTACACTTCTTTTTAATGCTTGTAATGGCTTAGAAGCTCCCAAGCCTGCATCTGACAATCTTATTCATGGTTCAAAAAACTTTATATTTACAAAAGATTATACATATAAGAAAATGTACAGTCGACCGCAAACTGGTGGACATCATATTAAACCATCTACTTCTGCGAATGCTTTAGCTGGGTTAGCAGTAGCAGCAACAGGTGCGATTATTACCAACTCTATAGACAATAAAATTTCTTATTTTCAAGAAGAGTGGGAAATCAAGAATGATAAAAATCAAAAATTTTATTTACTTACTGAATGCGAAGAACAAAAAGATTGTCTAGAGCAGATGAAAGAGTATGTTGAAGACCACATTTAATCGAAAAAAGATTATATTATTCTTTAATATAATTTTACAACTATATGTAGTACAATAAATTTATGAACATAAAAATTATATTATTTTTTCTTTTTTTCTACTCTATACTTTTTGCGAATGAACCTATAGAGCCTATACCTGAACATATGCAAGTTGATGAAAAGAAAGCAGCTCTCGGTAAAGAGCTTTTTTTTGATACACTTCTCTCACGTGATAAAACTGTAAGTTGTGCAACATGTCATATATTGAGTGATGGAGGTGATGACAACCTTCGTCACTCTTTTGGTATAAAAGGTCAAGAAGGCCCCATCAATGCACCCACTGTTTACAATGCTGTCTTTAACTTTCGCCAATTCTGGGATGGTAGAGCAAGCAATCTTCAAGACCAGGCAGGGGGACCTATAGAGAATCCAAAAGAGATGGGCTTTACATTTAAAGAGTTGCTTCCAAGACTAAACAAATCTCATTACAAAGCAGAATTTGATGCCCTTTATAAAGATGGTATTACAAAAGCGAACATTACTGATGCCATCGCCGAATATGAAAAAACACTTATTACCCCTAATTCTCCCTTTGATCTTTACCTTAAAGGTGACAAAAATGCCCTTACTCAAGAGCAAAAAGAGGGATATGAACTTTTTAAATCAAAAGGATGTATCACCTGTCACCATGGTGTAAATATCGGAGGCAACCTTTATAATAAATTTGGTATATTTGAAGATGCCAATACCTCTAGTCTTGGTCGCTTTAATATAACACATAGAGAAAGAGACAAGTACTACTTTAAAGTACCATCTTTACGTAATATAGCACGAACAGCACCTTATTTTCATGATGGACGAACTTATGATCTCCATGTTGCAGTCTATTCAATGGCAAAATACCAACTCGGTCGTAAAATCACTCCTACAGAGGTTGACAAAATAGTTGCTTTTTTAAAATCTTTAAATGGTGAACTTCCTAAAGAGATTGAGAATTAAATGACCGGTAATGACAGATTTGACAATATTAGCATTCTTCTTGCTCTTTTCATAGTATTGCTTATCTCTCTATTCTTCTACCTATATAATGTCGAAAAAAGTATTCAAAACTATACCATCAATCATGATAAAGTTACTAATTTAGAGCTCATAGATAAAGAGCTAAATAACTTCTCCATTTCTATGAATCAATTTAGTAATTATGATAAAATTAATAGGGAACTGGAAGAATTTTCTACTACCATTAAAAGTTTACAAAAGCTACTCTTCCTTGACTACCCGGACAACCTTTCCATTCAAAGACAACTAAAACAAGTAAAAAGATATTTTCAAAAGAAAATTGAAGATATCGAATACTTTAAATCACTTAATGCATCTCTCATCAGTGGTTCTCATTTCCTCTTTGACCTACAAAGTACCATAGCAGAAGATGATACTGTTTCACTTAAAGCAAAAAGCTTGATCAATGAGGCTCTTTTTTACATTTTACGATATACGACAAGTGATTACATAGACAAATCCTATGTACTCAAAAAATTGCAAGAGATACAAAAACTCAATCATACAGAGAATCATACCTATATTGGTAATTTTTATAAGCAATCAATGGTTATGTTGGAAACACTTTCAACACTCAAAAGTACTTCAAATGCAATACATGAATCAAAACTCTACAACTCTATTTTGAAGTTAAACCAACTTTTAGACACTATCTATGAAAAAAACCTTTTTATTCAAAAACTCATAGCTGTACTCTTTTTCATCTCTACAATCTCTGTCTTAATTATTCTTATCATTACCCATATTCGTTCTTTGAAAAACAAAAAAGAACTTCTGGCATTTAAATATGCAATGCAACATAGTGACAATACTATTGTCATTACAGACCCCCAAAGAAATATAACTTTTGTAAATGATGTTTTTGAAAAAACTACAGGATATAGTGCACAAGAAGCACTTGGTAAAAATCCACGTATATTAAAATCGGATCAACATGATGAAAGTTTTTATCGTTCTATGAATGAGAAGCTTGATCGTGGAGAAAAATGGGAAGGAGAATTTATCAACAAGCGTAAAGATGGCTCTTTACTCTATGAAAAAGCTTCTATTGTTCCTGTATTTTTAAACAACAAACTAATCAGCTACCTTGCTATTAAACTTGATATTACTGAATATGTTGAGCAGAATATGAAACTAGCTCAAGCTGCAAGTGTATTTGAAAATACTGAAGAAGCAATTATTATTGCAGATGCAGATGGTAAAGTTACTTCAGTCAACAGTGCTTTTACCAATATATATGATTATGTTCTTGATGATGTAAAAGGGAATAACCTCAGTATCTTACACTCTGGTATGCAAGATCTTAACTTCTATAAAGATATGTGGAATCAGATTATAGAGAATGGCCTCTGGCGTGGAAAAATCATCAATAAAACAAAAAGCGGTGAGATTATTCCTATCTGGGCAACGATCAAAAAAATTACTAATCAATTTGGTAAAGTAGTCAACTATACAGCTATTCAAACTGACCTACGTGAGCTTGAAAGTTCTCAAGCAAAAGCTGACTATCTGGCTTATCATGATCCCCTTACTGGACTTTATAATCGCGTAAACTTTGAAGAGTATCTATCTCACGCGCTCTTTGTTGCAAAACGTAATCAAAGTATGTTAGCAATTCTTTTTATTGATCTTGATAGATTTAAGGTTATCAATGACACCTTGGGTCATGATATAGGTGATGAAGTACTCATCACTGTTGCTGGACGATTAAAACATGCTCTCCGTGAGAGTGACTTTATCTCACGTTGGGGTGGTGATGAATTTGTTGTTATTTTAGAGAATCTTTCAGCCGCAAGTGAAGCAGCAGTAGTTGCTACAAATATTATAGATACACTTAAAGAACCTATGGATATAAAATCCCATCATCTCATTACTACTGCGAGTATTGGAATCTCTCTCTATCCAGAAAATGGCAAAGATGCAAATACCTTAATAAAACATGCTGATAGTGCCATGTACCTTGCAAAAGATATGGGTAAAAACAACTTTAGATACTATACAACTGAACTCTCAAAAGAGATACAAAATAAACTTGATATTGATATGGCCCTACATAATGCAATAGAAAAGAATGAGATTTACATGGTATTTCAACCACAATATGATCTCAAAACAAAACAAATTATCTCTGTTGAAGCACTTGTAAGATGGGAAAATGATGAACTAGGCTTTGTCCCTCCTGATAAGTTTATCCCTATAGCAGAAGATAGTGGTACTATTGTTTCTCTTGGATACTTTATCTTTGAAGAGTCATGTAAAGCCTATAAAAAAATGTGTGAGAACAATCTTAACATAAAACAGATTGCAATTAATGTCTCAAGTATTCAGTTTAAAGAGCCACATCTCTTAGAGACTTTTATCTCCATTGCCAAACGTCATAATATTGAGCCTTCAGAGATTGAGATTGAAATTACAGAGCGTTTTATTATGGAACATACCATAGCAAATATCAATATGATGCAAAATTTTAGAAACTATGGTTTTAAAATATCTATAGATGATTTCGGAACCGGCTACTCTTCTATGTCTTATCTCAAACAACTTCCTGTTGATACTATAAAGATAGATAAATCTTTTGTTGACGACATAGAACATAACAGTTCAGATAATGCCATTATAGAAGCTATCATTGCTCTTTCAAAAACATTAGGATACTCAATAGTAGCAGAAGGTATAGAGACAAAAGAACAAGAAGAGTTTTTAGAGAGAGTACACTGTGATATAGGGCAAGGATACCTCTTTTCTAAACCACTCAGTTATGATGATTTGATTCAAAGATTTACTTCTAAATAAAGTATAATTTTATAAAAAGGGGTTAAAATGGGTTGGACATGCCAACACGATTTTAAAGGTCACTGTAAACTTCTCAATGTTACATGTTCTCCAGGTATTAAAGGATGTATTTTAAATAAAGGACAACATGAGTATATCTTTACAAGTGGCTCTTATGAAGAGGATAAAAAAAGAGCTGAAGAGAAAAAAGAGAAAGATATCGATTTTGCAGCACTTGCAAGAAGTAACTAATAGTTTTAAAAACCATTACGAAGGATCAGTTCAAAATCCTCTTTTTGAACTGCTTTAGAGTAGTAATACCCTTGAATATTTTCACAACCACTTTCTAAAATAAAATCTTTTTGTGCTTTACTCTCTACCCCTTCTGCTATTAAATTGAGTTTTAAACTTTTTGCTAAAGCAATAACTGCTTGTGTTATAGCAACATCCTCTTCATTGTCAGGAAGGTCTTTCACAAAAGACTGGTCAATTTTTAGCTTCTTTATAGGAAGTTTTTTTAAATAAGATAGAGAGGAGTAACCCGTTCCAAAATCATCAATAGCCACACTAGCTCCTAAATCGTTAAGCTCTGTTAAAATTTTAATAGCCTCTTGTATATCTCGCATAATCTGACTCTCTGTAACTTCAAACTCTACCCATTCTGCTTTACATCCTGTCTCACGTAATGTCTTGGAAACAAACTCAATAAAATCTTTCTGACGTAATTGTTGCATAGAGAGATTCAAAGCCAATACCCCAGGATTTAAATCTTTTGTATACCACTCTCCTAACTGTTTCATTGCACTTCTCATTATAAAACGATCTATTTGAACAATCAATCCTGTTGATTCTGCTAGAGAAATAAATTTTGATGGTGAAACAACACCCATTGAAGGATGATTCCAACGAACTAAAGCTTCCATACCTATCAATTGATCTGTTGCACCTTTTACCTGTGGTTGATAATAGACCTCAAACTCTCTTTTATGAAGTCCACTGCGTAAACTAGACTCCATAATAACTCTCTCAAGTGCAAGCTCTGTCATCTCAGCAGAGTAAAATTTAAAATCCCCTTTACCCTCCTCTTTAGCTCTATACATTGCAGCATCTGCATATTTTAATAAATCTGCTACAGTACTCCCATCACTCGGATATAGACTGATTCCTATACTACATGAGAGATAAAAGGATGTTGCATCTTTTATAATTGGCTTTGAAAGAGATTGTAAAATTTTCATCGCTAGGAGTGATGCATCAGCACCATTTTGAAGATTTTCCATGATAATAGTAAACTCATCACCACCTAGTCTAGCAAGAGTATCTGATTCACGTAAGATAGCTTCGAAACGATCAGCAACCTCTTTTAAGACTTCATCTCCAATATCATGTCCCAATGAGTCATTAATCTCTTTAAAACGATCTAAATCTATAAAAAAGACAGCAAACTTAGTATTATCTCTTTTTGCTTTTTGTATAGCCTTTGCTAGTCTGTCATGAAACAGTGATCTATTTGGAAGCTCTGTTAAAGTGTCATGATGTGCAAGATGAGAAAGAATCTCTTTTTGTTCTTTCAGCATATTTTCCATAAGCTTCTGCTTTGTAATATCCTGTATTGTACCTATAGAGACAAGCGCTGTTCCATCGGAGTCAAAACTGGTCTCACACTCCTCTTTTACATACTTTACAGAGCCATCTTCAAATAAGAGTCTATGGCTAATCTCATAACCTTGCTGCATTTTCAATGCTTCTCTATAAGATCTATAGACATTCTGTCTATCCTCCGGATGAACAAGTTTTAAAAAAAGTTTATATGATGGAGAAAGACCTCTTGATAGCTCAAAGATTCTATAGATCTCATCAGACCAATTGAACTCTTTTGTTAGAAGATTAAATTTCCAACTTCCGATATGGGCGAGTCTTTGAGACTCTTCTAAAAGTCTCTTTTTCTCTTGCATATCTGCTTCAATCTTTTTCCTTGCTGTAATATCAGTATGTGTACCTATCATTCGATAAGGCTTCCCTCTCTCATTATAAAAAATACGTGCTCGAGCCAATACCCAAATATAATGGCCATCTTTTTTTCTCAACCTATGCATATTTTCAAAAATCTTTCTCTTCTTTTGAAAATGTTTCTGTAAAGATATAAAAAGTTTTTTTCTATCATTAGGATGAATAATGGTTCTCCAAACACTAAGCCTATTTGGTAAAACTTCATCTTCATCAAAACCAAGAAGTAACTTCCAGCTTTGAGAGATAAAAAGTTCATTTCTTCTAAAATCCCAATCTAAAATTGCCGTATAACTTCCATCAAGTGCTAAAGCCATACGTTCATTGAGTAAATTTGCACGATGCTCTTCCATATAGCTTTTTGTATAGTTTTGAGCAAATCTTTTTGCTGAAACAGCAAGATAAACTATCATTAATATAAAAGGGATAATAATATTTGCATAAAGCTCATTATCAAAAGCATGAAGTACTATCCAGAGCATAGAGAGTCCAAGCATTGGTAACATAAAAGAGAGATAGATGGAAAAAATTGCACCTACAGTGGACATCCCTATAGCCGCTAAACCAATCACTGTAGTTAAAAATATAAGATTATATTCAATCGGGGTACTCTCTTTTAAAAAGAAAAAGACACTACCCCAAGCTAAAGCAGCACTAAAAGATCCTGACTTAAAAATAGTAACCCATTTTTTCAACTCTTTTGTACTGTTTAATCTTTTTTGATTATAGATATAAAGATAATATGCCCGATATATAAAAACAAACGTATGCATACAAAAGAGAATCAGCATATTTTGAAAATCGATATATGTTTCAAAAATATACATAAGAAATAAGAAGAGAGCATACATAGATATAATACTTGATTTAGTATTGATCGCTATCTGATTTAGTGCTGTTTTTGTTGTTTTATCTTCAAGTGAAAGTCTAATTTTCTGACCTCGTTTTTATTAAAATTTTTCATACGATGATATATCTTAACTCAGATATGCTTAAAAAGAGACTATTATAAGATTGAAGAGAATAAGGAGAAGATTACTAAAACCCAAAAAGGGTTTAGTAATTATTTTGCTAATGCAGCTTTAGAAGCTTCAACAACTGTTGCGAATGCAGCAGCGTCGTTCATTGCCATATCAGCAAGAATTTTACGATCAAGTTCGATACCAGCTTTGTTTAAACCGTTCATAAAAGTAGAGTAGTTCATACCGTTAAGACGACAAGCAGCATTGATACGGATGATCCATAATTTACGGAACTCACGTTTTTTCTGCTTTCTGTCACGGAACGCATACATCATTGAGCGTTCTACTTGCTCTTTAGCTTTTCTAAAGTGTTTACGGCGACCGCTATAAAAACCTTTCGCTAACTTTAATAATCTTTTGTGTCTTCTTCTACGAACAACACCTGTTTTAACTCTTGGCATTTTCTTTCCTTAATTGTTCTTTACCCAGCTACTCTGTTTGTGGTAGTCAAGGTGCCACACCGATGGTGGTCTTGCCCAACTACTTAAAGTTGGAGATGAAAATCGTTTAGCAATTAGCTAACGATCATTTCCTTGATGTTTTTTGCATCTGATTTAGCAACTACTTTTGGAGTATTTTGCTTACGACGAGTTTTTGCATCTTGTTTAGTAAGAATGTGGCTTCTAAACGCTGTTCCACGTTTAATTTGACCATTTTTCTTAACTTTAAAGCGCTTTACAGCACCTTTTACCGATTTCATTTTTGGCATCGATAATCCTTTACGTAAAATTTGGAAACCGGATTATACCCAAATTTTTCTAAATTTTTGCTATACTTTGGCTATGATGATAGATAATTCGATAAAACACATAAAAAATGCACTGAAAGATTTAGATGATGAAGTTCAAAAGATACTTCTAGACTGGGGAATTCCTCTCAATGAAAAAGACAACTTAATGTTGCCGATACTCCAACAAAAAAGAGTTCTCTCACAGACTTTAGAAGATCTAGAGTACTTAAAAGCGAATCCACCAAAACCAAATCAACCCTGTGGTATCTCAAAATATAGAGATGACAACTAGTTAAGTATCTTAACTTTCATAAAAATAGTGGGTCTCTCTTTAAATTTTATTTCAAAAAGAGATGTCTCTTTTTGGACCCTCGATCTATAGAGTTTGAACTTTTCAACTTCCCCTATTTTATCAATATCAAACGCTATACTTCTTCCTATATCAGGAGAGGCTATCTTTGTTAAGGACTCAAGTCTATACAAAACACTCTCTTTTACTATATAACTTATGTAGGGTTTTATTCGTCTATGAAGAGAATGATTAGTAGCAAAATTCAAAAAATCATAATTTTTATCCTCTTTAAGAATCAAGAGTGTTTCTAGCTTTGCTTCTGTTAGATCAAGATACAATGTTCTCTTTATACGCTCTTCTTTTTTTACTTTTTTTACCTCATCCCTATAGACATTATTAAAAAGATTCAATTGCGAATAACTCTTATATAAAAAAAGCATCAATATAGAGAGAATTATAATGGAGATCACAAGTTCTATAAGAGTAAAAGCCTTTTTCATGGTTGTATCACTCTGATAAGGTTGATTTGAAAATCTTTTGCTTGCATCTTGCTTCTTCCTATCTCAAACGTAATACCATCTTCATCAATAGTCTCAATTCGTTTGTAATCCAACGAAACTTTTATCTTTTTCAGCTCTTTTCGTGCATCATCATCAAGATCAAAATCGCCTGCCATATCAAGGAGACGATAGAGATTTGTATCACTTCTATCTAAACCATACGCTCTATTCCAAAGTAAAAATGTTGCATAATGATTACTTTTTTGCATCATCTCCAACTTTGAAAAAAGATAAGTAGTATCACCTCTCATCTTAAAAAGTGCTGCAATTACTACAGAAACTATTACAACAGCAACCATAACTTCTATAAGTGTAAATGCTTTTTTAAAGACCAATTCTCACAGCCTCATCAAGAGATGTATCACCTGATATAAGCATCTCACGCAACTGTTGTGAGATCGTAATAAAGCCACTGTTTTGCAGTACTTTTTTAATAGTATGCTCATCCGTAGTTGTTTTAAGCAAATCTCTAATATTATCATTCATTACAAGTAGTTCACCAATTGACCTTCGGCCACTATACCCAGAGTAGTTACACTTTTTACATCCAACTGATTTATAAATCTTACTCCCTTTTGGCAGATTATAATCTGTTGCGAAATTTTCAGCTAATAGATCCTCTTCTTTGCACTCATGACACAAGATACGGACAAGTCTTTGTGCTAAGATACCAAGAAGTGATGAGGAGATTAAAAATGGTTCAACCCCCATATCTGCAAGTCTGGAGATTGTAGCTGCTGCTGAGTTTGTATGCAGTGTAGAGAAGACAAGGTGTCCTGTCAATGCAGCACGAACTGCAATATCTGCTGTCTCTTCATCTCGAATCTCTCCTATCATAATGACATCTGGATCTTGCCGTAAAATAGAACGCAGTGCTGAAGCAAAAGTAAGCCCAACCTTTTCATTTACCTGAATCTGTGCAATTTTATCCGATTTATACTCAACTGGATCTTCAACAGTGATAAGATTTTTATAAGGTTCCTCCACCTCACGTAAGAATGAATGAAGCGATGTTGTTTTACCACTTCCTGTTGGTCCAGTAACTAAAATAATGCCATGGGAAGAACGAAGCAGTTTTTTTACATCTTCAATGAGGTTTTCATTAAATCCCAGCTCATCAATTTGTGGAATCTGCGAACTTTGCATCAAAAGACGCATAACAACTCTCTCTCCATAAAATGTCGGTAAAATAGAGACACGAACATCTAAGATCTCGCCAGATATCTTAATCTGTGTTCTACCATCTTGAGGGATTCTCTTTTCAGAAATATCAAGGTTTGAAATAACTTTTATACGGCTGATTATAAGGTTTATCACCTTTTTATCCAAATCAACGTTTTTCATTAGCATACCATCTATTCTAAAACGAACTTCCCCTTTTTTCTCCTGCACCTCTATATGAATATCTGATGCTTTTTTCTTGATGGCCTGATAAAAAAGAGCATTTACAAACTTGATAATAGGAGCAGACTCTTCACTTGTCAAGATATCATTAGAAGTACGTAAAAAGTCAGTTAAAGAGAGCTCCTCTTCTGCATCACCACTATCTTCTTGCATCGTCTCTATCGTTTTGTCAGTTCTTAACTCTAAAAACTTATTATAGAGTCTGTCATAAGAGTCTTCATCAAGCATATAAAGAGGATATTTTTTCTCTAATTTTGAGTAGTAATTACTCGCTTCGACAAGATATCTATTATTTACAAAGGCAGCCACTTCTCCTTGATAAATACTAAAAAGAAGATAATTTTTAAGATTAAGTTCACTAGAGAGCTCTTCTGGTTCATACGCCTCTAGATTTAAATCATGAACAATCTCTTTTTGCATTATCTACTCTTTTTTGAAGTTAAAATATCACTAGGAGTACTATTACTTTTTTCTATCTTTTCTAGCTTCTTTTTTTCAACAAGCTCAAATGCTTTTTTATTATACTCCTCTTGAATCCGTGCCAAAATTCCTAACTCTCTTTGCAGTTGTGAAAGTTTTGCACTCTTATCAATTACATAAGGAGTTAAAATCACCACAAGGTTATCTTGTTCATTTGTCTTAGATGTTGAAGAGAAAAGATACTCACCAACCATAGGGATATCCCCTAAAAGTGGAATTTTACTTTTTGAATCTCTCTCATAACTTTTAACAAGTCCTCCAATAATAATACTCTCTCCATTACGTAAAATCGCTTGTGTCTTAACTTCCTGTTTTGAAGTTACAGGCTGTCCTGTTGCATTTTGAGAACCATCATCAAGGATATTCTCTAAAATAGCCTCAACATCGAGTGTCACTTTATCAACAGAAGAGACTCTTGGCTTTATTTTGAGTGTAAGTCCAACATCTTCGCGTTTGTATGACTGTGTGATACCTGTACCGATACCTCCTGTATTATTTGCTACACTACCACTCACAATGGAGATAGTTTTACCTACATAGATGGAAGACTCTTTATTATTCACACAAAGAATAGATGGATTCGATATAGACTTTGATGCACCATGTGTCTGTAAAAAATCAAGTGTTGCCCCAAGTGCCAATGCACTTCCTGCACCTGAACCAATATTGCCCAGATAATCAAGAACCTGCGTTGTTGCTAAATTCGTTAAATCTTTTGAACCAAAATTTGCACTCATTGCATAAAGACCGGAAGAGGAGACATCCCCTGCTGCAAAACCATACTTTACCCCAATCTCAGAAGATTTGTTTTTATTTATCTCAACAATCTTTGCCTGAACATAGACCTGATACTTCTCTTTATCGAGTTCATCTATAATCTTTTTTACACCTTTTAAAATTATAGGCTCACCAATAACAATGATTGCATTAATCTCTTCACTCATAGATACATTTGGTTTCATAGCCGGATCAGAAAATGTCTGTTTTTTAATGATTTCACTCAGAGTCTTTTCTACAGCTTTTGCATCAGAATTTTTCAACTCAAAAATCTCTACCTTACTCCCTGCGTGAGACTCAACATCAAGATCTTGTACAAGAAGCATCATCTTTTGTACATTTTGAGGAGTACCTACTAAAATAAGACCATTTGTATTTTCATCATAGATAACTTTGACATTTTCAGACGCTATTTTACTTTTAAAGATTACTTTACTTATATCTGTTAATTTTGCCTGTAGCTTCTTTGCATCAGTATTTTTGATAGATACGATCTTAACAATATTTTTTGAACTTTTATTAATATCATGAATGACTTTTTTAATTGTTTGAATATTTTGAGGATAATCTGTAACAAGAAGAGTATTACTCTCTTTCATTGTCATAAGTTTTGCAGTTTTAGAGATAAGATAACGAACTTTTGCAGCAACGATATCTACATTCTCACCCTTGATTTTAATGGCCTGTGTTACCATCAATGAACCATCAAGTTTCTGATTTGGCTCTATAACCTCAACATTATGCTTTGCAGCTTCACTTGAGCGAACAACTTCCAAAATAGAACCTTTTTGGACAAGCGTATAGCCTTTGGATTCTAAAACAGAGACTAAAATTCCTAACAGTTCATCATCATAAATAGGTGTTGTACTGACAAAATTCACACTTCCTTTAATCTTATCGGATACTAAAATATTTTTATGCGTGATTTTTGATACAAGTTTGATAAAATCTTGTACCGCTAAATTAGAAAAGTTTACATTTATCTGTTCTCTCGCATTTAGAGTAACACCTAAAAGTAAGGTCAAAAACACTATTTTAATTAATCTCATATATAATTTCCTTCTCTTCATTTCCTCTTTTTACAATCAGTGAAAGTACTTTCATCCTATCTATATTTTCATATAGCTTTATCGCATCCCTATACGATTGTAAAGGCTGACCATTGGCTTTTATGATTATATCACCTCTACGCAAGCCAAGTTGAGCCATTTTTGAGTTTGTACGTATCTTTTGAACTCTAAAGCCTGTAATCTTACCATCCTGTCGTATCTCTTTTATGGAGATATCTCTCCAAATCTGTGATGGATTTTTAGAGTAATACAAAATATCTCTTCTTTGAACACTTATCTCACTGTTACTCTTTTCTATAGATGAAATATCCTCTTTATTCACCCTATTTTCAAGTTCTAATACATACTCTTTGGAATTTCGCGTAAAAATAACATAATTTAAAAATATTTTTTTAAGTTTATAACCTTTATAACTCTCGCCTATAGAGATAATGTCGGTTTTTGATGGTGCACGTTTTGTAGAAACAACAATAAAACCATACTGCTCATTTCCATAGAGTCCGACAAGTAAAAGGTTATTGATACTTAAAGCCTTTAAAACAGAGTGTTTTTGAGATACGTGAGACTGCCCTTTTTCTAACATATTATGAAAACTAATTCGATGATATGGCATTACCGATATAGGATCTTTTTTAAGTTCAACTGACTCTACCGGTAAAAACCACACTAAAACAGTTCCAATCAACTTTGCTGTTAATGATAAAAAAAGAAGTTTAATCAAGAGATTAAGGAGTACATTTTTAGAGAGTTGTTTCATAACTATACTCTCCATTTTTTAATTTTTTCAAAAGACCTAAAGAGTTTTGATACTCTTGAAGCATCTTTTTTGATGGTTGAATCGTAACTTTTAAAAGATGCTCTTTAATGTTATATTGACCCTCTAAAATACCAAACTCACCTTCTGCCATGATTTTTATATGTAAGGGATCAAAGAGTAAGTATGTAGCTCGTAGATACTTTATCTTACTTGGTAAGAAGTTTTTTGAAAAAGTATATAATTGTATATCCTGTGCATCAAATGTATTATAAAATCCATACAAACCTATCTCTATATGTGCCACTTTAGCGATATCTATTGTTTGGAAATTTACAATACTCCCTTGAATATCTAAAGAGAATGGATCTTCTTGTATAGTTTCAGAATAAAGAATCACTCCATCCTTTTTTAACTCTTTTTCAACTGCAAAATAGAGGTTCTCTTTTGGTAAAAAAACAATCAGCATCATGAAAAAAAACAACATATATGCAAAAAATCTATAAAATCCTACCATCCTATCTCCACATATAACTTTGCATGACTTGCATCCATACGTTCTATTTTCAAGCCTTTAATAGTATATGTTCCATTTAGTAATTTAGACATTAAAGAGGTGAGTCTATCAGCTTTTATAGATGTAGCACTAATTTTCCAAGAGTTTACACTCCGTAAAACTTTAATCTTGCTACTCTTTAACGATGGCTGTGAAAGTATCCGCTCTAACGCTTTTTGCTGATGCCTTTTATCTGCGTACATCTGCTTATATTTATGCAGTTTCAAAGCCAAGATTTTACTCTCTTTAAAAGCAGCTTTCTCCCTTGCAAGTTCCTCTTTTAAAGTAGTGTTCTTAAAAAATAAAAATAGTATCACAACACAAAACAGAGCGATAAGATGAAGGGGATTTATTTGCTTCATAGAGCTATCTCCACTTCAAGTTTTTTTGCTTTATATTTTGTTGTGATATCTACTCTATTTTTATAAAACTTTGAGAGCAACGCTTTTATCTCTGTTTTTTTTACTCCACTAAATGTCACAATCAACTTTTTATCATGAAGATAAATTTTCTCAATTCTTTCACCTTTTTTAAGAGATAGATCTAAAAAGCTTGCCAAATATTCACGTAAATTTCTCTCTATATGATCAATTTTTTCATATTTTTGTAAAATTGCTCTATTTTGCATCATTGTTGGTTTTAGCGAGTATTTCAAAAAGAGTGCCTCTTTTTGTTTTTCAATACTCTCTTTTTGTTCTAATAATGTTATATACTCTATACCAAGAAGTAGTATAAAAAATGCCAATAAGAGAATGCCTTTATAGAGTATTTTTTTATCTATAATATGGTTAAACTGCTGTAATTCTATCGTATGTTTGAGAGCCGTTGTATCTACTTTTTTATCTTCTAAATCATCTACATTATCAAACCATTGACAAGGAAGAAGTAGCACTATGCCATCTTGTTGCGTTAGCACTTCATCTTGTGAAACCTTGCAAGGAAGAAATCTATCTTTATATACAAACTGTGCAAAAGTGATGGCAGTTACTTTTGATAGAGCAATACCCCTCTTTTCTAATAGAGACTTTATCTTGCTATCTTCATAGGCAAACAGTAAAAAAGCATCACCATCTTTTATAACATCATAACTGTAGTTTCCCTCAGGTAAAATATCTTCAAAGATTGTTGCTACTATCTTTTTTACTTCATGAACATGATGTAAAGGGAGTGAGACTTTTTTTATCCAATAGAGAGATGGAGAGAGAACAATAGTATATTTTTTTTCTCTATCAACATCGCACTCCCTTTTCAGATCTAAAAAAAGAGTCTCACTACTCTCTTTAAATTTCAAAAACAAAATCATATCCCCTTTTTGCTCTTATATCATACTCAAAATGAATTCTTGAACGCTCTTCTTGATCTATAATTTGAATATCTACACGAAGATAAGGTTCAAAAAAGCTTGTCTTAAAATGACTCAAGCTCTCTTTTTCTCGCTGACTTAAATGTAAATCTTTTATAGATTTATAACTGCCAGATCCTTGATAGACTCTTTGTGCTCTCTGCTTAGAAGTATCTAAAATAAGTTCCCATACCTCAGATCTTGCATAGTTAAGATCAATTGATCTATTTGTATCTTTTGAAAAAGAGAACAACTTATCAAAAGCAACATTATTTATACTTTCATCCTTATATTCATCTCTATAAAAACGATTTATTATCTCCAAATGCTTTTTCGAAGCAATATACTCCCTAAAAAGTGCTGGATATTTATCAAATAAAATACTCTTGTAATTATTATACTCTTCTTGTGTTTCTACTTTTCTCGTCAGTTCACTTAAAAGCTCTATATAACTATCAGAAACCATCATTTTATTAAAATATGCCTGAAGAAGTGGTTTGTTCTTTTTATTTAGATTATTAATATTAAATTTATTACGAGCACTTTGTATAGAGATAATGACTTTATTTTCTCCTATATCTAAAGGAATATACGCTGCTGTACTTAAAAAAGAGTATAAATCTTCTGTTGCATTGTTGTCGATAAGATTACTGAGTTCTTTTGATTGTTTTAAAATCTCTAGCACATCTTCTACAATCATACTGTTTTGATAAAGGTTTTGCTCCTGTTTAACTATGCGTGAAGCATTATTTAACTGTTGTAGTCCATAGCCAATTGCTACAGATATAATCATAACAAACATCACAGTAATCAGTAATGCTATCGCTCTTCTTTGCTGCATATTTAATGAATACTCATAGAAAAAATTGGTAAAAGCATTGCTGAAACAATAAAACCTATAGTACCACCGACAAAAAGCATCAAAGCTGGTTCTAGCAGAGTTAAAAGCATAGAAATTTTATCTCTATTCTCTTCAAAATAGAGCTCTGAGATATTACTTAAAACAGACTCGATTTGCGATGTCTCTTCACCCAATGCTACAGATTGAATAAAGGCCATATCTATAATTTTAGAGGAGTCTGCTAATGCTGATGAGAGAAGTTTTCCCTCTACAACTGTTCTACTTGCCTCTAAGAATATCTCTTTTATTACTAAATTGTTAAGTATATTTGCACTCAGGTTAATTGTTCTTACAAAGGGGACACCTGAACGGGTAAGTAAAGAAGCCATATAAGCAAAACGTGCAAGTTCACTTTTGATAATGATAGTTCCAAAAAGTGGTAGTTTTAAAAAAAACTTATCTACAAAGTATGCAAAGGTATGAGACTTTTTACGAGCCATAACAAAGAGTGTTACTACCAAAAACACAACAGCTAGAAGAAGTTGAAAATTATTACTAAAAAAATCTCCTGCAGCAATCACAAAGAGAGTAGATTTCGGTAGTTCTTGATCCATACTTGCAAAAATACCTGTAATTTGTGGCACAACAAAAGTAAGCATAAAAGCGATCATAACCAGAGATATGACTATCATAAAGGATGGATAAGCAAAGGCACTTTTAATCTCTTTGTGAATCCTATTCTGCTCTTTTAAAAATCTAGAAAGTTCTAATAAAACCTCATCTAATATCCCACCATCTTCACTGACTTTAATAGACTCTTTAAAAAAAAGCGGAAGTTCAATGACACTCTGCTCTTCAAGAGCTGTATGAAAATTTTTCCCTTCATCTAAAAGTGTACTGACAGTTGCTAAAAAAAGCTTCATTTTTTTATCACTCTCATAATGTGTCTGGAGAACTTTTAAAGCAGAAACAATACTAATACCAGAACGAATATAAGTAGCAAGCTCACGTGAAAGCGATGAAAGTTCTTGTGCTGATATCTTGCGTTTTGTAAAAAATTGGAAACTCTCAAAAATACTTTTTGATTCTTCAGTGATGTCTTGATAGATAATATTTTTGGATTTTAATTTACTTTTAGCCTCTTCCAAAGAGAGTGCTTCAATCTTATCTTTGATACGCTTACCCGTAGCATCAATACCTTTATACTTAAAAATCAATCTACATTTCCTATCAGTTTTTCTTTTGCTTTAACAACATCAGCCAGAGAGTCATACTCTTTTGTAGGAGTAAAATAGGGAGTATAATCATAGGCTTTCGTATCATATACAATGATAACCTGATCACTTACACCATTAGCATCTACAGTAAAATCAAAACAACTATCTCTCTGTAATGCTATCATACCCTGAAAAAAATCATACCGGTAAAAAGAGACCTCTTTTGTAAAAAAACTCTTAAAATCTTGCAACTTTTTACCATCACTATAAAGTGCACAATCTTGACAATTCTCTTGACAAAGTAATCTTACACTTTTATTATCTTTTGAAAATGAGTGGAGATCCTCTTTTAATGTTTTCAATGAAAAAGTACGATCTTCTGCTTTTGGAGCCTTAAGATTTGTAATTGCCAATGTATACACCACACCAACAATTACAATCACTATCATAAGTTCAACAAGAGAAAATGCTCTTTTTTCCACAAAACTTACTTACATTGACTTAATTTAATGTCAGCAGCAGAACCCTCTCCACCCTCTTTTTTATCAGCACCCAAAGAGATTAGTTCCACTTTTCCATCATTATTAATGTAGATAAATTCATTACCCCAAGAGTCTTTTGGCATTTTGCCATCTTTAAAATAAGCATCTGTTTTAGTAAGTACAGAGAGTCCCTCTTCTGTTGATGGATAAGTACTATGTTTTATCTTGTACATATCAAGAGGACCATTATAGATCGATTGCATCTGTACACAAACAAGATCACGTTTTGCCTCTTCTCCTTTCCCTGTAAGACTAGGCACAACCATAGCGGCCAAAAGTCCCAAGATAACGATAACGATCATCAACTCAATCAGTGAAAATGCACTCTTTATCCGACTCTTTTGCATTAATATACCTTTTGTGATTTTTATGTATTATAACGAAGTAGTATGAATGTTGTGTTAGCAGAAGTGTTTCAATTATCTAAGAAAATAGAGATTAAAAAAGGGTAAGGGTAATATATTAAATTTGGAAGTATTCAAAAAGGTGCCTCTCTCCAGATGGCTGCGGCACATAAATGCTTAAGGTGTGCTGCTGTATTCCTACCCTGACACGTTACCTCAAGCACCCATTGCACAGGTCTAAAGAGAAGCGACGAAATTATAACAGCTTTTTCTTAAAAATGGTATAATCCACTCTATGACTTACATTGTTACTGCACTCAAACCAGAAGCACAAGCCTTTGTGGACTACTATAAACTAAAAAAATCAAAACTTGCCAGCTACACACTCTTTGAAAATAGCGATATAAAACTCATAATCTCTGGTATGGGCGTAGAGAATGCTCGTCTTGCAACTCAGACACTCATCAACCATTATGACATTACAGATGATGACAGATATATAAATGCAGGAGTATGTGCAGCTTCACATAAGTATAAAATCACAACACTAATAGAGTGTGGTGGTATTATATACAAAGAGTTATCCTATGTATTTGACACCTCAAAGCCAATGATAACCTGTGTTGACAAACCACTTGACAAAGAGTGCTGTGAACTTGTAGATATGGAGAGTTTTGGCTTTTATGATGCCGTCATTCATAATCCTGCCATTAAAAAGTTTCACATTCTAAAAGTTGTCAGTGATCATTTTGAGCCAAAAAATGTCACAAAAGAGCTTGCAAAATCACTTCTTTTTGCTAAAATGGAAACTATCAAAGATATTATTACAAATTAGGACTTTTATGAGACTTCTTCTTAGCTTTTTACTTCTACTACAACTAGCTCACGCACAACTCCATGATGATATAACACTACAGAAGATGGTAGGTTCTATGCTTATTGTCGGTTTTGATGGACAAAGCGTTGATAAAAACTCACAAATAGTAAAAGATATACAAAATTATAATCTTGGTGGTGTCATTTTATTTGATAGAGATTTTCACAAACGTGAAAGAACAAAGAATATCCACTCACCAAAACAGCTACAAACACTCACACAGCAGCTAAAAAATTTTGCTAAGAACCCTCTTTTTATAGCTGTAGATCAGGAGGGTGGACGTGTTGCAAGACTCAAACCTACATATGGATTTGAGCCTATTCCCTCTGCTGCAAAAATGGCAAAACTCCCTTTAGAAGAGGTAGCTATACTATACAATAAACAATCAATCATGTTGCAAGAGATGGGTATAAATATGAATTTCGCACCCGTACTGGATCTCGCCATAGAACCACGAAACAGAGTTATCTATCAACTAGAGCGCTCTTATGGAAGTGAACCTAAAAAAGTAACAGAGATGGCGACTACACTCATCAACACACAAACTGCGCATAATATTATCTCCGTTGCCAAACACTTTCCTGGGCATGGCTCATCACTCACTGATTCGCACAAAGGTTTTGTAGATATTTCTGAAACATGGAGTAAAAAAGAGCTAGAACCATACAAGATACTTATAAAAGAGCATAAACTCGACGCCATTATGACTGCACACGTCTTTAACAAGCATCTTGACAACAAATACCCTGCAACCCTCTCACGCAAAATCAATCAAAAACTATTACGGGAGAAGTTAGGCTTTAGAGGTGTTATCATTAGTGATGATATGCAGATGAAAGCCATTGCTGCACACTACTCATTGAAAGAAACAGTCACACTTGCCATCAATGCAGGTGTAGATATACTCCTTTTTGGTAATCAACTCTCACATAACTCTACACAAGAGATAGTCAGTACCATTATAGAACAGATAAAAGCAGGTAAAATTTCACTCTCACGCATTAAAGAGGCAAACGAACGCATAGAAAATCTCCATACCAAACAAAGTATCATCCAAAAACCTATCATCTTCAAGGATAAGCGAAAAGTGATGACAATGGCCTACATCAAAAAGCACTATAGCCTCACGCCAAAAGATATCACCATCATACCAAAGATAATCGTCGAACACTGGACAGCAGTACCAACACTTAAAAAGAGTTTTGAGCGACTCTATCCACAAAAACTCTTCACTGACAGAGCAGATATTGCCGCAGCATCAGCACTGAATGTCTCTGCACACTATCTCATCGACCGTGATGGCGACATCTACCAACTTATGCCTGATAATTGGATGGCTCGCCACGTTATAGGACTGAACTACTCTGCAATAGGCATAGAGAATGTGGGTGGAAAAAATAACAAACAAGAGGATCTTACTCCTGCTCAAATCCGTGCCAACATCGCTCTTATAAAGTACCTTAAAGACAAATATCCAACTATTGAGTACCTTATAGGACATTATGAGTATAGAGAGATGGAAAAAAATCCACTTTGGCTTGAGAAGGATGCTGGATATAGAACAAAAAAAGCCGATCCCGGAAAAAAATTTATGCATGCCGTTCGCCAAGGTGTAACAGATTTAAAACTCAAGAGTGCAGATGAGTAGTGCATTTGGAGGAATCGATTGGTTTGTTTTTGCCAGCTATTTTGTAATCCTAGCCATCAGCTCATACCTTTTTAGCCGTTTTGAGGTAAAGAGTGCACGAGACTACTTTGTCGCTGCCAACTCTATGCCCCTCCTTGGAGTTGCCATCTCCATAGTTGCTACCAGTCAGTCAGCTGCTACATTTTTGGGTGCACCCGAGTTTGCCTATGCGCATGACTTTACCTTTATAGGCTTTTACCTCTCTGCCCTTTTAGCTGTCTTATTCATCGCCAAATTTCTCATCCCAAAGTTTTATGCCATGAAAGCAGTCACAGTTTATGAACTTTTAGAGAGACGCTATGGTGAAAGAGCAAAGAAGCAGGCAGGCATGATGTTCTTACTTGGACGGATCCTGGCCAGTGGAGCACGACTCTACATCGGGGCACTTGCAGTAAGTATGATTCTGTTTTTGGATATCAGTTTTTGGCATATGTTTATCTCAATTCTCATTTTAATCCTTGGCGCACTGCTTTATGCCTACTTTGGTGGTATTAAATCCATTATCTATAGTGATATCATTCAAGCACTAACCTATGTCGGTGCGGGAATTTTAGTCTTTTGGTATCTGTATACCTCTTTAGGTGATATAAACATCATAGAAGCCCTGCGTGAGCATAACAAGCTTGTTTTTTTTGACACCTCACTCGATGGCAAGTTCAGTATCCCTGCCCTACTTGGAGGATGGTTTCTTTTAAACATTGCTGCTTTTGGACTTGACCAGGATATGGCACAGAGAGTTTTGAGCTGTAAAAACAAAGAAGATGCTACAAGATCACTTATCCTCTCTATAATCATTACTATCCCCATTGTTCTGCTCTTCTTAGGTATCGGTGCCCTACTCTATCTCCACTATCAAAACAACTCCCTCACACAAAGCTTTCAAGGCCAAAGTATCACTATCTTTATGTACTACATTCTCAATGAGATGCCAGAAGGTCTACGTGGTCTTGTAACTGTCGGGGCTATAGCTGCTGCCCTTTCTAGTACCAATTCCGTTTTAGGGGCTATGGCAAGTGTGGCAGTAGAAGATATCTACAAACCATGGAGACTAAAAAAAGTACCAACAACAGATGAAGCCCACTTCTTGAGAGTCTCACGCAAAGCCGTTTTACTCTTTGCGGCAATTTTAACCCTGATGGCAATAGTAAGCTACTTCTGGCAAAGAGAGAGTGAGCTCTCACTTATAGGCTTTGCATTAGGAGTAATGAGCTTTGCATATGCGGGACTTTTAGGTGTCTACTTTGCCGCAATTTTTACAAATAGAGGAAGTGCTAAAACAGTTCTACCAGCTCTGCTTGGTGGTTTTTTAACAGTACTTGCCCTGCAACCTTACATCTTTGGAGTGCATATAGGCTTTGCTTGGCAACTTGTAATTGGGATGATAGTTGCTTTTCTTATAATGTTAGGTGGAAAATCAAATGAATGAATTATATATAGGCATAATGAGTGGAACAAGTTTAGATGGTGTAGATATTGCACTTTGTCAGATAGATACTCATAACTGCAAACTTCTCTCAAGTTATGAACATCCTTTTCCAGAAGTACTCAAAGCTGAGATACTTCAGATGATTGCAAAACCTACAAGCCTTCAAAAAGTAGGAGAGATAGATGTAAAGTTAGGTGAACTTTATGCTGCTGTTGTCAATCTCTTCTTAGAAAAAGAAAATATCTTACACAACTCTATCTCAGCTATAGGACTACACGGTCAAACACTCTGGCATGAACCTCACGCAAAGCACCCCTTCTCTATGCAGCTTGGAAGCGGAAGTATTGTAGCAGCAAGAACTGCCATAGCAACTGTATGTGACTTTAGAAATGTAGACATAGCAAACGGTGGCGAGGGTGCGCCTTTTGCTCCTGTTTTTCATGCTAAAATATTTGCTCATCTTGGTAGAGGTGTAAGTGTAGTAAACATCGGAGGTATGGCAAACATCAGCTATCTTGGCAAAGAGACTCTTGGATGGGATATAGGGTGTGGTAATGTTTTACTTGATACTTTTATGCAAAGAAGTCAAAAAAAATCATATGATAAAGATGGCACATTTGCTAAAGATGGTGAAGTTATAATGCCACTGCTACAAACCATGCTTAAGGATCCCTACTTTCAAAAAAGACCACCAAAAAGTACCGGACGTGAGTACTTTAATGAAGCTTGGCTTGATGCAAAGCTTGCAGATTTTGGCTCACTCAAAGATGCCAACATCCAAAGAACACTTCTTGAACTTACAGCTGTTACCATCGCCAATGAAGCCAACCGACTCCAATCAAAGGAGCTCATACTCTGCGGTGGCGGTGCTAAAAACAACTTTTTAGTACAACGTATCACTGCTCTCTCTCGTGCAAAAGTAAGTATAAGTGATGCATATGGAGTAGAGAGTGATGCTTTAGAGGCAATGATATTTGCCTGGCTTGCCTATAAGCGACTCCATAAAGAAACAGTAAAACTCAGTAGTATTACTGGATCAAAGAAAGATTCAGTCTTAGGTGCACTCTATCTAAACTAACTTCTCTATCTGATGCAGAGCATTTTTCAAATGTGCTTTCAGCTCTTTAAGAGAAGTTCTTGAAAACTCTTTCTCCATATTTTGCAGTAACTTGTAGAGCTTTTCAAATCGCATATTACCTGCTGCTCCTTTAAGACGATGCAAAATATCATCATACTTCTCACGTGGCGTCTCTAACTCTACTAAAGCTTTCTCAAAAGTCTTTGCAAGGCTCTTGAGTAAGCGTTTTACCATTGTTGTATCACTCAAAGAGAGTTTTTTAGCTATGATCTCTATATCTACAATATCAAAATCGTTTCCTCTTTCTACAACAACAACTTTTGTAAGATATTTTTGCAGTATACTATCTAACTCTTTTGGGATAATCGGTTTATTGAGCGTGTCATCCATACCCGCTTCTTTAAATGCTTTGGTATCAGACTCTATCACATTTGCAGAGAGTGAAACAATAGGCTTAGAGTAAGCCTTGGCTCGAAGTCGTTTTGTAGTCTCAATCCCATCAAGAAGAGGCATATTTATATCCATAAAGATGAGATCGTACAGATCATTTTTGGCTACTTCATCTAAAAGTTCAAGCCCATTTGGAACTATCTTATGCTCGATACCCCGCTCATCAAGCATTATAGAGATTAACATCTGATTTGTCTCATTATCTTCTGCTACAAGAACTTTCGCATTATATTTTTGTAAAGGCGTGTTATTTGGTAACTCTGCGTCAAGCTCCTTGGAGAGTAGTGGATCCATCAAAGAGATAAGTTTGTCAAAAAGTGCTGATCCAGTCATCGGCTGTTCAATAAAATGAAATTTTTCATTAGAACACTCGATCCTATTCTCTGCACCTTCAATATAAACAAGATTGATATTTGGATAGACAGAGAGAATTTCTCGACAGTGATGTTCATCAAAAAGTTTTGAGCATACAATTAAAATATCTATAGTGTCATCGAGCTCATCAACTGTATTGATCTCTTTATAATGGTAGTTCCATGCATCTAAATAGGTATAGACAATCTCATTGATACCACATGATATACCCTTATATGAGTTCATAATTGCAATGGTGTTTGTTGCTTCAAAAGAGCCTTTTTCAACAGAGTGGCTTGGATCTACAACATCCAACTCAAGTTCAAAGGAAAAACAACTCCCTTTTGAAAGTTCACTCTCCAACTCTATGCGTGAGCCCATCATTTTAATATACTGGTTACTAATTGCCAATCCTAAACCAGTACCCCCAAACTCCCGACTTATAGAGTTATCTGCCTGAGAAAATGCTTCAAAAACAGTTGCAGCTTTCTCTTTTGCTATCCCTATACCACTATCTTTTACACTAAAATGAATATCTGCTTTTAAATCTTTCAGACCTATCAGTTCTACTCGAACAAAAACCTCTCCATTTTCCGGAGTAAACTTTATCGCATTACTTATAAGATTGTTCATTACCTGTTTTAAGCGTTGTATATCACACAATACAATCTTAGGAAGACTTGTATCGATATAAACATAATAGTTTATCTTCTTCTTTTTTGAGAGTGAAGCAAAGGTTGAAACAGCAGCTTCCATCTCTTCAAACAGATTCACTTCACCCTTATAGAGTTCTAATTCACCACTTTCGAGTTTAGAAAAGTCCAAAATATCATTAACTACAGCAAGAAGAGTCTCTCCACTCTTATGGATGATATCTACATAACGTTTTGCATCTTTATCTAACTCTTTTTTTGTTAAGAGATCTGTAAAACCTAAGATACCATTTAAAGGTGTTCGTATCTCATGACTCATATTTGCCAGAAAAATTGTTTTTGCTTTTTCTGAAGAGTAGGCTCGTAAAAGTGCTTCTTCTAACTTTGTAATATCATAAAGATTAATGATATACTCATCATTAATACGTTTAGCTTTGATTGTAAACGTATGTATCTTTCCTGTTTTTGTACGCATCTTGACTTTATAATCATGCTCTTCATCCGAAGCGATATCATCTAGCCAATTTGGATACTGCTCTACATTTACATACCCCTCTTCTTCTAAAAAAAGATCACAGATACACTTATGTCTACTCTTAAAATCTTCAAAATTTTTAAAATCAAAATACTCAAAAAGCTTTTTATTGACACTCTGCATACCAAAACGTTTTGAGGCATGGATAACAATACTATCTTGATTGTCAAAAATAGCTCTAATAAGTTTCTCTTTCTCTTTCATCCTATTTTTTGCAATGACCTGCTTTGTAACATCCTGTCGTACAGCAATAAACTCTTCTATCTCACCATCCTCATCTAAAATGGGCATAATCGTTGCATCTACATAGTATAAAGAACCATCTTTCGCTCGGTTTGAGAAACTACCCCTCCAAACTTTTTTAGCCAAAATTGTCTGCCACATCTTTTTAAATACAAAAGAGCTTACATTTGGATCTCTTATAATGTTATGGTTTTGTCCAATCAATTCCTCTTCTTTATACTGGCTCACCTTACAGAAGAGATCATTCACATATGTAATATAACCCCTCTTATCTGTTTTGGAGACAAGTGCTGACGTATCAACTGTCTCTTTATACTGATTCATCAAACGAATATTTTGTTTTAACTCCAAAGAGGTCTGCTTTATAAAGTGTGTCAATGCATCAAAGGTAATTGTATCGAGTGTCTTTGTCTGATTTGTATACTCTTTGATACTTTTTCTTCTCTTACTCTCAGAGAGTATTAAAACGGTTGTCGTACAGTTGAGAAGAACACTCTTTTGATTACTGGAGTAAAACTCTCCATAGGTAAAGAACCCAGCAGTTGGAGCGATAGATTCAAAACTGCTAAACTCTTTTTCAAGTGTTTTGCCAAGTAAAGTTTTACGAGCAATACAAGAGAATATATAAATACCCTCAGCCGGCTTTTTAGAGAGTTCTTCACCCAATGTATGTGCTGCATCAACCACAGATGATTCATTGGAAAAACCGAACTGAACAACTTGTCCCTCTATAATAGGACCTGCTAAAACAATCTCATTGCCTATAATCTGAAGTGGTGTTCTTGCTACTACTGTATCCTCCTCTTTAAAAAGAAGCTGAAAATTTGGCAGTGCCAGTTTATTTGCATGCAATAACTCTTTTCCAAGATACTTTTCAAAAAACTCCAAAGCAGGAATATGATCTATCTCTTGAACTCTATTATGTTGTACTTTTGTAATGGTAAACTCTTTACCAATAGGTGTCCAGTTAAGATTATATGCACTTGATGCGAAAAGTTTTTTTGATGAAAAAGAGACTGCAACAGCCCCCTCCTCATATACATTGTCATCTAAGCAGACATAAGTTTTTTTGAGTGCAAAATTATCTCCGGCCAAACCACCGGCAATGACTACTTCTGAGTTTACATCTTTTAAACCAATAAGAAAATGTTCATAATCTTTTCCCAAAAGACCTTCACTCAAAACTATTGAAGCTTTTGTATCTTTTTGAAAAAGTTTTTTTGCAAGTTTTAAACCACTGTTATATGTTATCTTTTTTGTATAAGCAGTATGGAGCTGTGTCTTTTTGAAAAAAGAGAAGGAGAGGACAAGACTCTTTGTATGCATGCTTGCGTGAGAGATTTCACCTGCGGTTGTAGCACCAATGATAACAGCATCAGGAAAATCACGGCGTAATCTTTTCAGCTCTTTTTCTATTGTTGCTTTTTTACTATATCCAAAAAAAAGTTGAATGAGCAGAGCTGAATAAGCTGATCTTTTAGCCTCTTTTTTAACGCTTTTGTAACTTCTCTTATCTGTATCTAAAAATGTTATATGCTTCATAGGGTATTCTAAGCAAAGATAGCTTAGTAGGGCTTTAATCTATTTTATAGTAGAATAACTCTATTGAAATAAAAAGAGCACACATGACTAAATTTAAAGACCTACAAGTTTTAATCGTTGATGATGAAGAGATAAATAGAGAACTTGCTTCTATCTATCTAGAAACTGAAGGATATACAATTTTTACAGCAGATAGTGCTCAAAAGGCTTTACAGAAGATTTCAAAAGAGCATATTTCACTCATTCTTCTTGACATAAATATGCCTGATATAGATGGTTTTAAACTCTGCGAAATGTTAAAATCAGAAAAAAAGACAAAAGAGATTCCTATTGTCTTTTTAACAGCACAGCATGATATAGAGTATATTACAAAAGCCTTTGAAATAGGAGGAGCAGACTATATTACAAAGCCTTTCAATGCATTAGAGCTAAAAGCTCGTGTCAAAGTTCAGCTTCAAAATATTCTCTACCTTCAAGATATCAAAAACAAACAATCAAAACTTGCACAACTCTCTATCACAGACCAACTCACAAAACTTTACAATACACTCTATTTTGAATCGCGTATAAAGACACTCAAAAACAGAGACGAGGAGTTTTGGGTACTCTACATAAAAATCAACAATTTTGATAAAGTAAATGCTCTCTATGGCTTTTACAATGCAAATAAGATCCTCCAACAATTTGCACAACTCTTAGGCAAAAGTTCTTTTAAAAGTGGTGTAATTGCTCGTCTTTTTGGAGCGAATTTTGCAATTGTCATGAAGAAATATCCCGTAGAAGAGATGCAAAAACTTTACAATCAACTTATTAGAAGTATTCAACAAGAAAAAAATCTCAAAGAGAGTATTAACATATCATCTGTACTCTTTTTCGCAGCAAAAGGTTCACAAATCTCTATAGCAAGCATGTATAAAACTATTCAAAACAGCCCTAAGGAGAGAGCGCAGCAGCTGCTCATTATCAAATAAATGCATACATTTAACACTTTTTTAAAAGAGCATAACTTTGATAATTTTACATGCTCTATTGCCTCTGCTGATGCAAGTTTTCGACAATACTATAGACTCAGTAATGAACAAGAGAGTTATATTTTAATGGACTCTTCACTTGAAAAAGAGTCTCTTCTTCCCTTTTTAGATGTCACAGAAAGACTCGCTCACGCAGGTGTCAATGTTCCTAAGATTTACGAGCAGGATTTAGAGAGAGGCTACCTTGTCATCGAAGATTTTGGTAACACACACCTGCTCTCACAGCTCACACAAGAGAACTTCAAAACACTCTACAAAAAAGCGATAGATGAGATAGTAAAGATGCAAAAAGCTGATGCGAAAAGGCTTCCTCTTTATGACAAAGCCTTTTTACACTTTGAAATGGACTTAATGCGTGAGTGGTATCTGGAGAAAAAACTGAGTATCTCCCTCACGCAAGCAGAGTCACAAACACTTGAGAGTGCACTCAACACCATAAGTGACACCGTGCTCACGCAACCTCAAAATATCTTTGTCCACAGGGACTATCACTCACGCAACATTATGGTGCAAGAAGATGGGGAACTTGGCATTATTGATTATCAAGATGCCATGAGCGGAGCCATAACTTATGACCTGGTCTCACTCCTTAAAGATTGTTACGTCTCTTTTGATAGAGAGACGATTTTAGAGCTTGTTTTATACTTCCGTAACCAAGTGGCCCCAGAGGTGAGTGATGATGCGTTTATAAAGTGGTTTGACTTTATGGGAATGCAGAGACACATAAAAGTGCTAGGCATATTCTCCCGTCTGCACCTGCGTGACGGCAAAGATGGTTACCTCAAAGACATCCCCCTAACCCTGCACTACACACTCGATGCCGCGCAGAGATATGGTGAGACAAAAGAGTTTGCGAAACTACTCAAAAAACTCACTTCCTAAAAACACGACATAAAGCTGTCGCAACTAATCTCTATACTTCTTCTAAAATTTAGAGGAGTATAGAATGAGAAGGCGAAACAATAAAAACAACCTGGATGAGTTTGATAAAAGACAACTTGTCGATAGTGAATTTATAGACAAAATATCTCTCTGGGCACTGCGAGTTATCTTTAAACTCGGTGGAGCAAGAGAGTTTATAGATAAAGACAACCGATTTCATAGGGACTCTTTAGCATATTTTCTTGAAGTTGGCAAATATGTCGATATGGATAGTGATGCGTTCAAAAGAAGTGAAGTACTAGCCATCCTTAAAGAGAACTATAAAAAACTAGAAGAGCAAAAAAGATTTTCCAGCTCTAAAACACTTCGTAAAAATATACAACAGATCTCTAAACTTATGCAACTCAACTCCACAGAAGAGACTATCTTGGAGTTTGTTGTACTAATCAATCAGTATGATGTTTTAGAAGAAGCAGCTGAACTTTTAGGCAATAGCCTCAACACCACGCAAGCAAAAAAAGCACTTGCCACAATACTCGACATTCCCATCCAAGAGATTAATAAGGCTTTTTCTTCTCACTCAAAATTTAGCAGGTCCTCAATTATCACTATCAATAAGAACAATACTTACTCTTTAGACTCAAAAATCAGCATTCTTAATGAGAGTTTTGCAGATGATATGCTCAACTCAGATGAGGATGTCTCTGAGATGATAAAAGATTCTGTACGACCTTGTGATGCAAGTTCATTAAGCATAAAAGATTATGAACATATCTCTAACGATATAGAGATAATCATTGCCTACCTTAAAAATGCTGTAAAAATCAAACAAAAGGGAGTCAATATCTTACTCTATGGAGTACCGGGAACCGGAAAAACAGAACTTGCCAAAACTATCTCGCAAGAGTTACAGACAAAACTCTTTGAGATCAGCTATGCAGATGAGGATGATGAGTCAATAGACGGATGGCGAAGACTCAGAGCCTTTAAAGTAGCGCAGTCTCTGCTTTCAAATGAGAAAATTCTCCTTATGTATGATGAGGCAGAAGATATCTTTGACAGTAGTGAAAGTCCTCTTGCTCCAAAGAGACAAGAGAACAAAGCATGGCTTAATCGCATACTTGAAAACAACACTATACCAACTATCTGGATTACAAACAATATCTACTCTATTGATAATGCAATGGTAAGAAGATTTGACTTTACTGTAGAGGTTCCCATTCCAAACAAATCAAAACGTGCCCAGATCATTAAAGAGTACTCAAACAATCTGCTTGATGAGCAGAGCATACAACTTCTTGCCGAACATGAAAACATAGCTCCTGCACTTATCTCTCGTGCCAGTAAAGTTGTAAGCTCTATAGAGACAACAGATAGAGTAAAAACCTTTACACAAGTACTCAACAACACCCTTAAAGCGCAAGGATACAAAGAGATAGAAGAAAAAGTTCCTACGCTACTTCCAAATCTTTATGATCCAACACTCATCAATACCCAAGCAAACCTGGCAAATCTCTCGCAGGGAATCAAAGAACACCCAAATGCAAGACTCTGTTTGTATGGGCCGGCAGGTACCGGAAAGAGTGCTTTTGGCAGATATATAGCGCAGACTTTAGATAAACCGCTGCTGCTAAAAAAAGGGAGTGACCTTATAAGTATGTATGTGGGAGGAACCGAGAAGAACATAGCAGCTGCCTTTAAAGAGGCAAAAGAGGAGAGTGCCGTGCTTGTTTTTGATGAAGTTGACAGTTT